>Ga0099797_101572_pt1 | contig 11657 bp, 8 predicted proteins | sample Uncmet_Sort48C_1_FD_89871 | JGI IMG/M metagenome (GOLD analysis project Ga0099797, IMG submission 89871) | Marine eukaryotic communities from CALCOFI LINE 67, Pacific Ocean - C012_Sort48C_1 | ecosystem: Environmental > Aquatic > Marine > Oceanic | place: Pacific Ocean: Monterey Bay | collected... | reverse complement strand
TTTCTTTTTGTCGTGGTGTTGTCGCACCATGGTGATAACTAGAGAGCAAAGGCCCAAGGGGTGTGCTCCAAGCACCAAGACGCAGCTCCGACGTGACTATTGACTGTATTAGAGGCAATTGTGATTGAAGATAGCTAGAGGTGTGGTTTAGTTTAGATGATGAGAGTAATGAATGGATCAGAGATTTCAAAGAAGTCGAAATCGTGAAAAAAACGTGGAACTGAAAAGAAACCAGATCTGTCTCTAAATCTAAACTCTAAAATCTAAAATTTACATTCCACACATTCTGCCTCTTCATCTATCTTCTATACACAATGATAATTCAAATAAACTAAAAAAAAGAAAGAGGCTTTTCACTACTCGCTCTATTGAAAATCAATTTTTAGCTCTCTTAATGAATAAATTACATTACGTCTTCTTTGACTTATCATTTTCCGCATTAACGTCCGGGTAAGGATCGCCTTTTGGTATCATTGTCATTTGATCTTCCGTGATGACCGAGACATTGTCTGAGATGATTTTCAGATTTATGTTTGCGATAATCAATGAAGTACAAAAACAGAAATTGAAAAGGAAAGAAAGAATACGAAGGTAGATAAGATAGTTAGGGTTAGGGTTAGTTAGGGTTAGTTAGCGTTAGTTAGGGTTAGTTAGGGTTAGTTAGGGTTAGTTAGGGTTAGGGTTAGGGTCAGGGTTAGGGTTAGTTAGGGCTAGTTGGGATTAGGGTTAGTTAGAGTTAGTTAGGGTTAGTTAGGGTTAGGGTTAGGGTTAGGGTTAGGGTTAGGGTTAGTAACCCTAAGTAAACCATAACCCTAACTAACAAAAAAAAATCACACCTAAATCATATCCTAGAGCTACGAATGTATCCATATTTGGTATTTCTCGTCTATGTGCATTTATAATATAAAATATACTCCTTCCACTTCTACTTTTTACAACTGAGAAAGAAAGAAAGAAAGAAAGAAAGAAAGAAAGAAAGGAAGAAAGAAAAATGAGAGAGAATGCGATATGCAGTGAATGGAGGAGAAGGAAGAAAAAAGGATGGTAAATCCACCCGATTCATCTTTCGGTATTAACATATCTCTGATTCTCTCCTTCTCTGGTGTCGAGTTCACTATAGTTCCATTTTCCAGCACGTCTTTCAAGAACGATTGAATAGCCAAAGGATACTCACTGGCTGGTCTGTAAGTGTCTGTCAGGATATACCCTATATGCGACATCAAAGAAGCTCTCGCTTCAACGGTAAACTTCCTGGCCGTGAAATGACACAATTCTGTCCCTGAGCATTCCTGAGCAAAGCCAGTGGTAGAGAGGTCTTCTCTTTCCAACTGGTTAAACAGAAGAGGAGTGATATCTCGCGGTCCAAAAGATTTAGGATGAACTCCACTGACTCCAAATCTCACATATGAAAACCCTCCAGCGCACGTCGTTTCGTTCTCGAGCCCCTTCCAGGAGATCAGAGTCGGGATATAGTGTTCGTCGGGAATTGGGACGTTGACAAAGGCTTTGAACAACACGTCATCGTATGCCACAAACTCGGCATGTTTCCTGGTCAGGGCAAATTGCTGTAAACTCTTCCTCCACATGTGTTTCTGTAAACCCGGGACAAGATCAAGTTCAGAGCGCCAACGTGCATTTACCTCTGTCATGCCGTCATGAAACTCCCCCTGCCTGCATGCATTCACTGACGACTTTGCCGAGGCTAACAAAGCGTGTTTCATGGCTTGAAATGGGTGCAAGGGTATGCAACTTTCGGATATTAAACAAAAATAGACATTCTCTTTATCCTCCAATGCTGCTTTTAGCAGTTCTCTTTCCGCTTCTTGCACTGTAGCTTTTAGATATACGGTTTCTACAGTGTGATTGATTTCACGACCATAGAAGAATGAAGTATCGCGGAACTTGAAGCCTGTTTTGTGTGTATTTTTTGGTTAGAATAGTTTTGTCTTGAGATGAGATAATGGGATGGGAATTCGTGTAAGCTTATGTACTCATTCATCTATTCTCTTCTCTTGTCTTTCTTGTCGCTTTTGGGGTGGGGTAGGTTGTTTGAGTTTTTTATCATATGTACATCTGTCACTGACCTTTCTGAGGATGTACATAGATGGAGAACTCACTAGGTCTTACTCGAAACGAGAAAAACTCTCTCCATATAGGCTCCATAGGGATATGTCCTCTTGTCAAAAAGAGAAATGCTATCTTCTGCTCCTCACTACAGCAGTTTTTGGTGTGATTGGGGAGGTGGTAAGGTGGTCTATGCAGATGAGTGAGAGAGTGTAGCATAGCATGTGTTATGTGCATGGAAAAAAGCTGAATAGCTGAGATTCAGGGATATAAGGTGTAAAGTTCTTAGGCGAAGGGTCGTCCTTTGAATCGCTCATACCAAAACAACTGCAAATTCAGGAAGCATAGGTGGATAAGGCAGAACAATATCACATCTGCACAACCTATTCGAAATCTCATGGCACAAAGTTCCCCCTTTCCTCGTTTCTCCTCAGGATTTTCTCTCTGTTTATTCCTTCCTTTCTGAGGGAACGTCCTTGAGATCGTGTTCCATGATATGATTGGCAAAGTTGTGAAGAATATGGGGGCAATTCATGGTTAGGAGATAGGTAGTAGGCAATTTCGTAGGTCGCATATTTCATTTTTTTTTTGCCAGCAGCAGACAATTCCCGATTTATTAACCTTCTTACTAAGAAATATGAAAAAAGTTGTTTGACAGGTTTTTTTTTTTTTCATTTTTTTTTTGCCAGAATTCCCCGTCATGGATTTATTAACCTTACTAAGAAATATGAAAAAAGTTGTTTGACAGATTTTTGCCGAGACCAATAATTTTTCTAAAACCTAAAAAACCAAAAAAAAACAACCCTAAAAACCCTAACTAACTAACCGAAGGCGCTGAGAAAGCTGTTCACACTCACTTTCTATCACTCTTTCTCTGAATGTACCCACTCTCTCTATCTCTCTTTCTCTTATCACACACACACACACACACACAACCTCAAATGCCTCCATCTAGATCGAAGTAAAATCAAAGAAGATCAATGTACCTCTTCAGTCGAGCGTTACCTCTGTCGTGAATGAAGCGAGCCAGCAAGCCGTTCTCAATTCCCACCTGAAACAAGTTGGGCACTACATAGAATCCAACCGAATCAATGCCTTGAAATCGATAGGACTATTTTTGACGGAGAGCCACAACCCTGCATCCTACATTGGTAACTACTATAGGAAATTCCGTGGGCATAATTTCGTTTAGTTTTTATCTCTGTATTCTATAACCAATTCTTCTTCGCTCACTCACTTACTCAATCTCTCTCTCTCTCTCACACGCGCGCGCACGCACACACATACAACATACATACATACACTCACCTCATTGCACGTCAACAACAAAGCGATCATCATTCCTCAAGTCTTAGAACTCTTATTGGACGACGAAGTGAAAGTCAGAGCGGGTCTTACATCTCTTCTCAATTTGGTATGGGCGCTGCTCCCTATAGAAGCTTTTTACTCAGTACAGAGAATTTTGCTAACTTACATCAATTCGGGTTTGACTAGCATAGTCAGAGGCATCCGGAAGAACACAATGCTTGTATTGCTAGATTTAGTGACCGTGCATCCAACCCTCATCTCTCCAGAACTGAACAAACTGGTCACGCATATGTTGGCTTTGCTCACCGAGCCTCTACATGTAACTGGTATTTCTGGGAAGATTGGGCAAGGTGGCGGAGCTGCAGGCCATACAGACAGCAAAAAAAGTGGGGGAGGTCGTGACGGTGGAAAGCAACAGCAGCATCAAAGCAACAAAATGATTCCTCAAATACTTCATACTCTAGCAGTCATGCTGCAGGGAGATTCTAAAATGGGTGGTGATAACAAATACAATTTTTTTTCGCACAAGCTGCCAAGAGCATTTATAGCGTTTTCCCCTACAAGTTGCTATAACGCAGCCATCATTTTGCACCCTAGATACAAGTCGGTGCTTTCCGTTTTGAACTCGAGAAGAAAGAGGAAATGTCCTCCTAGTCATGGTGCAGTTTCAGGGAACGGTAGTAGTAGTAAGGGAGGAGGAGGAGGAGGAGGAGGAGGAGGAAGAGGTAATGCCAGCAAAATAGGAGGGTCAAGTTCCAGTGCTTTGTCTTTGCTGCCTTCTGATCAAAAAATATCTAGCAGCAGTAGAGGTGATGATGATGATGTGTCCTTGTCCTCTTCCTTGAGATCAGACCTGATTGCGCAAATGAAAACACTATGGTTAAAAATGGATACAGACAACGAAGCTCTGAGCTGTGATTCAGTGGCCACAATGCAAGAAATTTGCAATGTAGTGTATCACTCGTCAGACTTCAAATCAGATGGCTTTGTTTTCTTTCTTCAATCGGCGTTTCGAGGATTTCCTCATTCTTCCAAGGAGGGTTTGACTGCTGATATCAACAATGATAGTAAGATCACTTATCTCCGCGTTCTTACTCCCCCACCCCCTTTCTCCTCTACACCCTTGCTTGCTTCGCATGTACGTCATCTAATACATACCGCATCAAATTTAATTAAATTTCTTTCCTTTACTACACTTTCCTTTCCTTTCCATAGCCGATCGTCTATATCATTTCCCTGTGATCGTCCTCGACCTATCGCTATGTCACCTGGTAGTTATGATGTCCGAGAGTACTTCATCCCTCCTAGACGCTGACGCTGGAGGGAAAATTGCCTCGTCTCCTCTCGTGCATACAGCCAAGCAATTTATCGACAATTTGCTGGCTCAGATAATAGAGCAGTCTTCTCCCCCCTCCTCTTCCTCGGCAAAAGAAGAGATGGGCACTGACAAGGACAGGGGCAGATGGTTCTCCCTTCTGGTCTTTTTATCATCCTCGAGCTGTCGTTTTTTCTCGCTGATGAGCGATCTGATGATAACTGCTCTGAGACAGCAGCAGCAATCATTTCTGTCTCTTTCTTCTTCTTCTTCTTCTTCTTCTTCTTCTTCTTCTTCTTCCTCTTCTAGCATAGATGAAAATAACATCCACACGCTGCAGAATCTAGTGCAGCTCATCACAACTGCTGTTGGCTGTCCCGAGTATGCGGTGAGTACATGGTGTGCTTTGTATGCATGCATGTATGTATGTATGTATGTATGTATGCATGTATCATTTTCAGTGATTAGACTTATAGCTGGCACCAGTCTGAAAATTCCATGATTGATTGCTTTTTATTGGAATTACCGTATGAGAAAATGATTTATATGCATATTTTGTGTATGTATGTATGTATGTATGTCTGTATGTATGTATGTGTGTGTATGTATATATGTGTGTGTGTGTTCAATTGATTTCGTTTATAAATTTTTATTTTCAGTGATTAGACTTATAGCTGGCACCAGTCTGAAAATTCCATGATTGATTGCTTTTTATTGGAATTACCGTATGAGAAAATGATTTATATGCATATTTTGTGTATGTATGTATGTATGTATGTATGTATGTATGTCTGTATGTCTGTATGTATGTATGTGTGTGTATGTATATATGTGTGTGTGTGTTCAATTGATTTCGTTTATAAATTTTTATTTTCAGTGATTAGACTTATAGCTGGCACCAGTCTGAAAATTCCATGATTGATTGCTTTTTATTGGAATTACCGTATGAGAAAATAAAATTTAGCTTGTGTATACTCGTGATGAAGTACCGAATAAGATGCTTCTCTATGACATGACCTCATAATCTATCCCTTTGTTTTATGATAGTGTGTTTTATTTTGGTTTGTTTTGTTTTGGTTAGTTTTTTTTTTTCCATTGATCATTTTGGATTTTGATTCTGTTCTAATATTGCCCCCTTTTGTTTCTTACATCCTTTTCTGTGCCAATCTCCTGACTGCCGTGACTTCTACTTGTTCTCCTGCTGTCCTAGGCTGGAAATTCCGCTTTAGATGTGAAATTTGTGCGACCGGCCCTGGAGTGTGTGTGTGATTTGCTCGAGAGAAGCGAGTTGTGGGATTTCATGCTCAAAGAGATGAGCGATGCTTCTCATCGTGCTGCTGGTGGCACTTGCAGCCCAATTGATTCTATTATATCCCTTTTGAAAATCATCTTCGAGGTTGCTGTGCCCATGTGGCTGCAGCCTCAGAATGGTGGAGAGAGGGGACTGAAGTTCTTTCTCGGCGTTCAGAGGACTCTCCATGCACTTCGCACCATCTCCATTCGCCAAACCGCGGGGGCTAGAGAGGGGACTAGTAGCGAGAGGCGGAGCAGCATCATATATCTGCCAGATATGATGATGTCGATTATGCGGCCTACTACAGCCAAAGAAGGAGAGTATTCAAAATCGAAGAAGAAGGGTAATGGTAGTGGTGATGATGGTAGTTTAGATTCAGAGAAGTTGTCAGCAGCAGCAAGTAGCAACAGTAGCAGTGGTGTTAGTTCTATTTCTTCTTCTTCTGGACATAGGTCTTGTCTTTACCAGTTGCTACCCAGAGAATTGCGAATAGTAGTGCTGGATATATGGCACTTTTGTTCATTTGAATATATTGGCCTGTCCCTCTTGGAAACGCTAGAGACTGTGTTCACTCACATGACATCGTATCACGAGCCCTCGTACCTTCTAGGTCTCACCTTTCTTCGCAGAGACGAGTTTAAGGATGATGACCAGGGTGATGAGTATATGAGTATTATGAGATGGATTTTGAAGCTGGCTGTGGTAAGGATGAGTCAGATCGTGAGAGAGGATGATGACGCTGCCAAGTCGAATGGAGGCGACAGAGGAGGAGTCGCACTCAATGCATCATCCTCTAATCTTTCATCTCATTTGGAGTTCATCACTCAGATCATAGATTTAGTGCAGAACTACATCAACTCCAAGCAGCATGATCCAGCATCAGTAGATGCTAGCACCCAGACTCCACCACTATTGCTTACAGAGTTTTGCCACGTGGTCATCAGGGACATAGCCGGGCAGCTGCTCCTGCCACATTTTAAAAAGAAGACCACACAAATGCACGCACAGGATGCCGCGCAGATTATGCGATTTTCCAGGATTAGCTATCGCCAAGCACAAGTGACACTAGGGGATCAGACATCATCTTCATGGATGGAAAATTATACCCTTGTAGCAAGTGTGCATGCCATTTTGTTCAAACTATGTCCAAGTTTTTTTGACGACGAGGCAAAGTCTCAGATGGAGGGAGAAGAGGGAGGACACTCTGATGCCTTGATAAGTCCTGTGGATGATCCACCATCAACATCTTCTGCATCCACCAGCAGCTCCTTATATCGCTGCTCTCTTGAGTTTTATGTACAATTGTTTGTTTCTTTATTTGCTTCTGATAAATTCCCGGTCCATTTGTTTCGCTCCGCAGATACGCACAATCTAGGGGTCACTAGTCTTGTGATTACGAACCAGGTCGCATCTATTTGGCGCTCTATCGGAGCACTGCTTACTCTGCCTCTAAGTAGTAGGCTAGATCATGATAATTCTGGTGATGTTGATGATGTTGATAACATGGTACTTGACAGTTCTGCTCACGTAATACCATGTCGTGAAGATTCCGAATCTTTTTTCGTTATCGATATATTGTACGAAACCATAAAGACCTTTATAGAGGAATTGGATCAAGACCATGATCAATCATCTCAAAGGATAAGAGATAGGGCGAATAGACTAGGTATTGTGAGTTGCGTGAAACTGGTATCGGATCCTGAGCTTCTGAGAACTATGCCAAAGCACAAGATACGAAAGATGATGGGTTTGGAGGAGTGCATAACTGGGTCAGTATAGAGTCTACACCGTAGCTAGCTTCATTGAGTTATAGTTATAGAAGTGAATATCTCTACCGTAGCCGTAACCTCTAGCCTCTAGCCGTTAGCTTGCTGCGCTACTAGCTACTAGCTACTAGTAGGCCTTCTGACACTATGTAAATTTTTTTTTGCATTTTTTTCTGTTTCTGTTTCTGTTTCTGTTTCTGTTTCTGCAAAGTTGGCAGCTTCGGAAATGAAGCTCCATTCATCATCAACTCAACAAGATTATCATTTAAAGTAATCCACAAAAACATTGTTCCTATGGCTTCAGCTGAGAATTTTCTACCCTACTATGCTTAAGATACAATTTGGATTTAGACTACATGCCTACTAACCTCCCATGCACTTATAATAGAAAGAACAAAGTTACAGGTATTAAGCAGCCAAGAATTGTAGACATAAACGGGTTCCACATCTGTAATGCTTGTAATTCTGATGCTTGTCCTACCATGATACATGATGCAGTTAAAAATGTTTTTACAGATTCTGGACAAACCAACCCTCTAGATTTTTCTGAACACATGATCAAAAGTGAGATCGATAAAATAGGAAAGTACAATGCTGCCGTGAGCAGAAGTGGACATCGTTTCATGCCTATTATTCTCGACAAGTTTGGTAATGTGCTTCAGAATACTAGAACTATGATGTTTCAAATGTTCCTAAGAAAAGTTTCTAATGACAGACATGGCATCACGGAGACAGAAGCTGATTTTATTGCTACAAAGAAAACCAACTTTTGGCTAAAACGTGCTTCTTCTGCGATGGCTAAAACAAAGGCTATGCATATTATTAACAGATCTACCAATCTTATCAGTATCCAACATGAAAAGAAACACGGCAAAGGTAGTAAAAACAGTTCCGCTTATTTTGATAGCAGAATTGAAATAGAACAAGAGACAGACAATTTAATAGCTGATTACAGTTTCGATGAATGCAGCTTTTTCAAAGATGATGATGATATGTGTGCTTAAGTATTCCGATGCTTAATGTACACTACGGTTACACTACCAGTATTGCTTTCTATGCAATATTTTAAAAAACAACAAAATATCAGAAAAAATAGATAGATAATTATCTAAAATAATATAACCTTTGTTATTAGTATTAGTATTAGTATTAGTATTAGACTGTGTAACAATACTTTTATAATATTTAATTAATAATTAATTACGAAGTAGATATACATATACTAGTCTAGAGTAGTCTAGAGGTCTAGAGACTAGAGACTAGATGCACTAGAGAGCCTAATTCTGATGACTGGAGATAAATATAAATAGACTAAAATGTGACAAAGAAAACCATTTTTTATTTATTTAATTTCTTAATTTTTAACTATGTTTTTCTATTTTAGTATCTAGTATCTAGTATCTAGTATTTTGTTGTTTTTTTATAAATATAATAAATTAAAAAAATTAAATTTAAATTATTGTAAAAGTGCAATATTGGATGTTGGATATTGGATATTGGATATTGGATATAAGAATTGCTTTTGGTAGAAGTAGTGTACATTAATTTAAGTATAGGGATACTTAAGCACACATAACTAAATCATCAAGTTGAATTCGAGAACGGTATCGAAGATGAGAATAATTTCCAAATACAAGAAATCGACTTCCAAAATGGAGCTGATGAAGATGATGCTTAAGCATCGTGTTCAAATTATTCCTTTATAGAATATAAAAACTAGTTATTATTTTTAATCATTCTTCTCCTTGAAAAAATTTGACTTAAATTACAATTAGTCGACGGTGAAGTTAAAAAATCAAAGGTCCAAGCAATATGGAACATTGCGTTTGTAGTATCTCTGCAGCAATCAATAGATCAGCAAGTAGAAATATACTCCTCAAGGTCTCAAGGCTACCAAAATGGTCAATCTGGAGTGCCGTAACGCCGTAACCAACAAAACTCCACCTCTTCCACCTCCTGCGATTCCACTTTCTCCTCCAACTCCTCTCCTGAGGACTTACTCCAAGAATTCGAATTCCAAATCATATACCAAGACGTTGTTCAAATCTAAGGCTTACCCTTAGATTTAAATAACAATCGATTCATAATTTGTAATTCGCTAACACGGTCTTATAAACCGAAGTGAGTATTATTTTAGCTAATATCTAATATTAATTATATTAACGCTTGATACATGTTTGCAATAATAATAACATTATTTTAGTTATAAAATTATAGCTAATTATATTATTTTAGGTCGGCTCATATCTTATACTTCTATTTTAATTAATATAATTAATTTAAGATTATTAACATACTAAATCGTCATTCATTTTAGAAGTAATCGTAAGTTATATTTGTCCAAAATCGTCCAAAATTCAAAATTTGTCCAAAATTCACAACGGACTTACATGGGCAAAGCTGGGGGCTGAGGCTTGGCACTTGGCACGTATGGCTTACTCTTACTCCGGCGATGCTCTACGCCTTAACCGGTAAGTACATTTTTGGTGAAGCTGGGAACATGTGCGGAAAGTTATTACTTAGTTATTATTTAAATCTATTTTTTCTGGTATTTTGTTGTTTTTTAAAATATTGCGTAGAAAGCAATACTGGTAGTGTACGTTAAGCATCAGAATACCTAAGCACACATATCATCATCATCTTTGAAAAAGGTGCATTCATCGAAACTGTAATGAGCTATTAAAATGTCTGACTCTTGTTCTATTTCCTATTTCGTGCGGAAAGTTGTGTTGAGAAATGTCCGTAGGGACAAATTTTGGATTTTGGATTTTGGACGATTTTGGACAAATATATATTCTACCGTTATCGTAATCGTAATTACATTCGATAAATCTATCATCCATCATCGCCACTTCTATATTATTCTGCATATTCAATGTAAGTACGTGTAGCTAGAACTTTAGAGGTAGAAGTAGAAGAGTAGAAGTAAGAATTTAGAAGTTAGAAGAGTAGAAGTGGCATCTCTACAACACCTACTATTACTATTACTACTTGAAGTCTTAGTACTACACAACTACTACTGGGTAGTACTACCTACTACTTCTACTGGACGTTCTAGGCATTTGGACCTCGACTCGCTCTACTACTACTAGGTACTACTTTCGTACTACTACTTCTAGGATTGAAAATAATTGTTCCAGAAGTACTTGTTTCGAAGTTGCACCAAAAAATACGAAGAAGAATCGTTCTAGGTACACAACATTTTACAATTATTTGGTGCACTGATTTTTGCAATATTCTCCTCCTTGTATACGGCTAACTTCAACTCCCCTAAAGATGAAAATAATAAATAGGTAAGTATTAAAAAATAACGAATTTAATAGAGGTTAAACAAACCACTACCACCACCACTAACAATAACAACAACAGCAACAGCAACAGCAACAACAACGACAACAACAATAACAACAAGCAGCAGTATAATGTATAAAAATCATATAGTATTCATATGTACATAATCTTTACCTCCTGACCAAATGTCTGTGTCCACTCTTCGAATGTAGCCAATTCATCTTGACCTACTGATGTATGGGTCCTTCTCAGAGCCTTTTCAAAATCACTGAAGCAGATCAAAGGGACTTTAAGTTGCTCCGATGGAATGGAGTATAGTGTCTTTCTCTCGGCGTTACATCGTGTACATTTCGTCACAGAGATATCATCAGCACTTGCTGGATGGAAAATAGAACCAATCATTCCTGATGCAGATGATGTATCGTGTAATTTCATTGGACAATAGGGACAATTAGGATATTCTGTGCACGGTTTATATGAGCCAATGGAGGCATCGAAAACGAATTGCTTTGCAACTTGGCATTTACGTATTGGTTCCATCACTACTTCACGAACTAGAACCGACAGATCACTTCCACTAAATCCATTCGTTCTGTCGGCTATTTTCATGAAGTCGTTC
>Ga0099797_101575_pt1 | contig 11661 bp, 10 predicted proteins | sample Uncmet_Sort48C_1_FD_89871 | JGI IMG/M metagenome (GOLD analysis project Ga0099797, IMG submission 89871) | Marine eukaryotic communities from CALCOFI LINE 67, Pacific Ocean - C012_Sort48C_1 | ecosystem: Environmental > Aquatic > Marine > Oceanic | place: Pacific Ocean: Monterey Bay | collected... | reverse complement strand
TGTGGGGAAAAAGGCAACACTGTGTCTTAAGACTTATTTTGAGATGTGTATGTGCTCGGTGAGATTTTCGGAATCTGTGTGTTGATTTGTTTTTGACTTGGATATTTGTCTTTTGGATTTGCATGAAGTTCTACTTTACAAAAACGGTTTCCCGAATGCCCAGAGGTTGCGGGGTGCGCGGTTTCATAGACTGACATATGGAACTAGCTGGATTTGGTTTGGCAACCCTGAAGCCCTGAGCACGGTACTCTGCACTCGCATGGCAATGGAATGGCCCCTCCTCTGGCAGTCTTCAACATAAGGCAAGCTGGTAAGACTCTCCTTCAACCGTTCTGAACATGTTGTTGAACATGAGTCAAGTAAGAATAAACATGGAATGATTTCCTAACGGGAACGGAAACAAGTGTGAATGTAGCACATCATAATGCATGAGTACTGAAAGATGTAAGTGTGGACAACACAACGAACAAACTTAATATGCATACGTAGTTGTTTTTCGAAATTGTCCGTTGTCAAATCACTGGTCAACAACAAGTTGAGGAACGAGCAGTCGCCACGCCTGGACTGTATCGGAGATACTAGTCGGAAGAGCTGCCATCACCGCTTAGGGCTTGGCCTGTCCAGCACCGCTTAGGGTGTGGCCTGTACACCTCTCTGCCTCAAAAGAAAAACTAGCTTGCTGCACTAGAGGACCCTGGATTCCTGAGGAGCTGCTCGGGACAAGGTCGCTACTGGAAACGGGGAAAGGCTGAAGCTGCACTGGGGCAAGAGAAGGCTGGCTCATGCTCAGGGTATCTAGTAGGAACCTCTTCGCGGCTGCTGTTGGAATTCCAGAACAAGGGCGAACTAGCTTGCGAAGCATGAAACGTCCATGGAAACCGCACTTAATGCAAAAGTTGGTATCCTGAGAGGATGTGAGAGCATGCGAATGATGGCTGTGCCTGTTGTTAATAGACGCGGGAGTACAAAGCTGCTGTGGCTGAGACGACTCGTTATTTACAACTGGCTCACACTCGCTGCACAAAAAAAGTCAGTCATAGAACTATGGTTGGCTGTGGAGACTCTGTTGCAGCACATTACACAGGAAACCATTGTGGCAGTTGCTATAACTGCATGCGAAGACTGACTAATTAGCGACTGCAAGGAGTAGCTACTCTTCGGCTTGGGCACAGGATCTGGCCTCAAGTCGCTCGGAAGCTTCCGAAAGGCCATGTGCTCTATTATATCTACATACCTAAGCTGAACCTTAGCAACAAGGTGGTACATGCGGAGGTAATGTTTAGTATAGTTCAGATCAAGCTGGCAGCACCTGGCTGCCTTTTCGGCCTCTAGGTCTGCCTGCCTGTTTCCTTGTATGTGCAATTCTGTGGCCAAATCGGGAAGCAACTCTTGCTTCGTGGCCAAATCGGGAAGCAACTCATCGCTGTACACCCAGCCTCCACAGCTGCAAACGACATATGGCCTCCCTGGGTTGGACCCTGACTTGCGAGAACCTCCCATTGAGAGAGGATGATAACAAATTCTGCACAGCTTGGGGGTGTGCAGGGACTGCTATTTGCCCGGTTTGGTCCAAAACGGCATTGAGCCAAATATGCATACGTAGTGTAAGTATCAATGATTGAAGCAACACGAGTGAACACAACTCATGTATAATTTGCAATGTTCACACTACTAGTTAATAGTACAAATAGAAAGGCACACCATACATTATATATATATATATATATACAAATCTACAACTGAAAAACACCCATTCATGACACACGCACATACATATACATACTGGTATAAATGCATGATCTTGTCACCAGATTAAGCTCTTTCCTGTGCCTGACAGCATCGGTGCAACGACCATATTTAGCCCAAAAAGGTGTTTGGGGAACACATTGAATGTAGGCATTACACGGACATTGACCGAAATGTGTGAAAATTCTCGACAGTTTACTCTTGACATACTCAATATACTGTTAATGGTTGAAGATTGTTTTGTTTTTTGTTTTGCGGGATGGCTGAACAAATCACTCAAATAGTAGTTATAACACACTCAATCGTTTTGAAACATTGCACTAGTAGACTTGAATGAATGTTTACGGAACCGCGTCTCCTATCAACCCGCCTCAGTATGAAGTCTGCCTCTGGACTCTAGTGCCTCGAAGCAGATGACGCAATCCTTGTGATCCGCACTATCCACCTATCTGCAACAAGTATTTTAAGCATTACTCAATACCTTAACTGTTCAATAGTGAACACTTAATTACTAAAACAGTAATTAAGTGGCGACAAACATAATTCAATCCACCCTTTGTACTACTTAGTAGCATTACTGTACACGTATTGTTGATTATTGTCGGCAGCATAAGTGGAGCAACAGTTAGATGCCATCACCGCTCATTTGTGTTGCAATGCTCTGCATTTAGGGTGCTTAGGCGCTCGAAGACACAACGCGCCACCGCCCTCACCCCACCTCCAACCACCAACTTCAATCCTTACAATGCAGTTGTTTGGGGTTGCCCATTTCGTTGTCACATCGTTGCCTCAACATTGAAATTGGGGGAATGGGGGGGCGGAAGGAAAATAACACGGAAGACATGTCTGACAGAATGTTGTCTACCAAGCCTGCTCCTCGCAATCACGGGAGTAACTTGAAGTTTGTGCGTGAATAGCATGTTGGGTTTGTCACTGGTAACCGTTTTCGATGCCTCTTCTTCGCAACATCATCTGGGGGGCACAGGTTTGGAAACCTTTTTGGGAATCTCTAGTGGGGCGGTTCACAGGTGAAATGCCGATGCGACAGTGGGCCCAGGCAGCCTCAAGTGCAAAGGCTATATCAGCCATGTGTGTGACACGGGTGTGTAAGAACTCTGACCATCTGACACCATCAACAAACGGGTGCCCTTGGTTGAGGTTGTCTGATGGTTCTGAAGTTGTTGCACTAGGCCCGGGTGCAAGGGGCGAAGCAACGCTTTGTTGCAAGCACTGCTTAAGTTGCAGTGTCAACCATAGCAAAGTACAACTTAAGTATATGCTGAATACACTGTCGTCAAACTTTTTAATCCGCCATATATGTTGCGCTCAACGCTTTAAGATATGAGTAAGTTGATGTTACACTTTTACAGTTTGACAAAACTATCCATCTAGTATTGTGAAAAGGCGCCGACAACCGCCAACATGAGCCATACCTATCACTTGACGCTTCCACGTGTTGTTGATACAAAAACTGTTTGGCCTGTGTGTTCTCGGATCATGATGCGCACAATCGTGATGCTATTTCTTGAAAGATTGCGACTAAAACCTCACACTACGACATTGTCTCCCTCAGCCTTGAGCGATGGGTTGATGCTGGTCTGCTGGAACATCTTTTCGTAGATGCTAGTGAAGCTGACTCTGCCGCAAGTCGTTGAAGTCGGGGCAGACAATTCCATTCGATGAACTTAAGGACGATAGTGAAATTGACACACTATCCTGGGAGGCGTGCATGGATTGCCTTACATTCATTTTCTGGCAGCGCCCTGCAGTCACCAGCAACGCCAAATCGCTTCTGCGTGGCACAATTGGAAAACACCTCCCACTGACCACTCAAGCATGACAGCTTCCTCGAGGACTGCGTATGATGAGGTTTGCAGCACACTTCCCAAGCAACGCCATCCCAAGACCCACGAGCAGCTATTTCTTCAAATGCAAAACAGCAAACGACAGTGGATGCAAATCACCTCTTCGCCGTGTATATATATATATATATATATATATATATTAGAATATTTATATGAGGGCCCAATGGGCCCCAGTGGCCCAAATTAGGCCCTCCTCATTCCTAATTCTTCGCATAATTAGCAATGATGGCCTACAAACAATGCATTAATTTGAGAATCCGTGCACAATTGGAAATGAACCCTCTGTATATATATATATATATATATACATATATGTATATATACATATATGCTACTAACACACATCTCACGCGTAAAAACCATGCACTGTAAAATGTCCCCAAAATTGGGATCGTACTCGATTCGCACAAATACGATACGCATTGCACACGCTTCTGTGCTGATTTCGCATCGCATGATAACGAACATTTTTCATACATTCAATGTGGGTCTGGTCGGGGAGTCTGCCATTTACAGCTTCACATGAATATGCACCACACTGTCTATCTGGATTCAAGGATGCGAATACATATATGCAATACAAAAATGAGCCCTATGACAATCAACTGGGTCACCACAACAGATATCGCACAAATTCTAATTGTAAACACATCGAATTCCAAGCCGGGCGACTGTGACTGGTCCCGGACCTCTGAACCCGGAAAGTATAAAACGCACATAAAACACATCCTCAAAACTTGCTAGGATTATGCATTCGATTTTTGTCAAGTTTTCATGTTTTGGGACCCATTGATCATCCAGCTAGGGCTGCAACTGCCAGCCCCACGGCTTCAATCGCATCGGGCTCCTCGCCCTCCATCAGTAGTCTCAGAGTCGCCGCATTATTGCATACATTTGCACTACACCCATCTCTGAAGACTTGAGGGAAACTACTGAAAATAGTTCAAACGTACAAGCATTACTCATAATATGCAACTTCCTGAAACACACAACATTCATACTCATCAACGATGCAACACCGCATCACACAAAAGCATGTACATGTATATAGAGATATACATGTTCTATCTGTTGTTATAGTAAGTACTAGCTGTTACGCTCTATTAGTCATTTAATGATTTGTTTTGCTTACATTGGTTGTTGCTATCACATATCTGTACCTGTATGTATAGATGAAAGCTCTAGCTGTTGTTATTGGAGGTTTCATCTATTAGTCGATTCGTCTTTTGGTTTGACTGTCGTGTTCGTTATACACATTTGTAAGATCAAAAATGCAAGAGAAACAACTCACCCAACAAGATATGGCATAGCCAAGCAATTCACACACACAACATACAAACACACACAATTACAATTACAATGTCATATTCACTCTAAACAGCAACAAACCCAGAAGCAAACACAATAACAATGGTAAGATCATCATCCACGGGGAGCTTGTAGTGTAAGGACATATTTACAAACTGACGCGCTTATGATACATTTTGACAGCTCGTTCAACTGAGTGCAGCAATTAATGAGAGACTCCAAGATACACACCACCACTGCCAGAGTTTCTTGAACTGTTGCGGTCTGCTAATTTGGCTACAATGCTGCTGGTCTCCTTGACATTAATGTTTGCCTTCCAGCATTGTATCGCAGTGACTTGTATATATATATATATATATGTTCTCCTTGTATATTGTGAGCTTCCCTGTCAAGCCCTTCCACACTAGATGCCCAGCATCGAATCTTTGCGAGCAAATGGGACAGAATCCTGTTCTAATGGGACAGTATTGATTATTCAACTCAGGCCGGGGGCAGATACCACGAAAATAATGGGATAAGGTGAGAGTATAAATTGAACCAAGCGCTTCCTATGCAAGCACTTAAAGACATCACACGCTTTGTTATCCATACGTATGTTGTCTAGGTAACAAATTGGAAATCCAAGGATATGGTTGTCCCCTTCAACTAGGTACGAGCCTGTGCGAGTCAATACATTATTGTGGGATTCGTTCATGCTTCAATTATTGTATTTGCCATATACTAAGCGTGCGCAGACGTAGCGTTGTATCTGTATTATTGAATCTTTCCAAGGGAACCGTAAGGGATGCTGAATAGTCCAATGGCTGTAGGCCTTATGATTATGAGTGTAAGGTGTTCACCCACTTCCGAATCTAGGGATCTAGATTTGGAAGATCCAGGTAAATTAGTGTATCGCAGATATGCGAAGGCAACGGGTGAATTTGTCATCACACACACATGTGTCATCACGCGTGTGTCACCATAATGCTACCTTATATCACCTCGTATATGCGCAGTAGGGTTGTAAGCAACCCTGCCTCAGGACTCACGCTGCTAGGCTAGGCCGCAATGCATACTATAGGTGGCAACCGCGAGGGAAATTTTGCTGATGTAACATCGGTATACGAATGCAAAACACCTCCCCCACGATCCGAGCATCCGGACGATTGAAGGGTCGTCTCATAGTGTATTTGTGCAAGTTCGATTCCCACACTGAGTGTAAGCAACTACCCACATCTAACACATAATACGTCCACAAATTCCGCAAGCATATCGGTATAAACAGATTTGTGCGACAAAAGATCTACAACCAAGTTCGGAAGCAAAGTGCAAACAACTCATGGAAGGATCAAACCAACACACACCATGAGTGCAATAATATAACTTTATTCCTCTAGTATCTTCATATGTTTGAAGTGAAGTCACGTCCATCAACCTGACTTTGTTTTTCTGTCGCTATGCCTGCCAATGATGTAAGAACAGGACATCATTGAGCGCACGCACAAACATAGGGATCACTCTGGAACCGGCGAAGAAACTCCGAGTGTCAAACCCGTAATGCATAAATTGATATACTTTTGTTGAACGGAGCCCTGGAGAGAGCTCCTGGCAGAGAGGAGTGAGAGAGACGATGCATGCTGGAATATATGTTCTGCACAACCTGCTATCTTGCTCTTTGCTATACCTCCACTGCACGGACGACAAGGGCACTCCCATGCATGCCAGCAGAGGTCGCTGGCATGCGACGCTGGAAAACAGGCACATGCATATTGATGATGTGTTGCAGAGGCACATTGACCCACGAAGGCTGCACATATACAACCAGCAACGGCAGGGGATCCTAGTAACTTGTACAACAAGGATTCCACCCGACTAGCTAACTACCTAACTTCCTAAACAACCAAGGCATGCATGCAACTACTCACTTTCGAACTTACATATATATACACATATATATATATATCATTAATGCGCCCTGCTTCTGATACTTCTGATGAAACAAAAAGCAGACAACATTCTCACAAACAGACATACGAACTTGAAGGAACACACAACAAGAAACACATACAGCTCGAGACCCTTGTGAAAACCTACAAGGGTGACCGGACATGTGCGAAGGAAAGATCTGCAACCCTGGGCCCTGCATTCAAGCGGGAAGAAAACTATATAAACAGGTTGGCAATTGGTTGCAGCTCGGTATTCCCATTTATCTGTCACCACTATCCAGCTATAATGCCGTTGTTCAGCCCGGCGGCCTAGTGTAAGTGATTGCAAGTCTCGAACTGCTGCAATAGATTTTCTTTGTTATAGTTGATGGATGTTCACGTAATCTTAGTTTCTTTGGATATCTGCACAGCTTATGTGCAGATACCCGTCGATGTCAGCCTATTATTTCCTTAAAGAATTACTTTTCCAGAAACTGCGTCTGCCTTGTGTCGGGAGTTTTGTAGAGGGGGTTGTATAGATCCTTGTGGCATCGTGAACCGAAGCCCCGGCCTGGCCAAGGGGCTGGGCCTATGGCCGGTCGGGGGGGGGGGTCCGGGCCGTTGGTTGCTTACCATTTTCATATGATTTCATATTATTTGCACATGTTCATATTATATGTTCCACTATAACTATGATAAAATTCTGTATATATTAAATGGCTGCTTTCGCTACCATGACACTTAGAGTGCTATACATCATGCAAGCGCCCAAATGCGCAGTTTTACTGACGCACCATGATGTGCAAGCATGGGAATATGCATATTGACAATTTCCGCTCCAGAATGCCTCATCGCCAGCAGGGCACTGTGATTGCCATATCATTTATTGCCTTTTGGACAGGCCATGCAGAGAGCCCCCATGAACGGAACAAGATTTGCATAATATCCCTACCTGAAAGACTCCATGATTCCAATTGAAAAAAGTTAGCTTATTTGCTACATTGGGACACTGGACACCACCTGGTGATCCCAACTGAATATTATCTGTCAATGTGGTTACAGGTGTTCTTTGATGAATGTTGTAGAGAGAAGCTTGAAATGGCCAAGGGCCCATGTGGGCTCAGGAATAAAAATGAGCCGTGGGGCCCATCTAGGTTGTCATCCCCTCTGGGTATGGCTATGGCTATAGCCAATTTTGGATTTCATCAAGTACCCACTTGTGATATGAAGGATGTAGCCTTCATGCTATGAATAAATGCATCCATGGATATTACTCAAGAACAAACTACACATGCGTCCTCCTGCATGTAGACATACATGCATGGAGCATGTACTATATGAACTTGTTAGTACCCTGGGGGAGAACCTGGGAAAGTGAACCCGGGAACCTGGGCATAATCTGGAACCTGGGAACCGGGGAAACCGAAACCTGGAAACCATGCAAACCGGTGATGGCCGGGAATATCCTGGAACCTGGGAAATTGTTCGAATCTGGGCAATAGAAGGTTGAGCCCAGAAGTGTTCGCCAGACGGAGCTGGGGAAACAACAATAACTAGATCTGTTGCGATGCCCACAGGCTAACCGTGCAACCTGGTAGTTGCAAGGCAAGTTGCCTGCCAACGCACGGGGCAATATTTCCAGGTTCAACATTCGAACCGGGAACCTAAAACCAAAGTTCAAAATTGGAAGTGCCAACCATGGGCCTGAACTTGAACCTGGGAACCTGGGAACCGGGATCCAAGTTCCCAAACAAGAAGCCAGAAATCAGCATGTTCATTCTTATGTTAATTCCTATATATGTGTATATAATACATGCACATGTATACGCATCCTGATAAACAAAACCGCTTTGTTCACACAACGCGGGGAACAACTATACACGAAAGCAGAGCCGCATGCCACGAAAGACACAACGAAGGAAGATGTATTATGGTAACGCCCACAAACAACTGATCCATGGACTGTCCAAACCTAGAATCGAACTGAGGCACAAGTGGCCAGATGCGACCATATATCACAACCCCTGGAATCAAACGCAGAGAGCAACTTCGACATGAATTGGAACCAACACCGACAAAAATAACAAATTCGAAGACACGCAAACATAACAAATGAAAAAAAAACGCCTAATGCAAGTAATGCAAGCCACAAAAACAACACAACATAGCAAAACATGCAGGACCTGCAAGCGAAGCTTATTATGGGAGGCGAGGAGGAGGCGCAAGAGCTGTGGACAAGGTGGGCCTGAGGGCCTCGGGCTGGGATACCACCAACAATGTGGGCACCACCGCGGACAACACACAGCCAGAAACGGCAAAACAACCGCAACTATAAGTGTGAGTACAACCTCTTAAGTTGGGACTAGTATATTACATGTGCGACTTCTACCCAACTGAATTATAGGAAAGCAAGTCAACTTATTTTCCTTTCTATATGCAACTACAAATTGATACAACCAACTCATATGTGTGCACATGTTCGCCAAAAGTTTGTCACATGTGTTAATGTGTTTCGTGCTTCGGATGATTCCTCAAACACATATTATACAATTTCCCCGCCGCATGCGCTTTGCTTAGCCTGGACCTTGCAAACCGAGAAGCAACACATCATTCAGGATGCAAAGAGGAATGCAGAGAACCACACAACTTGCCATACGATTTAGGTGAGGAGGCCTCGGACAGTAAGGATTTTCCAACATGTGAATGCTATGACAGCATATTGCAAGAGTCGTGCTACAAATGTGTCTATAACATTACATACACCTATATTCAACAATATGTTGACATGTTACATGGTTACATGGATATGGCCCTTTCCATGTAAATGATTCGCAGGCCATTGCCAGGCGGAGCACAAACGAACCAGCGTGGCAAGAAAACACACAAGCAAGCAGGCTTCACCGTTTTGACTTCTATGCACATGCATGCAGGATGGGTGCATATTCATGAATGTTCATACATATCCATTCCAAGCGGAGGACCACTCAACACTTGCTTATAGTGTTGGAAAACACACCATCCAAGGGGCGGCGGTAACGGTGCCCACAGCGGAGGAAACATTGAAATTGATCAGAGAAGAGATCCAACAGCAACGCAGGGAAAATATCCTGTGATATATGTTTGGCAAGGTTTCAATATTTGTATGCAGACTAAAAATGGGGATCCCACGATAAATAGCATGATAAGAACATGCAGGCATATATGCTGCATCTTTGAACACCAGCCATGGTTACACTACGTGTAGAATTGATTATCATCCTTTACACACATGTTTTCCCAAATCATTTTTATCCTGACACGCATTCCTTTGTGTTACATATACTAGCACATTAAAGGAGCTGTATTTCCCATCAATAGCTGTGTCAAGTTTCTCGGACTTTTGAACCCCGAGAAGGATGGCCCTAAAGGTCATTCCTGACTCTGACCGTGGAAATCCGATTCTCGCGTGCACGAATATTAACTTTGGGTACACCACTGTAAACCAAATGCAACTGATGGACTTGTAAAATAAGTTCACGATACATACTAGTATACACATAATGGGCGCATCAATATTCATGATAGAAAGGGATACCTACATCAATTTGAGGCACATCCAATTGGAGTAACCGACCACTAGTCTTGGGACCGAATGAGAGACACACATAGAAAATAGGAACCAACTTTGAATGTGGCCAAGCCTCAGCCAAGATTGCATGGTCACGCTGGACAACCTCATGTGGGTGCTGTGACCACCTTCTCTAGGATGAAAACCGGCTCCACGCTGCGAATCCGCGTTGACTCCTGTACCTCATTGATCTCAGCAATGACTTGCACATCATTCGCACTTGGACCCATCGAAGGCGCTGCAGATGCAACTGCCAGTAAGGTGGCTCCAAGTGACTGAGTTTTTGTTGCAGCATCCGAAGCCATTTTGCTGATGTCTGCAAGCGCAGGCCGTGCTGCTGGACTGGCATGCCAAACCATAAAACTTGGCTGCTGTGGAGGTAACCGCAGGGCCTCCCATGGGTTTGCCAGCGACCATTGTGGGATCTTATCCGCAGGGACAGGGAGAATTCCCTTGGATTCGGCATCAATCGTGACTTCATGAGAACTTGAGCGTGCACTTGTGGCATATCCATCACTGAGCTCTGTTGCAGCAATGGGCTCTAAAAGTAATTGTTGCATCTCCTCCTGCATAGGTTGTACTTCCTCAGCCTCGGCGACCACATTGGAAATGGGCTTGACATCCAATACGACCTCGTCTGCTTCTACGCCTGGTGCTGGCAACACAGGACTCGGCTTCACCAACTGTGCCCACAATGGCTCTGGTGGCGCAAGTGTGGGCAATGTGGAAGCCAAGCCGGCTAGCGTTGCTTGGGGTTGGTCACCTGCAATGCCACCAGCTCGTTCCACAGCACCATGTGTCAATGCTTCAGGCAATGGTGTTGGTGGGCAGACAGTTGAGTCTGACAAGCATGGCACAAGTTCAGACCCGGCAGCTGGAGTTTCCGCCGTCACAATTGGACACGCGGTGACCTGACAAGATAAGGGTGCTTCTGCGAGCTTCAACTTCAATTTTAGTGTTGCATCCAAACAAGAGGTCATCTCAGCGGAAACACCAATACCAACAGAATCTTCCTTCCGCAAGGGCATTCGCTCGTGAGCACCAAAGATTTGGCAGCTCTTATTCAATTCAGGGTCGCTGTTTCCGGCTGCTGCATGCCAACAGGCAACCTTTGATGGGTTGCGTTCAGCTTTGCTATTCCGCCGCGAACATACATTCCACCAAATTGCATCTCCTTCAGCTGCCGATCTTTGCCGTACAAGATTCTGGGAATCATCCATACAGGAGACGC
>Ga0099797_101574_pt1 | contig 11667 bp, 13 predicted proteins | sample Uncmet_Sort48C_1_FD_89871 | JGI IMG/M metagenome (GOLD analysis project Ga0099797, IMG submission 89871) | Marine eukaryotic communities from CALCOFI LINE 67, Pacific Ocean - C012_Sort48C_1 | ecosystem: Environmental > Aquatic > Marine > Oceanic | place: Pacific Ocean: Monterey Bay | collected... | reverse complement strand
AACTTATTAATCTCAACGATTATCTTGGTCGTTGGCATTACAGCAACATGGGGTGCATTCTATCTAATTCACAATGAGACTTTCTTCACAGTTTTTCAAAATAGTCCCTTTCATTTTATCTTGTTCTTTTTGCCAATACTGGCACTATTTGTTGTTTTATCAAGTCTAGGGCTATCACAAGAGTCATTAAGCCGAGTTATTGCTCCGTTTTTTACTGTTACCCCTAGTTTACTTGTTATTGTTGTATTTGTACTCGCGCTATATACCTTAAATACAAACACATTTTCGACGCTTTTGTTATACTTCTTCTGTCAAAGTATTACTCTTCTTATATATCTTTTTTTATCTAACATGCTTTATGCACCAAAGTTTGCGACAGGCTACTCAGTACAAGAACATGAATACTGGTATACAAAGTCTAGTGCATATTGGCTGAGTACTTTTGCAAATCAAGCTTCAGTTGTGGTCTCATTGTTTGCATTAGAGTTTTTAGCACCTGAGCGTTTGGTTGGTGAATATGCTATTATACTCCTCTTCGTTGTATCTTATAATGCGCTAATTTCTCCGCTACATACCTATCTAGCGTCTCAATTAGGAATGGTACTTGAAACAAATACGAAAAAGATGATGACGATGCTTAGCATGATAAACCGCTTACAAATTTTAATTGTTACACTAGGCATTAGCTCCACCGTTATATTTGGCTATCAAGTACTACTATACCTCAATGCCTATGATTCCCACCTGATGAATGCACTCATCATTGCTATGTGTTTATTTGGTGTTGCAATCATAACCTCTTTACCTATTCGCATACTACTGCATTCAAATCTTAACCACCTTGCTTTTGCACTTAAAGCATTTAGGTTATTTGGTTGTATTCTCTTACTATCTATATTAATTCCTAAATACGGTATACTAGGTGCTATCATTTCAGATACAATACCTTTGATTATCACAAATATCATAGGTATATATATATGCCAACATAACCTTAAATTTAATGCACTAACGCTTTCTTAATGACTATAGTTTATATTATACAAGAACGTCCTTATACTGACAAAAAAAGCTTTGTTGTCTTATTCTCAAGGTGCAGAGGGGTTAATTCTATTCCAGTTTCTAGCAAAAAAAGATTAAACTATTTTTTGCCTTACCAAGCCACTGAGCGCCAGAATAAATTGAGCCTTCAGGATCCTATAGAAACGCTATCACCCCTATATGGAAAGTCTCTTTTCTGTGGTATGTACCTAAATGAACTAGTGTACCGTTTTTGCAAGCCAAATGACCCACACCCTGATATATTTGATCAATACCAACAAAGCTTATACCAGCTTCGTAAAAAAACCAATATTGAATTAACGCTTAGGTTATTTGAACTTACTATTTTAAAAAGCTGCGGCTATGAGCTAAACACAACCGGAATTAATGCCCCATATGTCAAGTTTGATCAACGAAGTGGTATTATTGCTTCTGAGTCTGACTCAGAAGTACGTATTTCATTAGATAAACTAAATGCAATGCTGCATAACTTTGAGCCATCTAGTGAAATCAAACACTTTTTAAACCATATTCTAAATACACTACTACCCACAGCTTTACAATCGAGACTATTTTATGAAAAAGTTACAACAACTATTTAAGCTATCCCTTCTCTTTACCATGTCACAACTATCAGCAGTGCTTGTTATTAACGATAGTAGCCAAACCCTATATCTAAAATTAGGTACTGAGTGCTTAGATTTATATAATATGCCTGCTGTTATTTTACAAAAACACAACAGCATTGAATTAGAGCAGCCGAAACTCCCACCCCAAGTTTGTTTATTAATGCAAGCGGTAGATGATAATGAAAGCGAAATATATCTATTTAAATTACCCAACTTACCGAATATTCTAATTAAGGTTTTTGAAGATAATGGCAAAATCAGCTTGACTAAACTAATCCAGTAAATACATGATATTTTCAAGAGACTTAACCATGTCGGTCATCTCGCCTTCTTGTGCTTGCAGGTATGAAAGCAAGTAAAGCAACTCTTTATTGTTTGGATTATGACGAATTGCTTCTAGCACTAACTTTATTTTTTTCTCTGTTTCTATTGCAGCATTTGCAATTAATGGGATTAAACGATGATCTTGAAACGTTGTTTGTGCCAGCAGATGAAGTGCTTCCTTAACCTGATTTAACTCTATGTAACATTTAATTTTATAATATTGCATGCGAGCGTGATTTTTAATATTTCTTGGCAAACCCATTAGAAGATTCAAAGCAGTCTCCCATTGAGCTGAACGTAAGTATATATCTAGCCTTGAACAAACAGCTTCAACAAATAAGTCCGTTGCTCTTTGCTCGGGGATATGACGACATAACAAATGATAATGCCTAGATATAGCATCATAATGATGCTCAGGCTGTGCATACTCTGCAAATGATATAACCAAACTTTTAAGGGTAAAGCCTGTATCTAATGCATCAAGAAGCATTTCACAGGCAAGCTTCTTTTTCCCCCTTTTATCTAGTAAATAAGCTCTAAACCAAATCATCCATCCTTTAGGCACTGCATTCATTTGCTGGATTTCACTAAGAACCTCTTCTAGCCTTTGCACATCATGTAATTGGTTTATCCAAGTAGCATATAGTATTAAATCTGATAATGAGATGTGTCTTTTCGGCACACTCAAAAACCGAACAGCTGTTTTATAATCACCTGACAATGCATGTATAACAGCCTGCCCTCGAGCATGCTCTAGTAATTTTTTCTTACGTCTGTCCCTATACGCTTTTAACCATGATGTTAATTGCATCAAGCGACTTGCACGTGTTATTACCCAATAAGAAATAGCAAACAATAATAATAAAACGGTTAATGCAAACCAAAAGTTTAAAGTAATCTTCTGTTTACCAAATACAAAAATTAACTTCCAACTAGACTGTGTATATAGAATTGCTCCGAAAGACAGAACTAATATAAATAAGAATAATAATACGCGTATCATGTTTCCTCCTGAATACTCATTACTAGAATACTTTGTAATATTGCTTGAAGTTGCAAATCTTGCGCCTGGCGCTCCCATTCTGCTATGTCATGGATAATTGTATCCCAACCCAAAAAGTCCAGCTCTGATGAAAATAAAGCATTCAGTATTAACTGCTTATTCTTATCCATGTCACTCTCTTCTACCTCAAATATAACTAAGCGATCAAAAGCATTAGGAACTTCAGATTTATTGATTGTATTTTCATAATAATGATATGCTTTTTTTAGCAACTTCTGCAATTCTATTTGTTTTGCTGACTTTGTTTTTTGAATAGTTATGATATTTTTATCAGCCTTATTGTTAACCCGTTCATGAGTAGTTATCTCATACCCCTTAACCACTCTATTCAGATAGGCTACCTGCTCTGATAGCTGCTGTAGTGAGTGATACTGAGACAACATAATATAGCTCCCTACCACTACCACTAATAATCTCGATACCCAATTATATACATTTCGCTTTTCAACTTGTTTTAGTCGTTTCATAAAATCATCTTTTAAATCTTCATTATATTTAACATGTTGTATTATATATTTCAATAAATCGTAACGTATTGCCTTCTTGCAAGACAAAAAAAATCATGACATACTAGGGTAGAAATTAACATAGGGATTATAGCATGGGAATTCAGGAGGTATTTCATACGGCCAAAACAGAACTATTTAAGTTTGTAGGCATAATATATAACACATTCCTATTATACCTCATCAGTATATTGTCTTTGCTTTCCCTCATAGAAATTGGCTTGACTTATTATGATCCATATAGCATTACATTAACTATACAGTCTAGTAAATATGTCACAACTGCTCTTGCATTCATTAGCCTTGAAAACTTTTTTATTTTATGCTCAGGCTACATAGTCATTTATGGATTAATTAAAGTTGGCTGGCTTGTGTCTCAATCTTATACCAAAGAAACAAACTATGAAAAAGCGACTTTTGGAGCAGTTTTATGGCAATTAATATGTGTGATATCAGCGGCACTAAAGCAAGTTATTTTTGCGCCCAGCCCTTCAAAGTTAACTTACATTCATCGTCCACTTTGGCAGGTCGTACTTAACCTTGTCATTACCTTAATCATTCTTCCAATACAGTGCTATGTTGAAGAATATATATTTCGTGGTCCTATTGCTGAAACCCCGTCAATCACAATACTTATTTTATCGTCGATTTTATTTGCTGTTTTGCATGTCTTTAACCCTGAGATTGTTGCAACAGGTGTTTATCTAAGTGCCATGCTATATTTTCTTATGATCTCAGCTACATTAAGCATTACGGCCTACCTCACAGAGACAATTGATTACAACTTTGGTGCGCATTTTATAAACAACTTCATTGCTACATTCTTATTTTCAAGCATTACCAGTGTTTTTTCTGGGTTAAGTCTATTTCTAGTATCTGGACATGGCATTGCATATAGTACAAACTTAGCGTATCTAGTTGGACACTTAATCATCCCACTATTAGAAGGATCAATCTTTGCTGCATTCTGTGTAGAATTTGAGAAAATTGACCAAAATGCACCCAAAGAAAATTTTATTAACAAATCCATTCAAGCTTTCTCCTCCCCGTTTTATAACTTTACAGAAATACTGTCGAACCCAGCAAAAGCCTTAGCATGATAAATAAAATCAAACTCATAAAAGACATTCTCAGCCTTAGACAATTTCAATACTACTCCTCCAATGCTATCAGTAACAACGAAGATGTATTGAGTATACATGTTCCATACCAACACTGTATTCATGAAATAGAGTTATTGTTTAAACATCATAAAGTTTATTGTCAGCACTCCCAGAGTATTCTTCGCTACCAGACTAAAATCTCCCCCCATCCTAAAATCAAAAATATCATTGCTGTTGCTTCAGGAAAAGGAGGGGTTGGTAAATCAACCTGTACCTATTTCTTAGCACATGCGCTTCAAAAAATGGGATGCACTGTTGGCATACTTGATGCTGACATCTATGGCCCCAGCCAAAGTTTAATGTTTAATTTAGACTCAAAGCCAATTATTGATGATAATAATCTATTCACTCCTTTTGATCGATGTGGCATCAAGGTTATGTCTATTGGCGTCCTCTCATCAACACAGAAAGCCATTATGTGGCGAGGCCCTATGATCTCACAGGCATTATTACAGCTATATGCTCAAACAAAGTGGGATAACCTTGACTTCCTATTAATTGATATGCCACCAGGTACGGGTGATATTCCCTTAACGTTGATACAAAAAATACCTGTTACTGCAGCATTGATGGTTTCACAACCCCACCCTTTGGCAAAACTAGATGTTGATAAATCTATTAATCTGTTTTCACATCACAGTATACCTATTTTAGGGACCATAATGAACCTACAACATGATAAGCATACACAAAATAATAATACTAATTTGACACTACCTTTCTCAACAAAGTTTCAGGAAATAATCCCTGTTGCACATACTGAGTTTATAAGCATAGCTGAAAAGTTTATCGCAGAACTCCTAAACCTTCCGCAATATAGCGAAAACCCTTTTTCAAAAATTAACATAACAACAGAATCAGCTGCTACTTGAAATGGGGGGCAACACCGGTGTGGGTAAGAAGAAATTGACAGATTCAGGCCAATATATTAAATGATAGAAAAAATATATCATTATAATGAGCGCTCAAGAAATGGATAGAGAACAAATTATTAAATAAATATTTGATATACAAAATAGCCACCTAACCATTGTAGCCCTAATCTTCATTAGGATTACCTAAAATAGGCAATATTTGTAAACACTTTACATTTGATAATGGTTTTCTATTCATTTTGTATTATTCATATCTACTTATTGAGATTTAGTGGTTTTCCCTACAGAAAAACTATAACACTGATTTAAAATATTATTTTTAATATTTATGATTAAATAATGTGACATATTTTAGCTTCTGTTAAACTAATTATGAGAGAGATGGGAGAACAACAGTGACAGCAAAATCTGATGCATGGATAAGAGAACAGTCCTTAAAAAAAGGTATGATTGAGCCTTTTGAGCCTACACTTGTTAGGCAAAACCAAAGTGGCGAAAAGGTTATCTCATATGGCACGTCTAGTTATGGATATGATGCGAGGTGTGCTCATGAGTTTAAAATATTTACCAATATTCACTCTACTGTTGTAGACCCCAAGAATTTTGATTCTAAAAGCTTCTTATATGTAGAAAGTGATCGATGTATTATACCACCAAATTCTTTTGCATTGGCAAGAACAGTTGAATACTTTCGTATCCCCAGAGATGTAATTGCAATCTGTTTAGGAAAGTCTACTTACGCAAGGTGTGGGATCATTGTAAATGTAACACCACTAGAACCAGAATGGGAAGGCCATGTCACACTTGAGTTCTCTAATACAACACCACTACCTGCCTATATTTATGCAAATCAGGGGGTTGCCCAGATGGTATTTGTATCTGCAGATAGCGTATGTGAAACTTCATATAAAGATCGTGCAGGCAAGTATATGGGACAACAAGGAATCACGCTTCCTGAGGTATGATATTTAAAAAACCTCCTGTTCAACCAATCGTTATGACTATCCATTTACCTCTCCGCAACTTAAAAGGTCTTATATTTAATAATAAGTTGAGACCAATCTCCGAAAATGCTATCGACAGATTTAAACAAGAGAGGCAAGATGAATTTAAGAAAAAAAGAGTTGTCCCTTTTAGTCCACTCGATCATACTGCTAGTCGGGCTGACATACCCAAACCTACTTCTAATATTCCTGTCTTTTTTCTGATAACACCAGCATTATCGATTGCATCATTCACATGTGATGCATATCAATAATAAAATAAACAGAGCCATAAGTTTTGATACTATTGAATTTGGTGTTCAGACACTATGTATCTTTTTAGCAAGATACTTGCAGACAATCATACGATCAAATCTATTTGTAATTAATGTACTTACCAGACTATACTTATTGCATATTTCATCGGCACTAAATTAAATTTATGGTCTAGTGCATATGATATTGTGGCTTGTGTATCTGATAGTACGGGATACACTCAAGTAGGGAGTGATCTATCAAGCTTTTGCAGCTATATACTCCATTTAAACGCTAGTAGACAATCAATAGTCAAAGATATAGTTAACTCCGATTTACTGTAATATTTACAGAAACGAACGAGTCTGTCAATTGGGTGGTCTTTTTTAATACTGGTATTTAATATCTAGAGCAATAGTAACAGTAACTTTTGATAAAGGATTTATTTAGAATTAAATGTTCGTACCTTGATATAAAAAGCCAAGCATATCAGAGATAATGCTTGGCTTAATTTGTGATTCAGAGTTACTTTATGCAGCCTCTGTTTCAATATATCTTACTGCTGTATCTTTTGACTTAATTGGGAATTTAGCCTTAGATACATTCACAATATTTCTCATCGCTCTGCCTGGCTTAAAGTGTACACGGCCTCTTTTTCCTACAGTAACTTTTTTGCGTGTTCTTGGGTTCCTTGCTTGTTTTGGTGCTCGTACACGTACCTCAAATGTACCAAAACCTCTTAATTCAATCCTTCCGCCTTTTACCAAGGTCTCTGTCATAATATCAAATATTAAAGTCGTTGCATATGAGACATCTTCAGGCTGCCATCCAGAGAATTTATCTCCCAGGCAATATTTAAGTTCTGATCTTACCATGCGTTATCTCCGATTAAATAAGTTTATTTTCAATATCAAAAATAACATTCGAAACTCCCCCTGTCAAATAAAATGCATTATTATTATTGTCTTTTAAGAGATTTATGGATAAAAGCTGAACTTGAATAGACAGACAAACTAATTAGGCGTAATATTCAGTAAATAGTACTAACATTATTAATTTGGATTGCACGTATGCTTTTACAGCAAACACTCGATTTATCGATTAAGAGTCAAAAAACTTTTGATAATTTTATTTGCTCCACAAATATGGAAGCAAAAAAAATGTTAGAGTTTTATATAAAAAACCCATCCGATACCATGATCTTATTAAAAGGCGATCTTGGTACTGGTAAAAGCCATTTACTGCATGCAGCATGCCACCTATATCAGCTTTCTGGCCGCCATGCATCTTATATTCCAATGCGAAATCCAGCAGATATCGAATCTCTTTTGTCAAGGCCATTATCTGGGGAGCTGGTTTGTATTGATGATATACACAATGCGCTCCTGCATGATGACTTAGAGCATTTATTATTTCGTTTATACAACCATGTCGAGCTTGCAGGGTGTAAGCTAATATGGTCAATGAGTAACAAAGGTGAGTTTGCAAGAAAAGACTTAAAATCTAGACAACAATCGATGCTAGCAATTGATCTATTCCCATATTCACTTGATGAAATCAATTTAATACTACTCAACTACCTTCGCTCTTCACAGTCTCAGATACCTGAAGATGTATGCAGAGTGCTCATAAAAAACTATACGCGGAGTCTTCCAAAATTGATTAATAAATTGAAAGAAATAGAAGAGCATGCGTGCTCTTTACAAAAAAAGATTACCATGAAAATGGCAAAAGACCTTATTTCTTCCGACTTGCATCAGCTTGACTAATTAAATCTGAAAACAATTCCGCTGTGACTGTTGCATCATATAGTGCGCCATGTGCTTCCTTTTCATCAAATGGCTTACCTGAACGTCTGACGGCTCTAGCAAGTACCGTTTCTCCTAAAAATGCCGCGCTAAGGGTTGCTGTATCAAATACCAAAAAGCGGTGTAATAACATTTTCACATCATGTCTTGTAAGTGCTGCCTGAATAAAAGATAGATCAAATTGGCCATTATGCCCTACTAACACTGCACGAGAGCAATTTAATGTCTCACAATGCTGCTGTATCCTCTCTTGCAGCGATACTAACATTTGCTTCTCAGACACTGCAAACCTAAATGGGTGATCAGGAACAATTTTAGTAAATGCTAACGCTTCCTCGTCTAATGTTAAACCAGGCTCTGGAATAACATGCTCATGCAATGTATCAATAGCAACTAACTTACCATCCTGGTAGTCCATAAAGATTACTGCTATTTCTAATATCGCGTTTTCATTAGGGTCAAACCCTGCTGTTTCAATATCGACAACAATCGGCAGAAAACCTCGAAACCTTTTTGCTAACTTCACGTCTTTACTCTCGTTCATTCATCGCCCATAGTATATAAGTCATTGCAGATTTTCAATAATTTTGATTTTATCTCCACCTATATACAGTTTATCAAACCGATTTACAGCAAATATACCCACATCCACAACGCCAGTAATCAATCTAAGGTTTTTCTCTAACGCAATGGGATCTCTTATATCTAGCTGATGCACATCTAATATTACATTATGGTTATCTGTATACCCTTCTCTATACACCGGTATGGCATCCATTGCAGTTAATGCTCTTGAAACTGATGATCTAGCCTGGGGGAGAACTTCAACAGGAATAGCGTCTGTTATTAATGACACCATCTTGTCTTCTGTGATCATTCCCACAAATCGTTTACTATTTGATGCTAAAAGCTTCTCCAAGGTATGTGCACCACCTTTTCCTTTCAGTGACACCAGCGATGGAAGAACTTGATCTGCACCATCAATATATACATCTAGTGGCCCCACATCATTCAGTGACCTCACCTCAAACCCAAGCGCCCTCAGTCTTTTTGTTGAACGATCTGAGCTGGACACAACCCAACCTGGGCACTCAATAGTTGGCATTAGATCAATCAAGCAGTCAACTGTCGATCCTGTACCAATACCCAGTACTATATCAGGCTGTATTTCAGCTAATGCAGCTTTCGCAACCGCTTCTTTTCTACTCATCTTCTGCTACCTTTTTTTGATAAAACCGCTCATTAGTTAATAAATTTAGTGCAATTAATGATCCACCATAGAGTGCCCCACCATCTAATGCGTTATCATGGTCCAATACCCTTCCTTTTAATGAAGCCCAGTGCCCAAAACAAACCTTATTATTGATTTTTCGTGTTTTTTTGTACCAGGGGATTAAGTTCTTTCTGAATTCTGGTGCATCTGTACAGGTTAAATCTAGGAGGCCCTCATGATCATAATATCGACAGCGAGTAAATATTTGTAGTGCCAAGTAACGCTTTTCACTGTCTGTTAATCCCTCATGCCAACGTAATTCTGGTGGCTTGCGAAGTGATTGAAAAAAAAGCGCAGGGGCAGCCTGTAGCTGTCTAGATAGCCATTTACTTAAGGCAAATGCATCATCTATATGCCAAGCATAATGTATTGCAGCATGAACAATTAACTTATCATGCGATCGAATTAAAAATGGCATCTTTAACAGATATTGATACCATACCTCTGCATTGCTATATTGACTGAGATTTTGCAAGTCCTCACGTTCATAGTGTTTATTGGTATAAGAACGCAACCATGCAATTTCATGATTACCTAGTACAAGCTGACAATAGGGTAATGTTGTCACATAGTCCAGCACTAGATGACTATACTTGCCTTTACCAATTAGATCACCCAGCAATAATAGTCGATCTTCATTAGGGTTAAATGCCAGCTGTTTGAGTAGCGCTTTGAAGGTGTAGAAGCACCCATGAATATCCCCAATAATATATGACTGGCTCACGTCAATTCCTGCAATAAGATAAAATAAGCAATAGAAAATACACCGCCTGCAGGAATTGTTACGGCCCAAGACATAAATATCCCTCTCACTACTGATAGATTTACTGCAGCAAACCCTCTCGCCAGCCCGACCCCTAATACAGCACCAACCAATGTATGCGTTGTCGATACAGGAAATCCTAGCCATGAAGCACCCAAAACAACTGTTGCGGTCGCAAGCTGAGCCGAAAAACTACGGCTTGGCGATAGTGTCGTAATTTTTGATCCCACACTGGCAATAATTTTATACCCAAACATTGCAAGCCCCAAGACTACGCCAACTGAGCCTAAGATAGTAACCCAAAAAGGCATTGTGCCATTTGTTTTAAGAACTCCATATTCTAAGATTTCAATCACTGAGGCTAATGGGCCTATTGCATTTGCAACATCATTTGCACCATGTGCAAATGCCATCGCACAGGCACTTGATAAAGCTAGCATCCCAAATACTTTTTCTGCAGCCATATATCGCTCACGGTAACTTTTAATCTCACTTGATGAAGACTGCATAAGATACATTGCCACGGCACAAGTTCCCACGATTACCCCAATAGACACTGGCAACATTAAATACTCAGTAGCGGTTTTTGTTGTAACCCCTTGTGCCACAAACCAGGCAAAAATTGCACTGAAGACAGCAAAAAATACCTTAGCCCGTCTAAGTGGGTCTGGGTTCATCAATACTGTTTTTTGGACTAACTTAAACACAACTGTACCAATTAAAGCAGAAATTATTGGTGTTGTTATCCAAGACATTGCAATAACTGCGATTTTATACCATTGCACATTTTCATAACCTTGTGAAACTAGCCCAAACCCCATAACTGCACCGACAATCGAATGGGTTGTTGATACCGGCCACCCCTTCTGTGTTGCTAACATCAACCATGTTGCAGAAGCCAGTAAGGACGCAATCATTCCCTTTGCAAGAATTATTATATCTTCCTGATAATAAGAAACATCCACAATATCCTGACGAATTGTA
>Ga0099797_101573_pt1 | contig 11669 bp, 8 predicted proteins | sample Uncmet_Sort48C_1_FD_89871 | JGI IMG/M metagenome (GOLD analysis project Ga0099797, IMG submission 89871) | Marine eukaryotic communities from CALCOFI LINE 67, Pacific Ocean - C012_Sort48C_1 | ecosystem: Environmental > Aquatic > Marine > Oceanic | place: Pacific Ocean: Monterey Bay | collected... | reverse complement strand
ATTAACACTGATCACTATGGAACTATGAGGGGTGAAATGTGTTGTTACGTTGTTACTACTAATCACTATGGAACTATAAAATTAAATGTATCATATTAGCACTAATCACTATGGACATGGGGTGGTCTAGTAGATACAGTGGTATAATACCGCGTTGATTCTCCACATTGGTATATATACACATCACTTATTGTCCAACTTCTTGCGTGTTGTGTATGTACAAAATTACTTTTTTTGACTTTGTTTGTTTGTATGTACGCCTGCAATAGTCTCACTTGCGTGTTGTGTACAAAAAAACATTTTTTGACTTCATCATCATAATATGATGTCTGCAATATTTTGTACCATATTGTATATGCTGGTAATACTCTTTACGGGTGTTGCAAGTCGGAATTCATTGGCAAAAACACCACCGATGGGTTGGATGTCATGGGAATTATTCAGGTGTGATGTTGACTGCAGTACGGACCCTGATAATTGTATTTCTGAAACATTATACAAAGCACAAACCGATGCATTACACAAAAATAAGTACATTGAACTTGGATATACTGGTATTCATATGGACGACTGCTGGGAAGAAAAAAATCCACCGCGGGACCCAAACACTGGACGGTTACGACCAAACTCAACGAGATTTCCGTCGGGCTTAAAAGCATTGGGGGATTATATACATGCAAAAGGCGCAACATTTGGTTTGTACACGGCGGAGAGCCCAACAACTTGTGGTGGGTATCCCGCATCAGCTCCAAACCATGAAAAAATCGATGCCGAAACATTTGCTTCATGGGGTGTAGATTATTTAAAAGTGGATGGTTGTGGTCCAAAGGACTATTACAAGGGTGGGTACAAAGCGATGGGTGAGGCGTTGGAAGAAAGTGGTCGGGACATTGTTTATTCCTGTAGTTGGCCTGCTTACATTAACAATGGCAATGAAACAATACAACCCTTTAATGAGTTTATTATGGATGGATGTAATTTATGGCGTAATTGGCATGATATTCAATGCAATTGGCAGTCACTGTCTTCGATTATCGACCATTGGGGCGATTATGGGAGCTCACTTGTTCCATATGCTGGTCCTGGTCACTGGCACGACATGGATATGCTGCTCATTGGAGGCCACTGTATAAGTGAAGATGAGGAACGTACGCAAATGGCCATTTGGGCTATTTCTGCTGCACCATTAATAATGGGTAATGATTTAAGAAATGTGTCGGTGAACAGTAAAAATATTTTGTTGAACAAAGATGCAATCGCTGTAAATCAAGATGCTTTGGGTCAAATGGGTTTACGTTTAACTAAAACTGCTGATGCGCCGACACAAATATGGGCCCGGAATCTTGAAAATGGTGATGTAGCAGTTGCATTATATAACAAAGATAGTGCAAAAACGATTGAGCCACCGTTTGATAATTCAACATGTGGAACGCAACAATTGCAATGGGTTGAAACAACCGATGGCTACTATGAAGCATGTGGTGGGGCAAAAGGAAATATTGGTAGTTTTGAAGGCAAATCGCTGAAAGAAGTGCAAAGTGAATGCTGTGACAATGTTGAATGCGCTGGTTTTAGTTTTAATCCAAAATCTGGCGATGGGTTCTACAAGAATAATGCCAATTGCGGTGTCACAAAAAGCAACATGTACATTGGTTACACGCGTAAATCTGCCATACCAATACCTCCATCAAATAGAACAACAGCAGATATTACTATAACCTTCTCCGATGTTCACTTATATGGAAAGATCCAAGTTTATGATATTTGGCAACAACAACTCATCGGTACGTTTTATAATAGCTATACATCAAAGAATATTCCATACCATGGCACGTCGTTTTTGCGTTTGAGCTCATCGTCCGCATCATCGTCATCGTCATCCAAGTAGAAAAAATAAAAATTTGTAATCATAACAACAACTGCCCTGGATGGAAGGAGGGAGTGTGGTCATCTGTGTTGTTTTTAAAAAATGTGTATTATTTTATTTTTTATTAAATAATTTATTTTTATTATACCGGGAGTAATAATTTATTATTGTTAATGATACACCCCAAAAATAAAACTTTTGTTTTTACGAATCCCATTTAAAAAAGTTACATCTGTCTCGTGATTTGTACCCTTTTGCACAGGACAAAAACTTTCGCCCATTATTTGCCCCCGTTTTTTTCACAGTTCCTCGATAAGCGGGCATATTGCATTTACATTGTGGCATTACACGATTTTGTTGTTGCTTTAAATCATCCAATATCTTTTTTCTAATACTGTTCCAGGTCAATCTACTTTCATCCAACCAATTAATTATATTATTATGCTCGCCATTTTCAAACGCAACACACATTCGGTTCGTTTTCACGCAACTTTCATGAAACCCTTTAATGTACAAACCATCTTTCGTCGTTGCCCTTGATAATGCAACGTATGTTTGTCCTTCAGCAAAAACATCTTTTAAATCAACTTCTAAATTTCCTATACTCATGCCTTGAGAACGATGGATTGTAATTGCCCACCCTAATGTTAATGGAATTTGTGTGCGTGAAGATATTCCGACATCTTCAATTTTTGACATGAGAACTATTGGTAATATTATTCGTTGCATACCATTATCAAATTGCACTATTGGATAAAACCATTTTTTATGATAACGTTTCCAGGCTGATGGCTCATCCGCGTTGACTTTAAAACCTTTGCAATCTTTCAGTATAGTATCCAAACAGTTCTCAATACCATATCGTTTTCTTCCGAGTAAATCATCCAATTCTAAATCTTTCTTGGATTTAAAACTAATGCCGCTATAAGGGTTCTCGTGTGAACTTGCCTTATTTTTTTCAACCATTTTTCGAATCTTTTTCAAAAAATTAATTACATCAGTGCGTGATTTGGCACCTACGACGACACCTCGACTACCATTACTTAACATAGAGGACATGTTATGAATTAACAATACTTGTGCACCTACCTTTAATTGTAACTCCGCTTTGGCACGGCAAAAAGAAAAGAACTTTTGTAATGTTCGATTTTGATGATCTGTTAACTGTTGTTGTCGTGACAGTTCTTTCCTGCTTAAGCCTGCTTGTTCCCCCATTTTTAATGCATCTGGATCAAGATTAAACACTTGATCACAAGCTTGGATTAGCATAGTTCCGTATCTTTTTGTAGCAAGAGCATCTAATTCCTTTTGATTAATCTTGTCAACATCTATATTTTTACAAAATAATTTCGTTGGAAAAATCTCGTGTTCTTCTTCTACAGGTGGCGCTTCTACCTCTGCATTATTGCTTTCATTATCAACGTATGTTTTCGCTTTTTTGTTTTCATCAATATCGTGATGTATGTTCTTATCAGTTGATAAATCAATAATCGCAGTTGATGACGATGCCGGGGCATCTACATTTTCAACTCTTTTTTTCGATTTTCTTTTCTTTTTTGGTGGGGAAAGGGTAATTTTCTGCCTAAATTTTAAAGGTTTTCTTCTAATCGAACAATCTGCAATAAATGTTTTAACTGTATCAGTGATGTTTCCTTCACGAATATTCTGCAAGGCCCTTATCATTTCTCCATCTCCCCCTTGTCTATGTACTGTATGCAATTTAATTATGTCGACTCTTAAGGTTGGCCAACATTTTGCTTGAAACGCAAATCCTCGATTTAAAAATAAAAAATCTGCTTCGGTCGCTAATTGAAGGCATTTGATAGATTCAGGTATTCTCGAAGGCACCGGTGGCAGTTGAAGAAAATCCCCACATAATATTAATTGAACTCCACCAAATGGTTGTTCACTACGCCTTATCGTTTTCATAAATGAATCAATATTATCCAACATTTCGCCTGAAAGCATTGATACTTCATCAACTATCCATACATTAATTTTTTTTAACTCTTCTCTCCTTTTTGCATTAAGCATTTTCCTAAAATCAGTTTTTCTTTCGGGTATACCAATGCCACAAAAGCTATTAATTGTAGCCCCACCAATATTAATCGCAGCAATGCCTGTGGGTGCGACTACTGCAACCTTTTTCGATTTTATTTTTAATTCATATTTGATTCTCCGTAATAGTAAAGATTTGCCAGTTCCAGCAACGCCAGTTATAAATATATTTTTTCCTTCAAGGGCAGCTTGCAAGCCACGCTTTTGAACTTCATCTAATGGTGGATCATTATCGACTCCTAAATCTTCAACATCTAATGCTATGTCCCTTAATGTTCTTTTCCCTGATTTTTTTTTTCCTGGTGTCTTCTCAACCCGCTCCTCATTCTGCTGCTGTTGTAGTCGACTCTTTTTTTTCAGAATATTTGGTTGTTGCTCATCGTTTTCAACGGTGGGGGCTTCTTTTGTTTGCGCATTCCCCACTTTAATAAGATTGTCCATAGAAATACATGCATAATTGGTAGTTGTATTATTGAGTAATTTCTTGCCTTTTGCCTTCATCAAAATTCCAGCATTTCCAGAACGACCTTTCAATTTGATTTTACCACATGATACTAATAATTTATAATGTTTTTTTACAGCAAATGTATTCCAATTCTTTAAACGAATTGATTCGGTTGGCTGTAAATTAACACTACCAGCATTGATAGTAATGTTTATTTGTTCTACTATATCATCCCAAAACGTGAAACTATCTCTGTCTAATTTATTTACAATGCTGATAAAAAAGTCATCGCTGTTAATAAATGCCATTTCTTTCCGCTTGTTCCGCTTCCTGAAATGTTGTAAATGTTTCTCATTTTCACGTTTTTTCATTATGTTTTTTAGGTTCTTCGTTTCTTCAGCAGCTCTTTCTTCCTCTCGTTTTTTATTTTCTTTTTCCGCTTTTAACTTTTGTTTATGCAAGCGTTTGTGCAAAAGCTTTGAACATGTTTTTTCGTGCCCGCTCACCATGTCAAACGTCCCAACATATCCGCATGCTGAATCGCAGCAGTAATCATAGATTGGTTCCACGGTATTTATGTCCTTCTTATGCGTCGTTGATGATGACGTCGACGACGGTATTGATGAATAAACACTTTTAAAATTTGGAGATGAAGGGGACTGAGACATGTCGTACACGGAAGCAAGCCCATTTAAAGAACCACTAGATCTTGGAGCTTTCGTAAATGTTGGTGGTGATAACAGCCGACTCCTGTTTAATAAATATTTTCCTTTCAAATTATTATTGTTACCAGTGTGAAGAAGAAAATTATTACTGACTAATTTTTTATTGGCTGGATAATTGGAAATGTTGTTGTTGTTGTTGTTGTTGTTCTTACGGCGTGTATTTGATTGAACAGAGATGTTATGGCTAGATGAGACCGGGTTAACAATAGAACAATTTGAAAGAGCATTATTATACTTTCGTTTTACATCTCGTTTTCCTATTAAATCTGAAGCCTTCAGTGCGCGCTTCTTTTTATTCCCAAATAGTCTTGACGTTCTACTAATAGGATTTCTAGGTCGAGAAATTAGAGAGTGGTTGGTATAACTTAAATTCTGCCTGTTTACACTATTATTTATTTGCAGGTTTGTATTTGTAACATTAATGCTATTATTATCAACATTAGCAGCAACCCAAGCCTCGGCTTTCGATTTTGATTTAAATTTTCTGTACAGGGGTGAAAAGAATTTTTTTACTGAATTAGTTAGGGAATTCAAATCTGTAAAGACTCCAACCCTTCTGCCACGCGCTACTGCATAATAAACGTGCTGTCTTTGATGGTGCGGATCTTGATTCATGCTTCTTTCAGCGATTGTTGTGTTACTTGCTATCCTCCTTGTTGGTGTAATATCTTGTAGTATATTTTAAACAACATCCCCAGCAGAGAAAAGGCAGGGTTGCCGCCTTGTTGATGTGTGTAAATTACTATATTGCAGTACAACAAAAATTCAAACCATGGTGGCACTTTCTAATGATGGCATGCGTTAAATTTAAATGTTGATCGTGTTTATAATCAGGGTACACGAACTTCCGAAAATGCAGGAACATATTGATAGAAATACCCGCACAAATCATCTTGATAGGGGATATAACTTACATTAGCATATACTAATAAGTGAACACGATCAATGTTTCTACTTTTAGCAGGCGAATAGCATTAACAACAGCCCCATGATATTCCAACCAGTGGTGGCACTTTCTAAAATGGCATGAGCCTTGAGTTTTCATGACAGCTCATTTGCTAATATTGACACAGTACCGTGCGTTATGAATGAGTGTGAAACTATCTCGTCAAACATCTTCATGATTATGACTGAGAGTTGATCCCTACCCCTGTTCCATATAAATTACCAAAATACCATTTTTAACACTCTACATACTAAAATAAGCTACATATCCATAAAATATTTCGACTATCGTCATCTTCGAGTTACGAGTGTATTATGAATAACTGTATGTTCTGGAAATAGCTTGAATGAGTGACTATGAATGAGTTTAGTTATCCATTTCCATGAGTTTGACTGAGTCTTCATGCAAACCCATGCGTAGGGGACGGTGCTTGTCGGCTCATACCAGACTCATAGTGCCACCCCTATATCTGTAACGATTTTGCACTATAAAATGATGAGTCATCTCGTAAAAAGTACATTCTTTGAATTATGTGTCTTACTTCTAAAGCCCTTATTAGTGAAATGATTCCAAATGCTGTAATCGATGCATTCGTATTAAACTTAAGGAAAACATGTAATATAAAAAAACATTCAATGTGGCACGCGATCATATTTAGTTCAATAATATACCATGTTAATTTCAATTATTATTTTTTTAATAATAATAAATGTAATTGTTTCAGCACAGAGTAAGATATGGGTACCATCTTCGACACACACACGCACACACACACGCATACACACGACACGGACATATATATATATATATATATATGTATACACACAAACAAACGTAATAAAAGAAAACAAAAATGTTGAGTAAATTACTAGTATTATTGGTTGGAATATTAGTTATAATATCTGCTGCTGAAGCAAGGAGCAAACGAAATGCTCCAACGGAGCGGGAACTGTTTACCCGTCGCCGTCGTTTAGGTTTTCGTACTGGAAAACGCCACCGTAATGCTGGACCTGGCGGTGGGTTCACTGCTGGAAGAGGCTATGATATTATGGACGAAGGAGATGAATATGTTGGTGGATTCCGTTTTGGTAAACGCCACCGTAATGCTGGGCCTGGCGGCGGGTTCACTGCTGGAAGAGGCTATGATATTATGGACGAAGGAGATGAATATGTTGGTGGATTCCGTTTTGGTAAACGCCACCGTAATGCTGGACCTGGCGGTGGGTTCACTGCTGGAAGAGGCTATGATATTATGGACGAAGGAGATGAATATGTTGGTGGATTCCGTTTTGGTAAACGCCATCGTAATGCTGGACCTGGCGGTGGGTTCACTGCTGGAAGAGGCTATGATATTATGGACGAAGGAGATGAATATGTTGGTGGATTCCGTACTGGTAAACGCCACCGTAATGCTGGACCTGGCGGCGGGTTCACTGCTGGAAGAGGATTCGATATGGATTTTTAACTCCCTTGATATTACTGTTTGATATTTTAGTTTTTATTCACATTTTTTTATTTTTTTCATTTTTTATTCCTTTATTCATTTTTATTCATTTTTTATGCAAATGTAAATAAGCCATTTTATAACTAACTTGGTATGCACACTTACATGGCTCAAAATGTGTGTTATTGTACCCGACTAAATTCGAATAAGGAATAAGGAGGCAGACGAACAGTAACATTTGGTCTCTCTTCTAAATCGGCATGTCAACATCTACTCTGGGTACCTGAGCATATAAACTTATAGCACTGGTGGAGCGAAAAGAGTATAGTGTATATTGTACGGAAAATGGTGTACAATACTAAAAATTACCAAGTATAATACAACAACAAAAATTCAAACCAGGGGTGTGGCACTTCATCACCTTCAGAACACCAAAAAATACAGTGTCGTATGCGGGTACATGTACTAATTTTGTGTCTACGGATTTACGAGACACGGTATTTTTTTTATATACTTTATACCGGTACTTTACACTTTAACACCCATACAATTTATTAAACAAAGGTTTTTTATAGTTTTTAAAAAATTAAATATACAGATTTCACAAATTTAGTACGCCCGCGTGTCATTAAGAAAAAAAGAAAAATTTAAAACAAAGAAGCCCTTCCTAATATGTTTAATCCAATTTTTGCAGTCGTGTCATTTTTTGTATTTTTACCAGTAGTACCACCACGCGCTTTTTCATTAGAATATATATTTTCATCATTCATTTTAGTATTCGTGCTATTATTACTATTAGTGTTATTATCCCTGTCGCCCTTGTATTGAAATTCAACATTTTCCACCACAAATGGTTTATATTCCATAAAGTTTTTACCGAATTTGTTTTCTAGTAACACGTGTTTTAATCGACTGCGTGTACGTACTGGCATTGTTAATTTATCTCCAAATGTTTCTACAAATTCACAACTTTCAGCCGCATGTATCATTGCCAAAGCACCCGTGCGCTATGTATGATGTTTTAGGTTATTGGATACGTCAATGTTAGTAAACGATGCAATAGTTCGTAATGATTTGTATATATGAGCACCCCATCTTTGGGTTTGCCGTCTTGTTACTTACCTCAATTGGGTTAAAACTTAAATCTATGGAACGTATTGGGCTGCTAATTTTACGTTTACTTATTTGTTCTAATGATTTACACAATCCTATAACACCCTTATTTTGAATTTGATTGGATTGCACATTTATACTTGTTATTGTATAATTATGTTTTAATAACGACCCAACAGATATTGCACCATCACAGCCAATACGGTTGTTTGACAAATTTAAATTAATCAGCGTTGTAAATTTTACTTTTGAAATTGCGTCTGCTAAATAAAATGTTCCAACTGGTCCAATGTAACAATGTGACAAATTTAGACTCGTCAACGATTTGAAAATTGGTGCTTTCAATTTACGAAATACTTCCATGCTTCGAGGTGTTATCGTTGCTCCGCTTAGTTGTAAACTTTCAATCGGTGAATTGCCATGACCAAACCCAGTATTGAACATCAAAGATGGATTTCCTGTGTAGGTAACACCACGTTTATTGTTTACCATTATTGCGTCATATAATGTCACACTTAAATGTTTTAATGTCTTGTTGCTTTTTAATGCTTGTCCTAGTTGTTGCCCAATCTTTGGGTGTTGACTAAATCCATTGTTGTTATGTAAGTTCAACACTGTTAACGTTGTATTCAATGGCAATAAATCACATATTGCTTTGAATGAGTACAACCCTAAATTGTTGTCATTTAAATGCAATGTTTTAATTCTAGATTTTTTACCTAGTAGCTGTGTCAATAGCGCTGGCCCGCCCAATTGATCGGATAACTTTGTAAACGATAAATTGATCGAAATTATACTCTTTAAATACGGTAGCCGTCGTTGCAGTGTGTCAAGCTGCGCTGCTTGGATTGGTTGCTTGCTTAATTCTAAGTGCGTAATGACCTTTGCTTGTTGCACATGTTCAGCTAGTGGATGCTGTGCTTTTAAATTTGACAGCAAAAACATATGCTCTTCGCCTTTTTTACGTATCAATTTACTGCTTGGTGTTTCAAGTGATTCTTGTTGTTGCTTCAAATTTAAATTTAATTCTGCTAACTCATATTTTTCAACTTTTTCATCTGCCATTTACATTGTTTTTATTATTATTCGGTTTATTTACGACGCAATTTTAAGATTAACGTAAATGTGTGTGTGTGTGTGTATGTGTGTGTGTGTGTGTGTGTGTGTGTATGTGTATGTCTGTGTTAATACAAGTTACAATACTAGAGAACGAGAAGTTTGGCAAGACTTACTTAATTGTTTCAATAGATTTTGTGAATCTAATAGAGCTTTTTCTTTTTCTTCCAGTTGCAACTGCAATACAGCCTTTTCTTTTTCAACTAATGTTGCAATATTATCAACTAATGATAAACGTGTATCAAAGGACCCGGCTTCAATTTTGCCGGTAGATGGATTTAATGGATCTAATTTTTTCGCTTCTTCCCCATCTTTATCATAACGTTTCGTGTTATTTTTCTTATTATGCGCTTTTTTACGTTTATTTGATTTTTCAGAACTATCACTATCTGAAGAACTATCAACAATACGATCTTTTCTACTACCCCTTGACTTCGTTTTACTTTTTCCATTTCGTTGCGTGTGATATTCATTTTCTGAATCCGATGAGTCTGACATTGTTCAATCTTGTACAATCACGTTGTTTATGGCGTATAAGTATGGTGTAAACCCTGCAAAATAATCACAACAACAAAATAAAAATAATAGAACCTTCTTTGTTGTATTTATGTGGTCAACTCGTTTGCTCGAACGTTGAATATTATATACGATACACCAATAGTCCGTTCTTTTCTATTCTTCCGTGCGTGTGCGTCGTGCAAATGCGATTCGTCAACTACGTGCTATTGTTGATATACGAAATTGGTATACGTGTTCAATCTCAACTCCTTCCGTGTTCCCTCACCAAACAACATCCACTTCAAATGTTTCCGTTTTGGTTGTGTTGTTGATTATATATATATATATATATAATATATATATATATAGTGCTATATATATATATTATTTTCAAATTTTTATTATTATTATTATTATTATTATATTATTATTATTATTATTATTATTATTATTATTATTACAGGTAATTGATGACAACAACAACGAACAACAACAAAATATATAACTGCTATTATAATATAATATATAATTTGTAAAATATTATTGCTCATAATTGTAGTAAAAAATAATGCATAATAATAACACTGATAACAATAGTAATAGAGATTGCTCATAATTATAATAATAATATAATTAACACTGATAACAATACGAATAGAGATTGCTCATAATTATAATAATAATAATAACACTGATAACAATAGTGATAGAGATTGCCCATAATTATAATAATAATAATAACACTGATAACAATACGAATAGAGATTGCTCATAATTATAATAATAATAATAACACTGATAACAATAGTGATAGAGATTGCTCATAATTATAATAATAATAATAACACTGATAACAATAGTATAATAGAGATTGCTCATAATTATAATAATAATAATAACACTGATAACAATACGAAAAGAGATTGCTCATAATTATAATAATAATAATAACACTGATAACAATAGTGATAGAGATTGCTCATAATTATGATAATAATAATAACACTGATAACAATAGTAATAGAGATTGCTCATAATTATAATAATAATAATAACACTGATAACAATAGTGATAGTGATTGCTCATAATTATAATAATAATAACACTGATAACAATACGGACGAATATTCAAGTAGCTCATCATAATACATATAATAATAGTAATTATACTAATAACAATGCGAACACGAAGTAGCGAATACCAATAATAAAACTGATAACAATGAATTTCAATTATTATTTCAAATATTACAAGGGACGGGACTAGGCCGACATAGCACTGATCTTTAATAAGGTATTAAAAATGCTCTTCTACATTCATATTATTGTAGCCATAGCATTGCACCATCGCAGGACCGACTTATATATTAAGGTATATATGATGCAAGTGCTGGAACGGCTTAATGGTGGTTAAAACGATTACCACCACCAGCTCCACACACTACTACCATTCGTA
>Ga0099797_101571_pt1 | contig 11681 bp, 7 predicted proteins | sample Uncmet_Sort48C_1_FD_89871 | JGI IMG/M metagenome (GOLD analysis project Ga0099797, IMG submission 89871) | Marine eukaryotic communities from CALCOFI LINE 67, Pacific Ocean - C012_Sort48C_1 | ecosystem: Environmental > Aquatic > Marine > Oceanic | place: Pacific Ocean: Monterey Bay | collected... | reverse complement strand
TATTTGGATTACCGCTGTTATTTCAATGACTTTTGCACGCCATGTATCGTCACAAGCTGGTATTGCACCTCCACCTGGACTATCTTTGCATACACCCTTCAGCAGGTCCATGGCTTATGTATCGCCAGCAAAGCAAAAGCGAGATCATGATAGACTGCTGGCACACAAAATCAAGCAGTTTTACAGCCTCGTACCCGAAGCTGAGAAAAGTGGCGGGACCATGACGGCTGAAGGCTTTCTTTTGCCTCGCGTCTACTACGGGGCTCCATGTATTGTGCCGTTGCCCAAGACCGGAGCTCATGATCAAGCTTGCAGTACTGGGCTGCCTGGTCAGTTTCTCCACACAGCTGAACTGGGCATAGAGTCATTGTTTGCATTGTTGCCCCGCAGGGAGGAACCCACACCACCTGCCCCAGTAGACCATGGAATGGTTCGGGCCACCGGGCAACGCCCGCGAACCAGGACCATGGCTACAAGGGAGTCCAATCTATGCAGGGAGGATCTCATCCCACCTGCCCCCGCAGGCCCTGGGCTGCTGGAGGCCACTGTGCAAAGCGCAGCCGGCAGGCCCATGGATGCAAGGGGATTGATTGGAGGCACAATGGCAGACAACACTGGAGAGAGCGTAGACAGATTATTACAGTCGCTGCGTCTCTTGGTTCCAATGATTGCTCCTACAGCGTGTATTAATATGGAAGTGAGTTCCAGACAGCGAGATATTCTGCCAGCACCTTTGTTGGAGTGGTGGCCTATACCCGTTGATGGCTTGACAAACGAGCAAACTGGTACTTTGATTGGCACTGCTAATTGTGCTCTGAGCGCTCTCAACGCAATGTATGGAAATGTATCGGCCAGTTGCAGAGGCTTCCCTACTGCAGCCCAGCGTTCTATTCAATACATAGCCGCAGCGAAAGCATATCGGATGAGAGCCCGTCTGGCGCATAGTGGAGCGTCTTTTGATTATTTGGAGGCATTGAGATCTGTGGTTGGAGATTCTATAGAAATCACTGGTGCCAAGCCTGCACAGTCCTGTGGTAACTTTGCGGCGTCCTCTTTTGACCTCCTGCCATGTTCTGGCTTAGTGGACCCTTTGCCTTCATTGCCCCAGCAAGTGAGCTCCCTTGTCATGCAAGAGTCCGGCATCTTCATGGACATGCCAGCTGGCTTGGATAAGTACGCGGGCATACGCAGAACAGATAAAACTGAATATGCTAAGCTCGTCACTTTACAGTTGCGAAGTCAGAAAGTTGAGTTGGCTCACTCGGTCTCTGGGGGCGGAGCTGTTTTCGCCGTGCCGAAGAAGGATAGCACGAAATTGCGAGAGGTCTGGCATGGAGAGCGCGTTTCGCTCTGTGCTGCTAAGCCACCCAAGCCGCCTTATCTTGCAAATCCGGCTGCTCTGCAGGACCTTGAAACTATACCTTCCAAGCCCTACTTTTTATCCAAACGTGACGGAAGGTGCTTATTCGACCAATTATTGGCGCCTCCACACTTGAGACAGTTTTTTGGTAGACCTCCCGTGCTTGTTAGAGATCTTGTTGAATATGGCGGCATGTCTCTGAAAGAGGTGCAAGCCCATTGCAACACAACTGGTTTGGTGACTATGCGCACTGTCTTGTATCCCCGTTCGCGGGTGTGGCCCATGGGATTTTCATGGTCAAGCTACATAGCGCAAAGCTTCATGTTATCACTTTGCCATTCAGCCGGCTTGAGCAAAGACAAAATGTTAGCTCTGGAGCTAGAGGCACCACGTCAATCAAATGAGGTCTTTGGCGTTGCCACCGACGATGTGCTTCATTTTTGTACAAGTGCTGCTACTGCAAAACATCGCATGCGGGACCTTGACCGAGCTTTCTGTAGACTTGGTGCAACACGCCATGAGAAGAAGGACGTTGACCAAGTCACAGATGGGGTGGCAATTGGGATCCAATTGGATAGGGGCTTATATCTAGCTCCTGCCTCAAGCAGTTTGTGCAACCTTCTGCTGGTGATTGTGCATCTGGTGACAGTTTTCCCTCAACCTTTGGTTACGCCTCTCGAGATTGCTGCTGTCCTAGGTGTTGCACAGTGGTTCTGCCTGTTAAATCGCTCTTTATTCAGTTCCTTCTACCACATCTATGAGTTTGTACGCACTGAGCCACAGAACGTGCGTATACACATGTCATCTGAAGCCATGCGGGAGTTGGCAATTATAGCATGCTTGGCAATTTATTTCGAGGCAGACCTCACAAGGTCCTGGAGTGAAGATATTTTCGCGTCAGATGCCAGCTCATCCTTTGGACTTGGCATTTGCACTGCACACATAGGGTCGGCAGAGGCTCGTGCCATAGGGTTACGTGCTGCAAGACTTGGATTCTATGTCAGACCTGCCGCGGATCCAATGGACGAGCCAGAGTTGGAAAGGCTAGGTCTCATGCGAAGACTCCGCATCAAAAAGTCGAAGTTCCATATAGTTTTGTCGATGCGTGCCAAATATCAGGCTCATAGTGGTGCCCTCGAGGCGGCAGCTGCAACGGCCATGCTGAGATGCATCACTCGCTCACACAGCAGACATCGCCAACGCACTGTTGCTCTAATAGATGCCCAGGCTGTCCTGGGTGCTCTGGTGCGCGGTCGCAGCTCTGCGCACACCCTTCGAAAAGAAATTGCAAAAGCTGCAGCTCTCACAATCGCTGCTGACTTGGTCATGCGTTATGCGTACACGCCATCTGAGAGCAATCCGGCCGACGGCCCGTCTAGAGGTCGCAATGTTGCGGGTGCGGTTATGAAGGGCGTACGAAAGAAGCTGAAGCCTGTGAGGCTCACTCCTCAAGCGCGAGCTGCTCGAGATTTTAAGAAAGCCATCAAGAAGACTGCTGCATATCGAATGGAGTTGCAGTAGCATTTTCATTTATTTTCGCATGGTTGATGTTTCACATTGCTTTTCTATCCTTGCCGTGAGCCGTTTGCTCCCCGTGCTACTGCTAAAGGTCTCATCGCTTCCACCCTTGCACTCACATTCCCTAATGAATGGTTGGCAGACACTGTTTGTGTGTTGCGCAGCAGATGCAAGTGGATGGCATGCTTGCTGGTCGGGTGCGAACTAGTGAAGCCAGGCTGGATGGGATTGGATGCCATGTGCATGGTCATGGCATTTGAAAAATGTAGTCCCTACCCTCCTCCCAGCATGGGAGAGTCCATGCTCCAGCCAGTGTGCTGTGTGGCCGCAGAGGCCAGTACCTTCGGTGGGGGTCGGCATTCAAAGTATGGCAGCTGCAATTTGGTTGCTTTGGTGGTGCTTGGTGCAGATACTTCTCTACTCTTGATGAGACCATTGCAGTAAAAATCGAAAATGTGGTGCTTTTGCATGCTCATGCTCGTGCGATCTTGTATTCTGGAGTTTTGGTGAGAGGTCACAAGATGGACAGTGATGACGGGAGTAACTGTCATTAATGACCCCTTATTAATTACAGGCACGGGAGGAAAAGCTGAGAGCATGGTGACAGAAAGATGTCACAGCAAGCATTTACGATCACATATCCATCATGTATCTGTCGAGTGGTTCAAATCTGCAGGGCCCACCGCGCCCACCCTCACTCTGCACCGTCTAGAACCACTCTTGTTTGGCATTCAAAGTATGGCAGCTGCAATTTGGTTGCTTTGGTGGTGCTTGGTGCAGATACTTCTCTACTCTTGATGAGACCATTGCAGTAAAAATCGAAAATGTGGTGCTTTTGCATGCTCATGCTCGTGCGATCTTGTATTCTGGAGTTTTGGTGAGAGGTCACAAGATGGACAGTGATGACGGGAGTAACTGTCATTAATATTGTTTTACATATAGTTTAATATTCATATATATATATATATATGTATATATATATTCATAATTATATATATATATATATTTTTTTTTTCAGATGTTACGTATTTTACATATTTGTTACAGATGTTTAACAGATTTTGTACATAATTCGTTCACCTTTTTTATTATTTTCATATTTTTACATAATTTATGCACATTTTTTACATATTTTGTACATAATTCGTTCACCTTTTTTACATATGTTGTTAGAGTGGCCTGTAGGATGCGAGGTGAATGGGAGCGATTGTTATTCATTGTTTTTCTTGTGCGCGAAGGGTTGGGAACACTGCAGTGATGGGGGGCGGGAGGGGGAGACAGCCCAATATGCCAAATGCCCAGCAGTATGCAAAACCGCTATCAGTGCGCTGCAATGGTTGCAGTCTTCAGTGGCACCGAGTCGCCGATTAGTCGAACAGGCCCCCAAAGGCACAAATCATATGCAATTGTTCTATGTGGCATATATCATTGGGACCCCAAAGATATACACCACCACCGGGTTTGGGTCTAGAAAAAATAGGGAAATGGCTGGTGTGGACGATTTGGTGGTGTATAAGCGCCCCCGGGGTGGTGTATATACAAACTGCTGTATTTTACAGCAGTTTGCATATACACCACCAAATCGTCCACACCAGCCATTTCCCTATTTTTTCTAGGCCCAAACCTGGTGGTGGTGTATATCTTTGGGGTCCCAAAGCAACATGCGATACACACGCACAAAAAATGCTATGGAAATAAATCTGAAACCAATCGTTAATACCCCCATAATGTATGGACCCCAAGGATGTACACCACCACCGGGTTTGGGCCTAGAAAAAATAGGGAAATGGCTGGTGTGGACCATTTGGTGGTGTATATGCAAAGTGGTGGTGTATATAGAAAGTGTTCTATTTTACAGCAGTTTGCATATACACCACCAAATGGTCCACACCAGCCATTTCCCCATTTTTTCTATGCCCAAACCCGGTGGTGGTGTGCATCCTTGGGGTCCGTATAATGGGGACCTTTTTCGTCATTATATTCGCAATTATTTGTACGAAGTTTGACGATTGCGGTATGAAATTTCTACCAAATACAGTCCCGAAGTGATCAAGTATAGACCATAAGTGAGCAAATACATCCCTCGGCGGCGCTTCGCACCGCCGAGGGGTTTGTTTGGTCACGTAGGGTCTATATGCGATCACTTCGGGATTGTATTTCGTAGAAAATTCGACAAAAGTCATACCGCAATCGTCAAACTTCGTCCCAACTTCGTTCCAATATTTGGGAAGAGAATGACGTTCAAGGTCCCCATGACATTTTTCATTCGAGCTCAGTCTTTTGTCGACCATGCCCAAAGTCGTTTTGCCAACCGTGGGAGGGGAGATAGGTGGAGACACTGAGGCAAACAAGGATGCAAACGATGACAAGTACAACAAGAGCAATGTCACTGGATCCGGCGGTCGCTCGACTTTATTGACGTGTTTGCTTGTCTGCGCAGGTTGGTGTGTGACCAGCTTTGTTGTTGAGCGCCGGGTCAATGCTCGAATCGACAGCCTGCAGAAGAACAATTGTCAGTCGTTGGTTCTTCTAGCGACAGAGTTTTCAAGCACGCCTCTGCAGAAGAATGCAGCTTATGCAAAATGCCAGCATGTCTTCATCGATGGTGGAATGAACCGCGGCGACAACATCGATGCGTTTGCCAATGCGGGAAAGAGCGAAGAGATCTCCAAGATGAAAAGTGCATATTTCAATGCTATTGGTAAAGGTATTGATGACGTGTGTGTCTTCGGATTCGAAGGAAACTCAAAGTTTGATAAGGTGTTGAAAGACAAGGAAGCTCTATACGCCAACAAGTTCAGGCACATTGAACTTCGTACTCGTACCGTCTTAGCCAATGAAACAAAAGATATGTTGTTGTATATGGATGAGTCGGAGGATGCCGTCAGCTCGAGCATCATGGCTGACAGCGGTATCGCAAGAACTGGCAAAAGACAGCAGTCTGTGAAAGCTATTGATCTTGCCGCGTTCATTTCGCAGTTTGAGTTGGATTCGTTGTTTGTGAAGTTAGACGTAGAAGGGGCTGAGTATGGCATCATGAAGAGCTTGTTGAGGCAATGATTAACAGTGGCATGGCTACCCATAGGCCCCGAATAGGAATTCCCGCAACACTTTAAACAAAAAACAGATGAAGAATGTGCAGGAAAAGTTTCAACTTATATGAAATTGGGTCCCATGCCTAAACATGTGAAGCTAATATCAAATACAGGTTACAGAACATGATTCAGTAATGTTCATATGATTTCCATCTCCTGACAAATATGTTTATATATTTCAAGATTGGGGGGATTCCTGGAGCGCGAGCCTACGGGCATGCCATGCCTACAGGCAAGGATTGCTATGTCAACCCAACACAAAGACTTTCCTAGCAATTGAGTTTCACAGTTGGCTTGCACCACAACCGAACCTTTTTCAAAAGGTTATTGAGCCAGGTTATTTTAATGTGCTCCAATGCTGTGGTGTGGTGTATAATCAGTTTTGGCGGTGATTCTAGCATCGAGACGCCAGTTGTGTCGGATCGAATAGTTCATAATAAGACACGTTTCGCTTCGGAGGTCTCGAGACGGCGAACTCCCATGACAGAGTGGCCATAGGCGTTCAGGTAGTCTTCAGTGTCAAACAATCATGCACATGTTATGCAAGTTATCGAACCGCATGAACACATTATTTAACAAATACATATCACATTAGTGGACAAAATTTTATTACATACTTCTGCCGCCAGCGGAAGGGTCAAGGACCCCCTTCCCCTCCCCCTTGACTTCAGATTCCCTTGTTGATAAATCACACGGCGATCATGCATGATCGCTGTGGTATCTGAAGTCCTTGGCTGGACCCTCCCCCCCCTCCCAATTCGGCAGCCGCGCCCTACAATCATGCAGCAATCATGCATGGTCAGTCTGGCTGCCGAAGCCACGGACTGCACCCCTCCCCCCCCCTCCCATTCAGCAATCTCTTATATGACACACAGACAAAATCATACGTATTCTGTCTGTAAATGTCCGGCCACCAATTTGCAATTTCCATTGATGTCCATAGCATTCTTGAGCATTTCGGCGTCTTCTTGGCCCATTTCTAGAAGCATCAGTAAGCATCACGGCCAAAGGCCGCCCGGACCCGCCCGGACCGCCCCGACGCCATTCTGGCTACCCGCCCCGGCCGCCCGGACCGCCCGGACCACGCGGACCTGGCCAGGCCGCCCGCCCGGACCGGCGGTGGGATCTTTATGGGTTTTTGTTCCGGGGCTTTTCTGGTTCTTGTTTTTCCGGTCTTGGTTTTCTCGGCTTGCTTGGCTTTGTTGGCTTTCTTGGCTTGCATGGGTTTCTTGGCTTGCTTGGCTTTCTTTGGGTCTTGGCTTTCTTGGCTTTCCTGGCCTCATTGACTTTCTTGGCCTTTTTGGTTTTCTCGGCTTTTTTGGCCTCCTTGGTTTTCTTGGCGTTCTTGGCATATCTGCATATATACATAATCTTGTGAACCTGGGAACCTGGATCCCGGTTCCCCGGTTCCTGGGTTCCCATGTTCGAATTCCGGCACAGGGTTGGCACTTCTAAGGTTTGAACCTGGATTTTTGTTTCCCGGTTCGACTTCTGAACCTGGAAATCTTACCCCGTGCGTTGGCCACCAACCTGGAATTTGTGGCCGGTGTTTCAGCCAGAGGTGGCGGTGTAAGCTGCATTTCTTGTGTATTTGTTTTTCCAGGTTATGCCATCTCCCCAGGTTATCCAGCTTTTCCAGCTTAGGCCATTTTCCTGTCTAGCTGTTGAAATTCCAGGCTAGCCAGGATGCACGGTTACAAGCCAAAACCCCAGGTTTTGATTTTCCCGCAGCTATGCACCAAAATCCAGGTTTGCTCAAGCCCCCAGGTTAGGCCAGGATTCCAGGTTGGGCATTTTGCGCAGTTGCCCAGGTTTGGCAATGTTCCCCGTTTAGGTGGTTCTTTCCAGGTTAACCAGTTCTCCAGGTTGTACTTTGGAGGATGATGGAGGCGCATTTTGCGTAAACACGCCCTGCATTGCACACAGCCACATTTGTGATACTAGAGCGTACCCATGCATACCATGCACGCAGCAATCAGCGCACGCCCGCAAGACAGCTAGCCCTGTAAGGCTCCGCGAGCGAATGTTCATTCCTATTTATCATATATATATATATGGATTGGCTGCTTGAGTTTGGTTGATTCTAAAAACAATCATTCGGAGTGAACAAATCGGATATACTACTCGGTGTAAATGTGTCCAGAATAACACACCTCGTATTCCAGAGACATGCCAGATTCGGTGGGAATGGTACAGCCATGCACTAAGTGGGTTTGGGTGGAATCACATCATGTTTAATCCGTGTACCTTCCAGGAAACAACATGTTGCCATTGTTCTCACCAGCTTGTTCCGCGACCAGGTCCCACCCATATAACAAACTGGACAGATAAGATTCGAGCAAAAGCAAGCAAAGGGAAGGGAACGCGAGCGAAAGCAACAAAAATGGCTGGCAGGTCTTGTGGAAAGTGGTCTGCAAAAGTGTTAAATGGCTGGGGAAGGTTGTTGGGAATGGGTGGGAATGTTCGGCAGACTTGGTTGGGACTAGTTGATGGAAGTGGTTGGACAATGCCCGTTTTGTCTTTAGTTGACCGCGCGCAATTGCACGAATAATGCCAACTAATGACAAAGAGGGCACACCCGGATTTGGACCAGGGACCTGCTGCTCTGCAGTCAGCCGCTCTAACCGATGAGCTATGTACCCCGTGCCATGTGTCAGCTCTCAGTTTCCTCGGCCAACTCTGACGAGCATCCCGCCAAGCCAGCACCCAGCCAGCAGCCAGCCAGCAATCAACATTTTTGTTACGCGCGTCAAAAAACAATGTGTGGGCGGTCCCGGGGGCTTGCGAGACCATTTCAAGCTTGGCATGCTGATTCTGCGCCTTGCGAAATTGATTTGGGCAGTTGTTGTTCGCTATTTGAGCGGAAATAAAAATGAGGCATAGGAGAATTGACATACACCCCACAAAATTTCGCTACGCGAAATTCAGTGGTTGCATTTAATTTATATGTTGGCTCAGTTTAGTTTTTAAGATTGTCGGGGAGGGGTGAAAACGAAATTCACGTATGAATTGCATGTCCGATTAATTTCCATAGTTTGCCAGCCGGATCGGCATGGTACTCATTAGCAAACTGTTTGGGGCATTGACAAAGTTTGTGCCCATGCTTACTCAAACCTATTTGAACCGTTTGGGCATTGCAAAACACATTAAAAACAAAACCACAACTGTCGGATTCTGAGGGATGCGAGCTGGGCCGCGGCAAAACTTGTTTGACCCATTTTACGTAAACACACCTTTAGTCGGACACAGCCATATACATATATTATATATTATTGTGTATTGAATTCCAAACAATGGGAAAAGCACAGCTTGGCCCTGCAGATATGTGCACTCTGCTGGCCATACTGGGCACAATATTTTCCTTAATGGTCTTCGCCTTAATTTTCTAGGCCTTAATAATGGGCTTTCCATTGAGTATCTTCGCCACAATTTTCTCTTCCGCTTAGTTTGTTTTCCAGTGTCGCGGCCAGCAAGCGGCACTCACAGCAGCGAAGTTTCTCAGGATCATTTCTCTCGATGTGGATCGATGGAAACAATTGCATGAACATCTCATGGGTCTTTACGTTATTACTAATATGATGGTAACAACGTGAAAGTTAGCTACCTCTCTCTCTCTCTCTCTCTCTCTCTCTCTCTCTCTATCTCTCTCTCTCTCTCTCTCTCTTAGAGTGTACAAATACCATTATACGCATATGCACGAAGGCCCGAAGTCTTGACTTAAACACCAATATGTATATATATATATATATATATATATATATATCCAAGTGCCTTCGGCCTACCCGCCACCGTGCCTTGTATTGGCTCAATAAAGGTGCACATGTTTGTTGCTTGTTGTTCGTTGCTGTGTTTTCGTGCACGAGTTAGAGAGACAGTTGAAAAACACATGGGCATACATATTGAAGATACAAACCGCAAATTGTTTGTTCGTGTGTTTGTTAGTTAGTTTGTTTGTTTGTTTGCGTGTTTGTTTGTTTATGTGTTTGTTTGTTTGTTTGTGTGTTTGTTATTTCGTTTGTTTGTGTGTGTGTGTTTGTTTGCTTGTTTGGTTGGTTGGTTGTTTGTGTGGGATTAAGGATTATTAAGGATTATGGAGTTAAGGCTTAAGGGTTAAAGCACTCCCGCTGGGGACATTGAGCGCACCCCCGCTGGGGACATTGAAAGCACCCCCGCTGGGGACATTGAAAAGACATTGAAGCACCCACGCTGCGGACATTGAAATCAACAAGGATTTTACAATAGTCTATAGTACAAGCGACCACTATCCCGTTTTTTTTGGGGGGGTAAACTATACAGAAATATTCGTGCCGGAGTACAGCCGCTCGCACGTAAACACACATGTGACGTTGACATGCGGAGGGCCTACGCAATCGGGGTTCTGGATAGTACAGAACACACATTGAAGGTGCACATGTATTGGCTCAATGTGCAAGGATTTAGGGTTAAGGCTTTTGTTGTTTGTTGTTTATTGTTTGTTGTTTAATGTTTGTTGTTTGGGACATTCGTGATGGAGTACAGTAGACAAGCAAAAAAAATAACGCACACATGTGATGTTGACATACGGACACCCGCTCGGTACATTAGAATAAGTGACACTACCATAATATTGCAGCCTAAAGGGAGTCACTAGCGCGATGTTTTGAAGTTTATGTTTGAAATGCCGCTTGGTACATTAAATATTGACTCCTGAAGGACACCATTATGGCATTTTTTGAGTTTTAGGTTTCATTGGGCTCTTTTGGCCTGTCTTCGGTGGTCTTTGGGGACCCTTGGGCTGCCTTGGGTGCCTTTGGACGGGCATTGGGGCTCCATTTGTCACCTTCGGGGGTCCATTGGGGCGCCTCTGGGGGTCCTTGGGCTCCATTTGTCGCCTGTGGGGGTCCATTGAAGCGCCTTTGGGGGTCATTGGGGGTCACTTTGATGGTCACTTCGCGATCATATTTGCAAAAGAAGACGTTTAAGACAAAATTGATTTGTAAAAGTGAAAAACCCACAAAAAGAAAAACGTCCCAATTGTGAGTTGGACCCATTATTTGTTGGTCCAAATGGACTACTCTAAAAAAACATTTTTCTCCAACAAAACGCAACATCGAGTTTGTATGCATATTTGTTGGTGGTCTAAATGGAGTTCGCATAAATTGTGACGAAACCCCAATTTTTACAATACCAAATTGCTTCGAACAAATCAATCTTAAAATAGAAGAATCATGCCCCGAGATCTTGTAGTCCCTTAAAACAATTCAATTGGGAAACAAGTTGAAAAACTCCTCACAGTCACTCCACTGGTGCCCGAGGCACGGTGGCGGGTATATTTAATATGTCACTCATCCAGTCTCCAGCCCGCCCCATATAGAGTTTCAAATGCATTTATTTTATATAGGGGCCAGGGCGAGAGAGCCACAAAGGGTGCCATGGGGGCCCAACGCATATTTATGTATAGGGGCCGAGGTCGCACGGGACACGTGTGTATAGGGCCGAGGTCCCACAGGGCCTCAGCAGCCCCATGGACCCCAAAACTACCTTGCATGGGGGCCCAACATGCATGTATTCACATGGGCCAAGGCTCATAGTGTCCCATAGGGATCCAAAATGCGTCTATCCATGCATCCCTCTAACCAGCCATTCAGCCAGCAGTTGAACAGATCAGTGAACAAATTTATGGTTGCTGGAATCATGCGCTGGACGCGCCCAGGAATCATACGGTGATC
>Ga0099797_101570_pt1 | contig 11682 bp, 12 predicted proteins | sample Uncmet_Sort48C_1_FD_89871 | JGI IMG/M metagenome (GOLD analysis project Ga0099797, IMG submission 89871) | Marine eukaryotic communities from CALCOFI LINE 67, Pacific Ocean - C012_Sort48C_1 | ecosystem: Environmental > Aquatic > Marine > Oceanic | place: Pacific Ocean: Monterey Bay | collected... | reverse complement strand
GGAACCACCACAAAAAACAACAGGCGGAACCAACACAAGGGCAACACGGAACCACAATACGGAAAGCAGCAGACAGAACCAAAGCACAAAACAACAACAGGCATAACCAACACATAAGAAGCAATACATGGAACCAACACACAAATCAACAGGCGGGCCCAAGACAAGGGCAACACGTGTAACCAACACATGGGAAACGCCATACGGAACCAACACACAAACAACACACGGAAACGGTAGGAAATCAAAGTGAACGCGAAGTGGCACCAACGTAAACACGCAATGAAACCGAAGTGAACACGAAGGGGAATCGAAGTGTTCTGAAGCGGCTGCAAGTGATCCCCCTCTCCCCTCTCCCCCCCTCGCCCCCACTCGTCCTATCCAACTTTAGTTGGCTTCATCGGTGTTTATATAACAAATCATGTAACGGGCTGCAATTAGCGCATTCACAAAATAAATACAGGTTTCCACCAAGTGGTCAGGCGCTTTTTTAGGGGGGGCGGGGCAGGGAGTCGGCAAATGCAGCGACAACCTGAATGTTAATGCATTAGTATAGCCGTGAATTTGTTCAAGCGTTGGGATTTTGAGGGTATCGCTTGGGAAGATTCTAAGGGTGTGCAGCATAGATGCTTGCAAAGGTTGGCAAGGAATCCGTTGAAAGACACTTTGAACGTCCACCAGGGGTGCCCCAGCCTGACCATATGCTCGACGAGGCTCGGGGTTGGTAGGAGGATCTGCTTAAACTGATCTTTCTCCATCTGGTTACGAGTTCAGAACCATTTCCCATAATATATAAGCTCCGTTGTGGCCGACAACATTGACATGCTTGGTGTTGCTTTGAAATCATCTGTGCAAAGGTCACGTATGTATGGTGTGTTGTATTATTGTGCTGAGTATTGTTGAGTATTCTTGTGACCTAATGAGTTTTTTATATCTCTGGTGGTAGTTCATTATTGTTTGAGGGACCTTTACAACTCAGTCATAGATCCATGGTGTGAATTTGTTCAAGATGATTGAGATGCTTGTATTTCATTTCGGTAAAAACATGTTTGCAAGATTAATCCGGCTTGTTATGTTGGGTGCGTTTCTAATGTTTGCCACGTTGAAAGTTTGTAGATGATCACCGGAAAGTCACAGCTAAGGTTGGTATGGAGGGGCGTGCATGTGCATTTCTCAAGCTTACGTGGGTTGCTGAGTGTTTAGCACTTTGATCAAGAGGATTTGTGGCAACATTGTCATGATGCCGAGGTGGCCTGCAAAGTGCTCATAGGTAGTTTCCCTTCAATAAAATTGTTATAGCACCTGTTTGTGTCCGGTTCAGGCGACATTGAGTATGCGTTATGCGGATCAACCGTCCGCCAAACATGATTAGGCCACGGTGTTGCATGTCAATGCGTCTATGTGTTCCGGGCTGTCAATTATATGACATTCCTCAAGTATATTAGCTTGCTTGTCTGAGATCACTAACCTAGTCGTCTGCATACGTGTGCATTTGGCTGAAGACTTTTCTTATCGTGAGGTAGCATTACAACTTGTGTTAACCAGCTGCTTCCCGCGAGGAGTCTTTAATCCACGGACACAATAGAAGCTCCGGACATGGTAGCGAAGCTGGTAAACATGTCACCACTTACTGACGAGAAAGTCATCAATGCATTTTAAGTTACGAGAAGTGCAATGTCAACTTTACAGCCAGAATTCAATAAAAAATTAATGAAACATGGAAATGCTTTGGGCGAGACCTTGACGATGTTAAAAGCTTTGAACGCCAAAGCAGATGCAATCAAAGTCAATGCGGACATCGATGATGGTTACGGGAAAACACAAGTTGATGCACGAACACAATAAATTACGGACAAGCTTACTGCACTCAGTCAAGCAGGTCACACCACTTGGAATGAGATCGAACATGTGAAGTTACAACATTCCAAGTATGAAGAATAACTTTTGAAAGTCGTATCAATAATGTCTGGAATGTTAGTTAGAATGAAAGTCATTCAAATGCAAACAGTTTACGGCACCATGGGGCCCTCGCAAGGAAACGGATTTACAGCCATCGGGAAAAATAACAATATGGAATACCGAAGTATCTGGTTGATTCACAAACTTATGATTGATGCGGAAGACTTTAGCATCTGGACATTACGATTCGAAATCAATCCGGTTCACACGACGTTGTTGGAACTTATCAAAAGGCTTCCAAGTGCAGTTGTTACATTCGAGGGGTGGTGTGTTAACTACGCGGGCGCTTTAAGGGAGCACAGCCAAACAGAGGAAAGCATGCTTGTGCGTATGAGGTCTGACTTAGACGAATGCAGGTTATGATGTTCGAGAATGGCAACCTGGACGGATTCCATGCTCATAGCTAGCTTTATAGGTCATCTACGCAGACGGCGGGTTTAGGGAGTTTAGAGGCAAGATAAAACTTAACAAACTCTCAGGTAGCCAAGAAAGAAACTCAAATCGACGACCTTATCATGGCATGGGAGAAAGAGTTGAAAGAGCCAGAGAAGGCTACCCCGGCTGAATTTAGGCCATTACTGAGCCCTATTATGAAGATCTCCGTTATGAAGAAAATAGCGTGTGGGATTATTAAACAACACATTGAATGCACGAAGCAATCAAGAGTTATGACGAGTTATGCCGCGAAGTGCTTACCATGGCAATATTCCGCAAAGCTGAAAATCACAAGCAAACGCAGGCGCCGGCGGCCATGGACTTGAATGTAGTTATGGATAAGGTAAGGGCGAGTATCAACGGGAATTACGAACCAGCAACAGCGAAAGCGAACATTCAAGATTTTGAAGGCGAAAAGAGAAAAGACACAAGTGAATTAGACCAAGCTGTGGTAGACATCATGGCAATGGTCAGAGGACAAGGAAAAGGGCGTGAGATGCGAGAGTTTTACATATGCGTGAAAACAGGATTCTTAGCCAAAGACTGTTGGTCAAAAGCTAACGGGAAAGGAAAGGATCACGGTGGGAAAAGGGGTTATGCAGGCAAAGGTGATTTCAGAAGGGTTACGGCAAAGGAAGGGAAAATGGAAAAGGCAAGGACCAAAAGGAGGTTGTTGGACATGCTGCGGAAATCATCACGAATCCGGTTTGCCGACGAAAAAGGGTGTTAACGGAGTGGATGAAGAACATGGTCATGATTGCAATGATCACACGCCTAAGCAGGCTGGGGGAGTTAGGAGGCGGAGAAGATGATCAGGGAGGCTGGAACCACATTAATGAGAATTAAAATTCAGAATACGACAGGCCGTAGCCTCTTCATGAAATAGAACAGGATGAAGAAAGGCATAAAATTATGTGGGTAGGTGAATCAGGTGCCGTCGACCAAGTTATCAAAAAGGACGAAGTGCATTGGTTCCCGCTAGAGGAAAAAGTTATGTCAAAAGCAGGCATGGGATTTACAGCAGCAAATGGTTTGGAATTTAGGAAGTACGGTGGGAGGTTATTATCAGGAAGAACTGAGAACAAAGAGGGGTTCAACATGAGTGTGCAAGTTATCGACGCGCGCAATAATTTAGCGTCGTTCACGAAAATGGAGGAAGAAGGAAATGACATTATGTCATTCAAAAAGAAGGATTGCTTCATTACCAATGGAAAGACGGGGCTGAAAATGCCAATGCGTGTAGGACCGGGAGGAACACCTGAGTTCGACCTATGGCTTAAGAAGCGTCAGGGTTACAGAAAGTTTGGAGTTTTCAATGCTAACGGAGAAGCAGATATCAGCGAAAATGGCGTCTCGGCTTTTCAGAGGCTGGGGGACTGGGTTTGAGCGCTTCTGTAAGACCCAGATTCGAAGGAACAGAGGTGTTATGTGGAGTGTGCGGAGAAGATGAGATTAGTGGAGTTGATTCAGATGGGGATGTTGAAGGTGAAGAAAGAATCAAGGTAAAAGGAGTTAAGAATGTGTATCTACCATCACAGCCAGCCCGAGCTAGAAGAACGGGAGTTAACGCATTTACCGCTTAGGGAGTGGTGTCCACATTGTGTTCAAGGAAAATGGGTTAGTGCGGCACAGAAGAAAAGAAAATAAGGAGAGAAAATGGGTTCGTCGGTGCATTAATGGGACTTACAAAGAGAGAACCAGAAGAAGGGGTGGATCCAACTATACTGTTGATAGTTCAGACAGACTGAGATGAGGAATGCAAATGTTATCAGAAATACAAGGAGAACAGCACCATTATGCTATAGAAAGAGTGGCACCAGACATCATCAATACGGGATATGGACATTTCGTGTGTTCAAAGCAGAGCAAGAATCAGCCATATTGTCATTGAAAGAGGCAGGTACACGAAGAATAGCAGCGATTAAGGGAGAAGGTATACAGATTGTGCTTGAAGTCTCACCAGTGAGAGAAAGTCAAAGCAATGCTGATATTGAAAATGCAGTTAGGCAGGTCCAGGGCCATTTAGGATAGTAAGGCCGAGCTTGCAATCGAATTATATGAAAAAACGCGCATGAAGACAGCGAATTGTTAGTGTGGTTAGGTCCGAGTTCGGCGCATAGCGGAGAAGACCAAGAGAGAACCTTACAGGAAGAAGCTTCACACAAAAATGACAGAATTCGGGGAATGAATCTGGTATCTTATGCTGACAAGTGTAGGTGTTAACACGCTAAACAACAGATGGATGGCAGGATTATGGTTTAAGAGAAAAGAGTGTGGGAAAGGCTCACTGGAACCCAAATCGAAGGTATCAAAGTGAGAACCATAAGGAGGAGAGCAGGAAACAAGGTAAAATAGGAATTTGAGTTTTTGAAGAATTGAAAGGAGTACCGTGCAAACCAGTGCCAGGAAGAGACTCACTGGAACCGCCAAGTAAGATAGGAATTCCCCAAGAAGACACTACCAAGCCAGTGGAAGTTTTGCAAGAAGGACTTTGCCAAGAGGGGCTGTAAACTTGAAAGAGAACATGCAAGAGAACATGGCCTTACACCAAGATGCAAAGGCTGCCTTAATGCTGATTCCGGGAACCCAGTTGCCAAGAATCACACGGCGGCATGTCGAGAAAGGTTTCTTAAGATAAATGAAGAACAGCTTCCAGAAAAGCTGTCAAAGATAACAAAGAAATTCCTTAGAGGCCCCGAAGGAGAAGAAGAACGAGTTAATAGGGCACCAGAAGTAACTAGTGAACAGACTTACCTAGGGACGATGACATGGGCACGAGTCAGGATGAAGCAACATCCTTAGGAGAAAATGGAGTTAACAATGTTGTTGAAATTGGAAATGTTACCAGTTATAGCTCCAGTGCCGACAAGAATCTGAAAGATGAAAGGCATAAAATGGAATGATGATGTTGCCAAAGTGAATGACGCGTTAGCGCAGGAGGGGTTTGATAACAGCATAGAAGAGTTTTACTCGCGTAAATGAGTTACAGGCATTGGAGGTTTAATGGGAGTCGCGCCAGGAATGTCACTGGATCTAGCAGAAAAGACATAGATGAATTACCCTGAGGCTTTAACAATCCGGAAGACTTGGTAGAGCCGAAGAGTTGGGTAGAAGCAAAAGAGCATTATTCATCATAGGGAGCCCAGTGTGTAGTGCATCTAGCCAAAGACAAAGCATTCGCATCTGCAAAATAAGTTCTGAAAGTTCTGAAGACATAGAAAAGGTTATGCAAGATGGCCGAACTCAGTCAGAATGTTTCGCGAAGCTATACAAGATGCAACATGAAAACGGAGGTTAGTTTTTTGCACGAATACATTTATTATGCCGGCAGTTGGCAAGAACCGTGAAGAGAAGAGTTGTTAGGCTTACGGTAAGCCTAACTACTCTTCGATTAACTCTCCTAACACCAGGTAAGCCGCTTACACCAGGTAAGCCGCTTACCTGGTGTTAGGAGAGTTAAATCGCACATGTGTGCCTTTGGTACGAACGACAGTGATCGCAGAGGAGGGGGAGTAGTGAAGAAAACAACTGGCTTTATGATGAATGCTTCTCAGATAGCAGACGAAGTAGAGAGGCCATGTAGTGGCCGCCACAGACACGTGGTCTTTATAGGAGGCGGAAGGTCTAGACGTGCGCAGGTTCATCCAGGAGAACTTTGCAAATGCTTCATGATGGTAGACTCGGAAAAGGATTTAAAGGAGCGGTTGGCCCGTCGGACGACTCAAAAGACTTTTTGTTGAAACCAAAGGATTACGAGCGATTCACCTATCATGATGAGGTAGCGGGCAAGGAGTTACCGACGGACCTTACATTGAAAGCGAGGCAAACAGAAATGAAGCAGGTTTACGCGCACAAAGTTTATTACAGTACAACGTACCGCTGAAGGAAAGTTATGACGAGACACGAGAAGAACCAGTGGGAATAAAGTGGCTTGAAGTTTACAGACGAGATGGGGAGAATTACAACATCAAGGGCTAGGTTAGTAGCGCAGGAGTTTGCTGAAGGAAAGTTAGAGAAAATCTTCGCGGTGGCGCCACCATGTGAAGCAAAGAAAATGTTGCTATCAATAGCTGTTACAGAGGGGATAGGTTATGGACCGGGCTGCCAATATACAATAGATTTTATCTAATCAAGTTACCAAAAAACAGTATGAAGAAGGTCTCTGTGGGAAGTGACTGAAGTCCATGTACGGAACGCGAGATGCAAGCCTTCAATGGGAAGATGAATATGTGCGCTTCATGACCAAAGTAGGATTTATGCGCGGGTTATCTAGTCCATGTCAGTGTAACCATCCAGGGACGGATTTCAGAGCAGCTGTATACAGAGAGGACTTCATGCTGTTTGGAGCCGAATATCATCTTGACTGGTACAAGCAGCAAATCATGGAAGTTTATGAACTAGACCTTAAGGCGCGGTTACGACCACAGGAAGGAGACACAAAAACTGTGAGAGTGTTAAACATATTTCTCGAATGGAAGCATGACGGCATTTACATGGAAGCTGATCCAAGACATGCTGAAATCCTCATTCAGCAATTGGACTTAGGTGATACTGTGCCATTAGCAGCGCCAAATGAGAGACTTAACCCACAGCAGTTAGCCGACGAAGACATGAAGGAGTTGGACAACCAAGACGCTAGTCTTTGCGGCACGATCGTGCCGCGTGGAAACTACTTGTCAACCGATAGGAGTGATATTAGATATGAAGTTGAGGAATTAGCCAGGAGAATGGAAAAACTGAGAGATGTTGCTTACCGGCGGCTCATTCATTTCGGGAGATACCTCAGGGGCCAAGAGCGGGTCGTTAGCAAGGGTGGTTACCAAAAGAATTGTAACATTATAGACGTTTGGTCTGACACCGATCGCGCAGGATGTTTAGAAAGGTGTAAATATACAAATGGAGGAGTTATCGTGTGTGGAAGTCATGTTATCAAACACTGGTCTGGCACGCAAGCCTTAAGTGCTTTGTCATCTGGAGAAGCTGAGTTTTATGGTTGTGTAAGAGTAGGTTCACACGGCTTAGGTTTGAAGAGTATATTGTCCGATTTAGGTGTTACAGGTAAGCGTTTGAGGATCAACACGGACGCAGTCGTGGCCAAGAGCTTAGCGTCAAGGAGGGGAATTGGAGGTATCCGGCACATTGAGGTGAATCAGTTGTGGTTACAGGACAAAGTGAACAACGGGGAAATAGAAATAGAAAAGATTATGGGCATAATCAACAGAGCTGACGCGCTTACAACACCCAAGGACGGAAGTAGCACCCAGCAGCATTTAGGATGGACAAGCCAGGAGATCACAAGAGGGAGGCATGATTAGGCGCCAAAGCTTACCAAGGTTGATCCTTTAGAGGCAGAAAGAAAATACGTTAAATCGACAGAGCTTCACACCCGAATTGTTTTACCCGAGTGAGCAGGGTGATCAGTTTCTTAGCAGTGAAATGATTCAACAATTTGATAACTCGCTGTAATGTGTTACTCGTCTGTGGGTGCCTTACATGAAGTGATTGTTAGCTGGGGGGCTTTAGTTCCATTTGACGGCGGATAGTTCTGTCCATTAAGTGATGTGGTCCTAGGATGCTCGGGCCACAGAGGGCTGTCAATTATATGGCAGTCGTCATGTATATCAGCTTGCTCGTCTGAGATCAGTAACCTAGTCATCTGCACACATGTGCATTTGGCTCATGACTCATCTTATCGTGAGTTAGCATTAAAACTTGTGTTAATCAGCTGCTCCCCGCGGGGAGCTTTTTAATCCACGGAAACGATAGAAGCTATGAACACGTGCGCATATTAATATGAGTATGCACATTACGAAAATGAGAAATCCCTTGCGAACACACACACACGCACTTCACTTATGTCTTTATAAAAAGCATGATGCCCGTTTCCTCGAAAATTCATCCACATTGTAGGTTCCGCGATTGCTGTATAAGGTCATAGCTGCATCCTGGCTTCGCGTAAGGCCAAAGCACGACATTGCAGAACTCTTTCCAGTAGTTGATTTGCCGTAATCGTTTCACCCAATTCGCCAAACGTGTTTTTTATTGGATGGCTACTTCTATGCAGATTGCACCCCAAGGTCATCTGTAGATATGGGGAGAGCTCGAAGTTATTTGAAAGTATCTTTCACTTTTGTTTGGGGAAGAATGCCACAAACGCATGTGGGCGGGACCAGCCAGATAGCCACCGGAGAAGGTGGGGTGGGAAGTGTTCCTTTGTAATGTCTTGGGCGAGAGTGTGCCGTTCGTTCGAAGCCGCCAAGGCATATGCAGTATAATTGTTGAGAGTGCCTCAGCGATCTCACATAACATAGTGCTTCACATAAGAAACCCAACACGAATGATGAACAATGGAAATGGACAGATAGCTGATGCCACACGTGGGTGCCTGCGTCCTGGCCCTTTGGCGTGCTTCGAAAGTGCATTGCATCCGCTATGTCCGTCAGCAAGAATCGCATTGACTCTGCCGTACTGTGCTACCTAGATGTGAGAGCATCAGCCAGAATCGCATTGAAACAGCGCTACCTAGGTGTCAGGGCGTTAGCCAGAAACGACTTGACACCGCGCTACCGCATTGCTTAGGTGTCAGAGCGTCAGTGCAAAAGCGCGTGACACCCCGCTACCCCGTTACTAGGCGGCAGGGCCGCAGTGCAAAAGGGAGTGACACGCCGCTATCCCGGTACTTGGGCGTCGGGGCGTCAAGGTGTCATTCGAAATATCGACACCTAGGCGTCAGGATGGTAGGGCATCAGATCGATTCTTGACCGAGATAGCCCCTGCACTGCAAAAGTCTTTCTCATGATTTGCATTTCAAATACACAGCCGAAATCTTGAATGACTTCGAGAATCCCCGCGGCCCCCAGCCACCAACCAAAATGACCCGCAGAACCCCCGTGGGCCTCAGACACCGACCAAATGAACATCATAACCCCTGCGGGCTGGAATTGATTCGGGTGTGTTGTCTTCCTCAATTGTTCATGATGTTTTCCTTTTGTTTTCCTCAGATTACCCCTATGGTTCCTTCAGCATTTCATAGGTATCTCTTAGCTTCCCTGGATTTCCCTGATGCCTTTTCTTGAGTTGGCCTTGGGAGTTCCTGAGTTGTTTTCCTTAAAGCTATTCTCAATTGTTTCTCACCTATTCCCAATATTTTCCCTAAGGCTTCCCCAGTTGTTCATAATGTGCTCCTCGGGTTCTCAATCGGTTGTCTTGAATTGAGGTTGTCGTCAGGTCTCCTCAGGTGTTCTGAGGCGTTTATGGGATTATCGCGAGTATCTTCGTGTCCTTCGTTGTTACTTGGTGTACCTGATGTTTCCTGAGGTGGTCCTTGGCATAGGTGGTCCCGATGTTTTCCCGAGGTGGTCCACTGTTTCTGAGCAGAACATTAGCAACACCGAAGGAAACACTCCAGGTGAACCTAAGGAACAACTCAGCGAAACATCCGGAACGCATACGGGCAACATAAGGAACACCCAAGGAAAACATAAGGATCACATGAGGAACCAATCAGCAAATCAGAAGGGGTAGCCTAAGGTTTTTTCAAGGTCGCTTGAGGGAGACCCAAGGGAGACCTATGGGAAACCTGAGGAACACATCATGAACACCTACTCGAAGAAAACAACTAAGAACATATATGGCACACGCAGGGACAGTCCAAAGAACACAGAGTGCAACACCTTATCAAAGGCATAGGACACCTTCATGAAAAGGGAAAACCTATGGAACACTTAGGAAACACATAAGCAACACTTAAGGGAACCTGAAAAGCACATCATCATCCAAACACAAAGACAAGCCTGGAGAACACCTAAGGACTTCATAAGGGAAATATAAGTTAAGGAAGATCCGAAGGATAACCTCAGGAGAACTTAAAGAACAAGTTTAATGTGAATTGAATGACCACTTAAGTCGATGAAATCCTACAACATAGCATTCGCAACGAAACAACCTCAATAGCGGCACAATCTTACAAGTCTCACAAGGCGTTTGAAAAATATGAGCTTGTGTTTGTTGTGCTATTGCTCAGAAAATCTCAGTCTTAAATCGGTGAGCCAGCTAAAACATTCAATTTCACTGAATCGGCAAACGGTCCCAACGACAAACAATCAACAATGCAAACGTTACAACGAGCAAACTTATCAACCAGCTAGCTTACGCAACAACTATGCGTGGTTATTGCAAGCCAACGAAGCATAGCGTGGTTATTGCAAGCCAACGTGGTTATTGCAAGCCAACGAAGCATAGCGTGGTTATTGCAAGCATAGCGTGGCTATTACAACAATGCTTACGCAACAACGAATCATTAGCGTGGTTATTGCAAGCCAACGAAGCATCCGTATTTACGACGCAGGAGCAACGAGGCTGGCTTTTCCAAAGCGGGAAGCTCATGGTACTCATTTGTGTTCTTTTTCTCATCTCGCAAATGTTGTCTAATTGTCAGGGATCTGCAATAGATGCAAATTGAACTATAAATAATATAAACATATATAATATAATATCCCATAATAATAGTCGCACTATGCATAAGCTTCAGGGCAAACCCATATCAATGAAATCATGTATTTCATTGTTGTTCCTACTCCGAGGCTCCTATCATGAAGAGTTGCCCCTTGTCCTCGCGAGGCTTGGTTTCAACCACAACTTTGGGTAATGTTTGCTTGCGCGCAGGCTGCTGCTGTTACGCTTCTGTGCTTGTACCGCCAGAGACTTGCAAGTTCTAGGGAGGCAGCTTTCATTCGGATTACCCAGTGGTTGCTGCATCTCGACAACGAATTATTTGCACTGTTGGCCCTCAGCTACGTTTTTCTTCTTGCATACGCCACCGATCGATTGGGTCTTTCTGTTGAGATCGGTGCATTTGCTGCTGGGATGACCCTCAACGGATTTTCAAAGGAGGTGGCAGAGCGCGCAGAGCAACGCCTTGGAGGCTTGAAGGACGTCTTTGCAGCTTTCTTTTTTGGTTCAATTGGTCTTGTTGTTAGCGGCCGATTCCTGGTAGACAATCTTGCAGCTATTCTGAGCGTTGTAGGGTTTATTTTCACCTTCAAGGCTGCTACTTCCTTCTTACCGCTCTGGTTCCAAAAGACGCCTCCCCCACCCTGGGAATATCGGAACCTTGTAATTCCAAGCAATTCAAATTCTAACACAAGTTACGTTATGATAACCTCTTGAAACTCGTGCTGTGCTGCAATTGCGCCCACCTAGTCGAAGCAAAGGGTCCCACGAATGGCACAGCCTTCTTGCTTTGTGGAGGCAGCTCGAGGCCACTACCTTCATTTTGAAGCCAGGGAG
>Ga0099797_100600_pt1 | contig 11682 bp, 12 predicted proteins | sample Uncmet_Sort48C_1_FD_89871 | JGI IMG/M metagenome (GOLD analysis project Ga0099797, IMG submission 89871) | Marine eukaryotic communities from CALCOFI LINE 67, Pacific Ocean - C012_Sort48C_1 | ecosystem: Environmental > Aquatic > Marine > Oceanic | place: Pacific Ocean: Monterey Bay | collected... | reverse complement strand
TCACGCTCGATATACATCACTTGCTGCACATATACACACATACACACACAAACATACACACACACACACATACATTCTCTCTATCTCACATACACGTTCTCTCTTACGCACACACTCACACACTCACTAACACACTGGGTGATACTCACACACACTCACTCACTCACTCATCCACTGAGTGGGTGATACTCCCACACTCGCTCACTCTCTCACTCACTAACTATTCACACCCCGCCGGGAGGGTAGTACCCAGTGAGCAGTTGGTAGAATAAAACCGCCAAGACCACACATGTGGTCAAGAGAGGCCCGGTTGACTGTAGCTCACCTCCCCACTGTGCGGTAAGTGACGGACATGCTCATTTTAAATGTTCTTCACTCCAGTGGTTGGTGACTGGCATGCCGATCAATTAGACCTAGCTACAAGGGCCGGGGTCGCCGTACATTTAAGCCCCCCTGACCTGCCTTACCGAATTTCTTAAGTAAATGTCTTTGAACCGACTGAAGTGGACAAGTGAACTAAGATAATGCAAGTGAAGCCGCATTACCCGGCGGACCGTAGTAATAATTGGAATCTGGCGGGCACGCAGGCACTGACTTAGTCTAGTTCAAACGAAGCACGCTCCATCGGCCACTCGAATTGCTTTCAAACATATTTTCCTTTCAGTTTCCTAGTGGTGGTGCATTGACCATAGCTCGGGCTTTTAGTACGATGGTCAATGCACCACCACTAGGGAACTGAAAGGACAACGCGATTGAAAGCACACAACGATACAACATCAGAACCATTAAAAACTAGTAGTAGACAGCGGCCTATCGTCGCATAAATTGCCTTCGCCACATGCTGAGTGGTCTTAGTTGGTCGTTGAGCCACTCATGTTTCCCAGTCGAACATTTCATGATCCACCCCCAATGAATGTTGTGATGACCCATGGCTTTACTACGTACCCCCGGCCATCCCCCATTTTCTTAGTTGTATTCTTTGGCTGTCTTAGTTCACAGCTTTAGTTGTCATCCAGTAGTCTATCCGTCTGCGCTTTCGCGAGTCCCTTACTGGCTACTACTACAACTGAAAGGATAATGAATGCGATTAGTTGAAAGCACACAATGATACAACATCACTCACTCAGAACCATTAAAAACTAGTACCAGTTTTTTAATGTTTCTGATATTGTGTCATTCCTAGTATGAGTGTGCTTTTAATGTCGGTGTCATTATGTCGGTGCGTACTAATTTTTAATGGTTCTGATGTTGTATCATTATGTGCTTTCAATCGCATTTTCCTTTCAGTTCCCTATGGTTATTTAGCTTAGACAAACATGTGGCAAAGGCAATTTATGCAACGATAGGCAGATGCCTACTCAAGGCCCGAGCGATGGTCAATGCACCACCACTAGGGAACTGAAAGGACAACGCGATTGAAAGCACACAACGATACAACATCAGAACCATTAAAAACTTGTAGTGAGTGGTGGTGCATTGACCATCGCTCGGGCCATGAGTAGTAGGCATCCAGGCAGTCTGCCTACTTAGTATCGTTGCATAAATTGCCTTTGCCACAAACACACTGAGTGGTCTTGAGTGGTCCGTCAGTCGTTAAGCCAGTAGTAAGTACTACTACTCACTCAGGCATGATGCCCATCGGCACTCGTCAGTCAGGCATGACGTGGCTGGCTGACTGACGGAAGACGGAGTGACTGCCCGAGTGAGAGTGAGTACGAGAGTGAGAGGAGTGAATGAATGTGACTGGCTGGCTTCAGTTAGTTTCAGTCTCGGGCTGCCTGAGTGAGGGTTTCGTTGCTTTAGTCGGTCAATATCTGCCGTGTGTCCTGACTGGAGTCCGTACGACGATCATGGATGATTGACTTTCAACTAAATACGATTGAAAGCCACCGACTGCATAGTAGTGATGACGGACACCTGACAACATCCGTCAGAACCATTAAAAACTAGTACTACTACTTACTGCTGGCCGGGTCGGTCTATGTTCAGAGCCAGAGAATAGCCAGAGACTTTGGTGGCAGTAGCCCCGGTGGTGAGCGAGTGAGTGTGTGACAGCTCTCTAGAGCTAGAGGTCTAGAGAGCTAAAGAGAGACCTAAGTGTAGATCTGCTTTTTTGTGGGGGACCGGCATTTGCTGTTGCTTTGGTAACCAACTGGTGAAAAAGCAAAAAAGACAAAAAATTAAGTTTTTGGAAGATTACCACGCAGTGGCGGAGGGTGTTTGCGGCGTCAAGGTACGCATGGGCGGGCAGGGGTGCCGGGGTGGAGAGAGGGAGAGAGGGAGGGAGGCAGGGACGGAGGGAGGGAGGGGGGTGAGAGGGAGGGTGGGGGGCGGAGGGCACTTCAGTGGACTCTCCATGCTATTTGAGGTTTGGTGGGAGTTTGAAGTGTGATCTCAAGGTCAACTCTTACAAACGCGCCGGGACATGCCATAGTAATGAAGATTGATTGCCCTGTGTACCAAGCTTCCTTTGTTGTTGTATGCGCGCAGAATGTTGCGTTATAACACATATACTTAAACATGAACACTAGAGGTCCTGAAAAGCAGTCATATTGACCAACACCCTCCGCCGCTGAAGCATCATTCGTAAACAAACCCCACCCTTGGCTACCTACGGCTTCTCAAACAGGACTGGGACAAGGAGGCCGCACCATGTCAAACATTTTGTGTGACTGGGTGAACCAGCACCAGGTGACCACATACAAAGAACATGTGCACGTCCACTTAAAGCACGCATACCAGCATACACATGTACCCATTGCTCTTGTTCTTTCAAAGGCACGCAGACGCGCACAAAGTAAAACTACACGAAATGCAGACCTGTTTGTTTGTACACATACATAAATACATCCAAATTCATGCACACACATAGGGATGCAAACCGCACATGTTCGAACTTGTACACGCACATCCGAAGATTCTCACACGAAAGTCACCACACACATAAGACACGCATACTTATATGGCACGTGTATACACTCTTTACACGCACACGCACATGCGCACTGATATACACGTACACATATACACTCCAATACACATACACATATACACTCCAATACACATACACATATACACTCCAATACACATACACATATACACTCCAATACACGTACACATATACACCCAAATACACGTACACATATACACCCAAATACACGTACACATACACACTCAAATACACCTACAATTCTACTCGTACACATACGCACATCGCGAATCTGTTTTTGTCTGCTAGCTCCTTGGCTTTGTGTTTGCGTTGTGTGCGTTTGATGAAACGGGTATGGGGGCGACGCTTTCTTATGCTTCTTGTGTGTGCCTGTCTTTTGAAGCATGGAAACGGCTCGGCACCTGCTCAGAAAATATCCGTCAGCGACTTTGCTGCGTTTTTCGCCAACGGATACCAGCTCGGACGCCTCCTTCAACGATTCAATGTGTCCACGTGCACCGGCCGCTTCGTGGACTCGGACAATGCCGACGTTATCATTAAGGTGGGGGGGGTCATCGGGTGGAGGGGATGGGGGGGGGATCACCCCACCGGAAGATGAAGATACAGAGACAGACATGGAAACGAATAGAGCAACCGAGACAGCCACAGAAAGAGGCTGGCAAATACAGAGACAGACATGGAAACGAATAGAGCAACCGAGACAGCCACAGAAAGGGGCTGGCACCGTCACGGGCACAGAGACAAAGAGAGAGACAGAGACCATGGTCGTGAGATGAGTCACAGGAATATGTAGACGTGGAGCCGATGGGCCCAGAGACAGACATATACAGAGACGGACTGTAAATGCAGGGACTCCAAATACAGGGACTACAGAGACAGAGACAGAAACAGGCAGAGACAGGGGCATATTACAAGTAGAGTGACAAAAACAGGCAGACCTGGAAACAGATACAAAGACAGTGACGGATGTCGAGAGGGAGATGAAGAGCCACAGATGTAGGTAGACCGACTGCGTCCAAGACCCATCTCGCGTTTGTTGAAAGTGAAAGCGAGTGAAATGTCTGAAGACACACAGCGATGCCAGTAATGGCCGAAAAAAGACGCGGGAGGGAAGGCAAACAACACGAACGATCCGTAAAATGAGACCAAAGCCAGCAGCAGATGAGTTCTGACCTCCAGTGGCTGACGATTGAACCGTGCGCCCGACCCCCTACCTCCCAGAACTTCGTGCTGCTTGAAAAGGACATGAGGAACATAGGAGTCAAAATGACAGCCCCTGTCGCGCGGCAGATTATGCTTGGTGTCGACGGTGTGGCGGTAAGGCGCCGCCCCTGCCCTAGGACAAGACGTGGCGGCCGGCATTGAAAAAACTGGGGGGTGGCCCATGTTTCACTCCGCGCCTGTCGTGTCCCTTTCACCAAAGGCAGGGGTATTTGTGGCTACATACACGCACGCAAATATATAGATATTATATATATATTGCTGAACTAATTGAATCTCAAATCTTGTTACACCCTTATACATACCTAACCGTAACCGTCTTTGTCTAGGCCAAACTTGTTTACCAGCTGCGAATGACCATGGAGAATATCAAGCCAGAGACACTCAATCAGGGCGCTGGGCTCCTTAGCCTGAACCGAAGCGAGGATAAGGACCGCATATCCTCGGCATCGCTGCAAACCTTCGAGCACCACCTTAAGGGCGTGAGTGTAGGCCCTGTTCGCCCACCTGTGTGTGTGCATGCCCCCCCCCCCCCACCTCACGTCATGTTCCCATGTGTTGTGCTTCAAATGTTGCCGTGAAGGTAGCGTGGATGCTAGTGGGAATGTTTGTGTTGTTATTTTGGACGGAGGTCATGGCCGCGGCTGGCGTGCAAGCACATGGGGTGGCACACGGTGGCGGTGACTTTTCCCGACCTGAAGGAGGGTGCCCGTGCCGTGTTTGAACCTTGTATTTGCATTTGGATTTTCCTTTTCTTCTCGACTCTGGCAGTACAAATTTGCCAAACCGCACGATAAGAAGTTAAAAGCGGCCATGAGCAAATTCATTGCCGAGAAGGAGGCAAAACAAAATCACGCAGCGCGTTTCCAGCTGGTAAGTTATTTGTGATGGTTGATGGAAGCACGAGATTTTAACTTGATATGCAATTGATGGGTGCACGGAAGACACAGAGTTGCTCTTCCCCACACGTTGATTATTGCTGTTGGATGTTTTGCTCTTTCTTTGTTTTGGGATATAATGTAATCACAATGCCTTCCACTACTTTCAGTGGGTGATCGACTGTAGACTACACCTTTGCAAGTGTTGATTGCTATCGCATCTACACAAAAAGTCGAATCCAACGTTTTTCTTTCATGCTCTCTTTATGTATATATACATGTTATATATACATAAACCCTAACCGAACCCAACCCAACCTAACCTAATCGAGCCTAATACATAATATGTATATATATACATATATTCGAGCCTAATACATAATATATATATATATATATATATATACATATATTCGAGCCTAATACATAATATATATATATATATATACATATATTCGAGCCTAATACATAATATATATATATATATATATATACATATATTCTGATGATTTTTGGTTGTTACAGGCGGAGGAGGCCGAATTCATTGCAAACCGCAAGACGCGACACGACGAAATCATCAACGACTTTCACTCAAAGCAGAAAATCCGCCTGTGCGTGTCATCGCCAGCATCCCACACTTTCATCACAATCACAGTGCGGCAGTGCCCGACAGGCTTTCGACCATAATTCATAATTCGCTCTCTCTGACAATCCTGGACTGTGCAACACCTTGTTTTGGGTCTTGCATCATCATCCATGCCATATGTCCACAGGGAAACGGAAATGGAGTTCCGACGGGCCGGGGAGAAGGAGAAGTCGCTGAACGGAGTGGCGGGGGCTGCACAGCCAACTCTGCCCCCACCACGCCACGTGCGCGTCGAGCCCCTTGAGACGGCGGCAAACCTTGAGGTATCCTGTGCTGCTTGGCGCCTGGCTCCTATTGGGCACCCGGCCACACCCTTCCTGTGTCCACGTGTCAAACCAATGTCCTCCCCACCCCTAACCAATGTCATGCCAAACCGCTCGCCGTTGGTTGGCCCTCGGCTTCTTCCCTGCCTCATGTGCGTGTGTGGCAGGAGTCCATCAACCAATTCGAGAAAAAGTTCCTCCATCGCCGCAAGATAGTCGCTCACGGGGCTGGAAGCCAGCACAAGAACCCTGGTGACCACAGTCTCCTCGGCACCAGCACAGCTATCGGCAACACCAGCACGGGCCCTGCGGACGGGCGGGCTAGTAGCACGGCTTCTAACCGTGACAGTGACGACCTGACGGAAGAGGAGATCCGCGCCCATATTGACAAGGAGTCCACCAAGATCTGGGCGGTGGAGTCCTACAACCGGTGCAAAGACCCGCACATGGAGAGGGCCATCAAGAAAATGGCAGAAAAGAGCAACCTCCACGTGGCTGCCATCCGGGACCGCAAGAACATGGAGCAGGCCGTGCGCATTGACCGGGAGCGGCGCTACTCACGAGCACATGCCAACCGCCAGCGGGAGCGCGACGCAAATCTCGAGCTCAAAAAGGAGCAGATTGTGCTCAAGGTCCTCTCCAGGCAATCACGGGCGGAGCGGGAAATTGCCCGCAAGTTGCTGATGCTGCGTTCGGAGAAACAGCGCATGAAAGAGAACCGCGAGCACCGCGAGGTGCAGTACAAGGCGCGGCGCCAGCAGGACTTTGAAGATGCCATGCTCCGCGAGAAAGAGATTGGGAAGCGGGCCCGCCTCGACTACGAGACCACAGCCGAGAATGCCAAGCGCTACCGGTCGGAAATGCGCAAGCAGCAGCTCAAACGCATTCGCAACGAGCATCTCGACGCCGCACGGGGCATTGTCCAGCAGATCATCGAGCTCGCCATCAAAGTCTCCGAGTACCGCGAGCTTTCGGACCTGCCACAACCGCCCGCGTCGGTGCAAAACGACTGGATGCAAATGTTCGTGGCCGGCACCCCGCTCACATACCTCGAATCTGCCCCGCCCACCCTGGCGGCCTTTGATACCAACTACGCTGTCAATCTCGACCAGGTGGATCCGGCAAAGGTGTCGAACAGGGAGCTGCTGAATGTGCGCAGTTTGGCGTCCTACATGTTCCTGGGCAATGACTGGTGCGAAGGCCTCGACGAGGAGACCATCGAAGCCGCTAGTGTGAAAAATGACACGCTGTCCCATATTGTGCAGCAAGTGTTTACCTCCGCGTGTCCGCGTGCGCCGGAGCCGATCGCTACGGACCTGCCCGCGTCGAAAATGCGGCTGGTCATCATGGGCAAGTCGTTCAGCGGCAAGACGGTGCTGGCCCAGCATCTCGAGGCCAAGTACGGCTTGAAGCGGCTGAACATCGAAGACATCATCACCACCGCGCTCGCCCATCTTGATGCCAACACTCTGGACGCGTACGTGGCTGGGGTCGGCACAAACACAGCCAGTGGGGGCTCTACCCCTGTCGTTCCTGCGTCATCACCGCCAGTAGCGCATGGTGGAGGTGGTACAAGCGGCAACAATGCGGCTGACGGTGGTGGCACCAGTACTGATGAGGGGCCTGGCGACACCACCACAGGCGTTCCTGCTGCTACCGGGGGTGTACAGCACGACCCCGATCAGACGCGCCTCGTGCAGCTGGTGAGGGACGCCAAGGAAGCGCTTCTTGCCGGGCACGGGGTGGCGCCTGAGACCCAGGCTGCCCTGATTGCGCATCGCATCCGCACGCTGGGCCACGAGGTGGAGGAGACGGGGTGGGTTGTTGACGGGTTCCCCAAGACCGTGGAGCAGGCCCGGATGCTGCAGTGGGAGCTTTCCGGCAAGGATCCGCAAGTGGAAGACTTTCCCGCATACGAGGTCCCCAGCCATCGGTCCAACATCCAGCCCCCCAACGCCCACGAAGATCCGGATCTGATTGAAACGCCACGGCGGCGCTGTATGGACATTGTGCTCCACCTCGAGTGTGGTGATGACGAAGCCATCCGTCGTGCTTTAGGCAGGCGTGTCGACCCGCTTGACCAGACCGTGTATCACTTCGACACCGCCCTCCACCCCTCGGGCGAGATGAAAGACGGAATCGGCCCCCACCAGCGCATGCAAGAGGTCAATGACGACAGCAACACACACGCGCAGCTGCACGTCTCCTTGTCCGTGTGGAACGAAGAGTGCGCGCTTCTGGCGAAATTCTATGAAGACCGCACCCGTTTCGTGTCGCTCCCGGCAGGCGCCCCCCCCGACGTCGTGGCAGTGGCTACGGACGCCATTGATGCGTTCATTGCCCAGCAGCAACATGAACATGACGGTGACGACGCCAGCACCAGCGGGAGTGGCGTGCACGACCCAGCGAGTGCAGGGACGTCGCGGCCGGGCACAGGGGGTAACGAGACCTCATTTTCCGCTCCCGAGAGCGGCGGAGAGGATGCCACTGGTGAGGACTCCCCACCACGCGTCAGCCCCGTCCCTGATCACCAGCCAAGCGCGGATGTCGGCGGCGAGAAGCCTGCAGACGCCGCGGGCTCCGACATCGAGCAAGGCCAGGGGTCGGCAGGGTCCCAGCGCCTGGCCTCCGCCACAAGTAGCACGTCCCCGTCAAGTGCTAGGCCGGCCACGTCTGTCTCCACCGGCGATGAGATCACGGAGGGAGAGGGAGCGGAAGGCGAGGCAGGCGAGGAAGACGGGGTTAGTGAGGTGGAGGTAGCCGATGCCTCACCAAAGTACATTCAGGCAACCGTGTCGGATGAAATGTCGCGCATTCTCGCCACGCACTGGCGCAGCACGGAGCAAACATTCATCATGAACGTCAAGCGCGTCCTGGAAGACCTACGGGTGGAAGAGGACCGTATTCTACGCCATCTTTATGCCACAAGGTCCCTCCCCCGTTTATGTCTGTTTCTCTGTGCCCGTTTCTTTTGCAGCCTTGCGCGTGTGCTCGTTTTGTATTTGCTTTTGTTTAAAAGTTGTGGCCACGTGGGTTTTTTTCGGGCTGTGTGTGGGTGGTGTTTGATTCTATCTCCATTCCAGATGTGACTACTCGCGCTTTCTGCAGCGCCCAGACCAGAAGCAGGATCTGGTGAGCCAGTGGCAGGAAATGTACAACCACATCGACGATGATCTCAGGAACGATCTCGACACCAAGGCTGAGCTCCATCAGCGTGTCTGCGACCTCAGAGATCGCCTCTGGGAAATTACCGAGTCCCGGAAGCGTGAGGCTGACAAGGTGTGAGCCCATAAAGTAATCAAATATATATATATATATATACATATATAATGTATGTGTGTATACATATACATATTATAGTATCTGTATATATTACATAATTTCATGTATATATATATTATCATCATTATTATTGTCTCACAGTTGTCCTTGTGCGTTATGCACCACAGGAGCGACATCGGATCATGGAGAACCGGTGGCTTGAAGATCACGTTGGCATTGTTGGCAATCTCTACATCATGCTCATTCAAAGCGAGATGGACAAGTTCCATCAAGTAATCGGCTTCATCAACGACTACTATGAGGATGCAGGGGGTGAAATCATTGCAGAAAAGGATGAAGCAGCAGATCCCATTCGGCTGCCCATGATGGAAATCCCAAAGACAAAGGTAACGCATTCCCTCTCATCAGTGGTGAGTGTCGAGTTCCTGTTTTTTTCGTCCTTGCATACAGAGAGATCTTGATAGCACTGAGGGATTCATCGCTGGGTTTTGTTATTCAGTGCGCTTGTGAAGTTGAATCACGTAGTGTTGTGAATTCGAAACTTTTTGAAGCTCACTATATATATACATATATATATATATATATACGGATACACCCATATCACCTCCCCCACCCACACCTACAGTCATATACGGAAGAGGACGAAAGCAAGGCGGAAGGGGGAGAAGATGATCAGACGGTGCTTGTGTTGAAAAAGGCACCCAAGTATAGCAAGATGCCAGCGCTGTGGGACGAAGTGCAGGGCACGGCGCTCAAAGTCATCGACGACGTCACCCTTCCTTGCCCAGACGAGCAAGACGATGCGGAGGATAAGGTAACACCCAACCCTATGCAGTATACGTATGGGTTCGAGAAGGGAGAGGATAGTTGCCTTTAGAACAGCAGGAGGCGAGGAGGCGGGGGGGGGGGGGGGGGGGGGGGGGGGCCCCGGGCAGGAGAGAGACCACCTCTCCGAGGAAAAGCAGCGAGCAATCGAATGCGAGTGCCGCAAGTACCGGGCCTGCATCGAGATTCTCAGCCACCGTGCCATGGACACCATTGAGGCCATCAAGAAGAAGGCGGATGCGTCGTACGAGAGGATGAATGCGAAGCTGGGCGAGTCGCACCAGCAGGAGATCTGCGCCATCGACAACTTGAAGCGCGTCATGATGGAGAAAATCGAAACCGAAGAAATGATCGCGTCGGAGCTGCTTATATCAGGCGGGGAGTTTTTGATTGACGACTCGAATGTTCTCTTTGAGAATACCGAAGGCATACGAGCTTTGACGCCGGTCCAGGACCCTGTGGAGGACCAGTTCACGGTCGTGCAGGTGGTTGGGCTCCTGGACGAACTGCGTCAACTGGCCCCCTCGGGGTTTGTATCGAGCTGCACACTCATGGACCTGGTCCATAACATGTGCATGGGGCAGAACCTGGTGCCGAAGACGTGGGTGGCGGCCACCATCAGCCAGCTCCAGCATGTCTGTTCCGTCATAGACTCGCACAAGACCGACTACCTGGACTGGCGCTTGCTTGTCACCGTTCTCCTCCTGCAGTCAAGCGGCCGCCCCACATTCAACGACATTTGCCACTATGCGCTCCAGTTCGCTCACCAAATGCCCGAGGCCGTAGGGATGGACCAAGCCAAGGTGTCCAAGCAAGGGTTTGACACGGTGCGGCTGTGGTTTGAGTACGGGGAGTTGGGGAACACCGTGCGCACCTCAGAGCACTTTGCCCAGCGCATCGAGGACATCACAAAGGAAATGAGCGACCTCGGCGTCAGAAACCCTGGCAACAGGTGGGTCGGCAAAATGATGGTCTCGTGTACTTATCTGCCCTTCCTCACACACACACATACACACACACTAAGGCTATCTCTCCTTCGTAGTGTGTATGTGCTTCCTTATGGAGAGAGCAGGGTACAAGTGTGTGAATGTTAACAATCTACACGGGGGGTGTGCACGGGTTTGGGGCGTGGTCGCGGGCGGGCGGGCGGCATGCGGACACAGCTCGTCCGAGGCCATGGCGTGTCTTGAGAAAGAACACGCAAAGTACACCAAGTGGCTGCAAATGTCCCGTTCAGACACCTCGGCTACGGGTTACGCGGTCTCTCCAGCCGTCAAGAACGCGCTGTTCCGCATCTTCAGGGTGAGTGTGGCCCCATGTGGGGTGAACTTGCCCGTCGTGTCCTCTCTGTCCCACCGTTAACTGTCACAAAGTCTCTCTCTCTCTCTCTCTCTTTCTCCTGACTTTCACTCTCTGAACATGATAACCATCAACGGGCGTTCACCCCGCCTGAAAGTATTTGACCTGGTACCCACCCCCTCTAACGTGGCACCCGGCACTTTGGGCGTTTACTGCGCATTGGAGTAGGTGCCTGACGAGGAAGTGGACAAACTACTGGCCACACACGACGAGCTCCTTGCCAAGCAGATGCGCAGTGGCATCACCACTCAGGAGGCC
>Ga0099797_101569_pt1 | contig 11683 bp, 13 predicted proteins | sample Uncmet_Sort48C_1_FD_89871 | JGI IMG/M metagenome (GOLD analysis project Ga0099797, IMG submission 89871) | Marine eukaryotic communities from CALCOFI LINE 67, Pacific Ocean - C012_Sort48C_1 | ecosystem: Environmental > Aquatic > Marine > Oceanic | place: Pacific Ocean: Monterey Bay | collected... | reverse complement strand
AGCATTAGGCCGGAGGGGGTAGCATTAGACGTCCGCTGCCCATCCACTTCCACAGAGTGTTCCACAGAGCACAAGTGGGACAGGGGTGTCGTTCGTAATTGATGGACTTATTCGAGAAGTCGAGCACGAGGGGGCGGGAGAGATTGGCAATTGACCGTGGACAAATAAACAAAGGGGTGGAGGAGGTCTAGCAGAGTTGGAAAGGACCTCCTGCTGGTCCGCCTGAGGGATATGTATAGCGTTCAACAACAGACTTGGAGCAAAAGGAAAGGAACGGCGGGGCGGACTGATGAAGTTAGGAGATTAGAGCATGTAAGAAGAAAGCGACTGCGATTGATGGGACTCGGAAGTGGAGCACCGGAACGAAGCTGCTGTGATTGATAGACGCGAAGCATTGGAGGAAAAGGAGAAGGTGGCCGTGATGAAAGGGGTCAGGGGTGTTGGCCGTACTTGACGGACTTACTGCATATAGGGGGAGTAGCTGGCCATGATTGATGGCCTCAGAACACCCATGAGGGAAGTGTCCCTTGTGTGCATCGTTGGACGCGCAAGCGACGCAACGGGAGCATGAGATGAAAGCTTGGCGCACGTCCTCACTGATCTCCCAAGCCCCTGAGAAGGCTGGCATTGTATACCATGGACAAGGTCGGGCCTGTAACAGCTTGCTGCCGCGCTCAAGGTATCGCATGAGAAAAGAGAGGCGCATATCCCCTGAGAATCGAGCCGAAATGAGAGGATCTTGCCAGCCATCATCCCGACTATGCCTACAGTCAAACCTAGAAGAGTAAAAGACAGCTTAATGGTTCTTGACGACCGACGCTTTCGTTCACTCATCTCTGAGTCCCACAAATGCCGCTATGAATAAGGCACACACTTGATATCCATTTACAAACTACAGAAGCGTCGGTGAAGCCAATTTCAGAAACAGAAATATATTTGTGCTAACCGCGATTATGACGCTTGATTCCAGTGCAATGCTAGACCAAGATGAGAAGCGTCAGCTATTATTGTTCACCTTGCTGCATCTTATTTGTCGATAAGCTCGAGCTATTATTGCTCACCTTGCTGCATCTTAATTGTCTTCAAGAACTCATTCCACTGGTCCAAACTCACACGCCCATCCGTCTCTTTGAGAGATTCCATGATTTCATCCACGTCGCCTCCATGTTGTACGATCACCTGAAAACATGGGACAGAAGTGATCCCTCGGAGGGTTAGACTTTGGTAAACTATCAATGACACCTGAGGAATAGCATGATGGTGCCCTCGGATGGTTAGCGCAAATGATGACATTGGATGAGGTGCCCTCGGATGGTAAGCGCCAGTGATGACATTGGATAGCAATTATGTTGGACATTGGCGTTCGAACATATCGGTGTTGGTTTGATGTTTCCATTGAAAGCGATGCCGGTACAGTTATTGAGGTTGCTACTGGGGGCGATGCGATACTCTGGCTTTGATTGACATTGATGTAAGTAAATGTGGTCAAGGAGATGTGCCTCCACTTTTGGCACACTGTCATGCTCTCCACACGCAGCCTAGACGGTGCGAAGGCAGGACGAGGGCGAGGGTGAGCACGTAGCTGGGCGAGAGCCACAACGAAGCTAAGACGCAAGATCGCAAGGCATAAGTGAGGAAACACTGAACACCTTGTAGCTTCACAAAGATGCGAGGGACTACATCTACATCTGGCGATGAGGCTGAGGACGACAAGTAACAATGACCACAAATGAGGATGAGAGTGGCAGGTCGGGATGATCTTCTTCACGCCTGGAAAATGGAGACCCCTCGTCGTTTCTGGGCATCCGTCAAACGGACCCTACTGGAAGCTCTGACTGGCTTCTTGCTTATCTGCTCCGTGGCCTGCGGGGATGTTTGGAATGCGCATGTCTCAAAGAGCCATGCACGTCGATGGGCCGCCAGATTAAAGGGCAAATTGTGGTGACAAAAACACACCGCAAACGCCACCTCCGTGTCAGCGTCACTCTTCCCTGTTCCTTCCTGTTGCACTTAAATGGACAGTGGTAAAGACCCACCCTGCCAATGTGCCAGACGAATTGCCGTACGAACAGGAGCCCATGTTGTAAATACGATGCATGGAAGGTGGAATGCCCGTCACCGAACGAGTGGTCTCCGGGATACGGCGCTGGGATTCTAGTCTAGGCGATTGAAGCGATTTTGGTGACTGATGAGGTGGACCGACCAACACTTTACCGTGCATGAAGGTATGCGTATCATCAGGGTGCAAAGGTACAACACAAGACGCGGATGCGCAGTTGGCTAGCCCAGTACCTCAGTATATCAGTTGTGCAGACGCATTTCAGTATACCAGTCGGGTAACTCACTACCTCGGTATATCGGCGCTGCATGAGTGCTAAGATCGCGTTCAGAAATGAATTCCCACGCTGGACTTGAATGGTCTCGAGGCTAGCTTTCCATGCTTGATACGTCACCTACGGCATCACGACTTGACGTTACATGAGTGCTGCAGCCTTACCTAAACCTTCGCTAGATGCCTAAGCCTGGAGGCACCATGGGATCTCAATCACACTTACATCACCGGACAAATAGAAACGCATTATCACACATCCGCTCGCGAATACGAACGCTTGTGGAACCACCAGGATGAAACGAGCTTGTGAAAATGTACAACTCGCGTGGGTGAATCCACTGGAAATGTATGGACGTGTCTATGCCTATTCCATGCTACGAACTCACGGTAAATGCCACCAAATGCTTTGCACTACCCCTTGCACAAACTCCTCTTGACATAGGCGCCCCCCGCCCCCAGGTCGTGCTTGAAACCTTGCCATCCATCGTTGCCTTCACGTTCGTGAGGATGCTTGCCATGTCGCCACCAAAGCAAATCAGGAGCGCCGACAAATTGACCAGCCCGCATTTGTTTTTGTCAACCGTCGCATACAATTGCTTTACTTGTTGAAGTTGCTCCGTGCTCAACGTCTTCTGAGGGTTAAGTGCATCCTGCTTTTGTGCCTCTGTTGCCTCCTTCGTACGATTCTCCCAAAATCGGACGATAGAATTCAGGAACGCGTCACCACGTTCCTGCACAATAGATGAGTTGTGAGTGAGTCAAGGAAGCGAACGGCCCAGCCGGAAGTTCATAAACACCCCAAGATTCATCACGACTGGGAATCCGAATGGATCGGTTTTGCACAAGGCATATCCGTATGGGAGTTCACGGCGAGGCAAGGGCCGTCCAGCGAGCACGAAGCCTCGTGCAATCACCAGCATGTTTGTCGCAAACTTACATATATCCGCTCCGAGACCCCACGCACACACCATAGCCCTCGCACTAGCCCTGACGCTGGCCCTCACGCACACACCCTTGCCTTCAAGCTAGCCCTCATACACACACACCGCCCCACCCCTCACGCTAGCCCTCACCATCCGCGTACAGTATATGGAAAGTAGGAGTTGTTTGTCAAACGCTGACCCTGAGCAACAATAAAGCGTCTATGTGGGAGTATTCCAAGCTGAAGTATTTGGGTCAACTTCTTGGCTTATACAAATCCGTATCGACGCAGTATGCACTGCGTTTCGAGGCAGGTCAGATTACGGAGAGAACTCGCAATGTCGAAACAGTGTGTGTGTATGTAGGGGACGTACGTTTAAAAAAACACAGTATTCGCCACACACACACACTATCGCTAACACACATGTCGGACGTAGCCTTCACACACGTTAGAACCCTCGAAAGACAGCGCCCATGAGAAGATCTTCATCCTTTCGCCCTCACAAATAATGCGCCCTGGTGAAACTGAAGGAGGGACGGTCAGATTGGCCTTTTTGACGGTTGCCATGTATTGCACCCACTCGCAGTAAGATACCGTGTCCCCCGCATTCGTGTCCATCTTTTGCATCATACGGTCTGCATCGCCACCCAGCATCACCACAATCTCAGGTTTGTCGAGCGAATTCGAGGAATCAAGGTCAATAGCCTCCCGACAAGAGTTAGGGTTCGTTGCCGTTTGAACTGAAGCAGCTCTGCAAGTTCAAGGCAGAAAGTAGCACTGTGTGATATGAGTTAGTGTACAACTTTGATTGACAGAACCCTGTCTTTTGGTGGCCTGAAACAATGATGTAATCTTTTCACGCTGCTGCTCAGAGAATTCCTTCTCGCACTCTGCAATCGATGCCTTCGACGGCACAAAGGATCAGCCAGCACGTACCCGCCGGCATTCGTAGGTACACGAGCATAGGGGCTCAGCGATACACGGAAAATTATCATTTCAGCAGCACAGCAGACGGTGTCGATTGTACGAGAAAGCCGTGGACTCGCTGCAAGCACATCTGCCTCACTGTATCAACAGGCCATGAAGAAGCCACTATTAGGACGGTACACGGGCTCAGCGATGCATAAGAAAACCATGGACTCAGCGGAACGCAAGAAACCTGTCTACTCTGTCGTGTGAACCAGACAAGGAGCCGTGAACTTAGCGGTACACGAGAAAGAGGGCCGTGGACTCGGCGCTACACGAGAATCAACGATATGCGAGGACGCGGTGGGCTCATCATCATACGAGAATCACATTCGCCCATGTGCACGGCATCAATTACAGAAAGGTGCTTGCAGCTCAGCGGCCATGAATTGTGAGCCAATGTCAATGGCTGGATTTACGCACACAGCACAGCAAACGGATTGCTACCTCCTCTTCTGCGCTGGCCATGTATCGGTTGCTCCGCTCAATGACTTCATTGAACTCAGCAGCAACCTTTTGTGAAGTGATAAATGACAACAGTGTGTGTGTGAAGATGAGGGCCTCAAAACTGGCAGCGTTGGAGAAGCAGAGACACCCTAGGCTCAAGTAATCGATGATGCCGAGCCTGGCACATGCGTGCTTTTTCTAACATAACCATCAGGTGTCTCCCACTACAGCTGGTCGATTTATGCAGCACTTAACTTTATTGACGACTCCGCACACGATGCTGGGCTGAACAGAGCGATGACGGCGAGGCAGTGCCACCCTCAAGTGACCCATGACTCATGAGTCGAGGGTTCGCGGAAGCGGGGAAGCAAGTCGTGCAAGACCTTCGGATTGATTGACTTGAAACGAAGCACCCAGTACGCAAACAAGAGTTCAACCCATTGCGCACCGTGCTTTTGATTGAGTTGTTGGACCCACGCATCCCACGCGTCTTTCGTCGCAGGTTCGGACAGTGTATCCAACCCGGCATCGCATACCTGAGCCAGCAAAGCCTTGTCCAAGCGCCCGTCCTCGGTCCAGGTGCAGGGTCACGTTTTGCGCGAGAGACGCATTGCAAATGAGTCCTCAGTCCGAATTATACACGAATGTGAACTCTGCCTCGTACCCAATTAACATGCCTCCCACGTAAAGTGCGAAATGCAAAATGCCGTGCTCTCGCTCAACACCAGGTGAGTGATAGCGCCGCTCCATCATTGATACGGAACCAACCTGTTAAACGGACTTGCTGTATCAAGCTTAGTGATCATCCATTGATAGTCCTGTGTTTGTTGCATTTCCGAAAGATTGCTCAGCACGTACACGTGCGACCACCTAATTCTACCCGTTTGGTTGGCATGAAGCCTCCGAGAGCGCCCAGAAAATGCTCGCCGATGCGTCCTCCTTGCGCTCCCGTGCAATCGGAAGCTTACAGCTATGCAAGCGCCGCGATACAAAAGTCAGCAGCGACTGCAAAAAAGTTGTACCATGCTGCTCTTGAATAGATTGAGCCAAAAAGTCCATCCACGCCTGGACAAGGAAAAGATGCCCATTAACATTCACAATACTAGCAGGCTGTCTTTTTCATCAACACGCGTCGTTATGATCGATAAGGGTAGCATGAAATGCTGCTGCAGAGGAGGTCTGGCCAGATGCCTCTCGTGTTGCATGCACAGGGAGTTTTGCAACCAGAGTATGAGAACCGAAAGCAACTCCCATTTCATACTGAATGTGCACAGGGGCCGCCACCTGTGGGATTATCCAGGTGCAGAGTTTAAATATTGCGTAGGTGTGGTATGCAACGGTAGGAATGCAACGCCCTAGTTGAGGAGGGCATGCGAGCGAACTCAAGGGTTTCTTTCACCGACCTGCTCAAGATCCTTCAGGACTTGGTCAGCGAGGACACGCTGCTCAGGCAACAACAAGCCAGACCATTCGCTGGGCGCGTCTACCTGCAATCAGTTTGTCAAGTTTATAGGTGACTGCGTGCATGCAGTGACGACTTTCACTGACCAACGATGGGGACACCGCTATTGTTTCAGTATTTCTACCCAAATCTCCCCATGCTGGTATTTAGATTAAGCAAGTATGGAGCAGACACGCGCTCGGTGCGAGAAAGCTTCTTACCTGAGTTGTAGAAGCGCGCTGGACGACAGCCGTGCGGATACGTTGTGCCACAAACACCAGTAAGTTATTGAGATACCGGTCACCATGTTCTTTCTTTACAGATTCCAGAAACTTGCTCCATTCTACTGGGGAAACCTTCGATAATCAGCAAAGACTGAGATGTCGGTAATGTAATCAACCACAACTAGTTCTTGAGTTACCATCCCAGATACATCCGTTCCCAGCCGATGCATGAGAGGTTCAGTGTCACCACCACACATGACAATCACCTGCAGTGCGACTAGTTGCTGCAACTTTTCTTCCATAATCCTGTTGAATAGTTTATGCTGGCATCTACGCTGACAATTAGGAGGCAGATGATTTTTCCAAATGCTCAGGCCTTGATCAGCTTCAGCTTAAATTGCCATTCCAGCATGCTGATTTCGCTCTCAGTTTTGGGATAGGATGCTGGTTGACCTCTGTACGATCCATTCCGAGGGTATTGCAAGGGTCCATCAGATTGTACAAGGCCTTACACATGAATACGGATCAAAGGTAATTGCACATCAAGATTGCACATCATGAGTGACGTAGTACACACAAACACACACACACCTTGCTCTGTAAGTCCTGTGAAGCATCCAGCAGCGAGGTCACTGGACTGAATTGTGCTGCAGCCAAGTCAGCCCTGCAGCAATCAGGATCACATGTGCATACATATCATGATCAGGTTTTCGATGACACACTTTTGTTGTTCGTCTTGAACAAGGGTGTACTCTGACTCGAGGTATTCCAAAAGGCACTTCAGGTATTCTTCTCCCCTTTGTTCCTTAACCGCATTAAAAACCTTCATCCTGTGGAGAATGGCCATCAGCACATGGCTATCTGCTCTATCAAAGGTGGCAGGGCTGGTCTGTGTTCACACCATTCTTCTTTGGACACAGTACCACCTGGTTCCAGTCTGTACAACAATCTGGGTTACTGCCAGCATACACGGCACTATATTTAAGCACGCAAAGCGCCAGTGATCCACCTGATTGAATCAAAGAGATGCTCGCAATTTCCCCCCAGCATCACAACCATGCTTGGGAGGTTGCCCCCACCAAGTTTTTCCTGTGCACCAAATTTTAATGGCGGCGCAGACCCTCATCCTTTTTTGTTCGAACAGGTATTGCTGTTGGTGAACAGAATAGGTTTGATTGGTATTTGACTATGAATAGTGTTGTGACATATCAGACTTAGCACTAGTGCAGGGGACACAACTGTGTGAATCACTATGAAGATTACAAGCAGGGACTGCATCACGACCAGTGAGATCTTTTGGAAAATTCGTTCTGCCTGCAAAAGCATTTCAATCATCACTAATGCATTGTTGGTGTCATGTGGCCTTGTTCCCCAAAAAAGGTGTGAGAGGCCCTGGTGCTGGTGCTGCAAAGTTGATGGTCGCATCATGAAGTCTCTGCCGAAGGGAAATCTAAAATCTGTGAATGCTGCTGCCTGCTGGAATACCTGAAGCAGTGTCTGTGCATTTTTTTTCTGATCACACACAAATGACAACCAGTCCATTCGCGTTACCTGCAATCCATAAGTTCGAGGATAGGTGGAGCATACAGCCCGGACCTTGTAATTAGATGTAAGCTGACACATAATCTTGTTCTGACAATCGCCGCCTGCTGCTACGAAGAATTCCATACGTCGAACCCCAGCTCCCCTGACACAGTAGTAAAACGAACGAAAAACGATCTTTCTGACAAGTCACTTGCGTAAGGAGGCTACATCAATTTGATTGTACACATCATCCGCGAGATCCTTAATTTCTTTGTCGAGGAATGAGGAAACTCTCTTCTCCACCTAGAAGAAGACAAAAACATGTTGTTACTTCATGTCTACAGTGGTCGTACGCGAATTGTACCACTCACCACATCGCAGCAGAGGGGGGGACTTACAGCACCTGTGCATCGTGAGCAATAGTTTCTGCTGCCTGTCGCTGAATACAGGCCTGCGCAGCTTCTCGCCACCACCTCGAAGCCTCAGACATTGTGCGGACAGTTGCCGTTTTTGGTCGTTAAAGCCCTACCTGGTGAGGGTAGTTTTTGAGGGCCTCTATTTTTGGGGCCCTCGCTCGTCATGGATGGGTTGGTGAAGTCAGCTCAGCATGCAAGGATTCCAGCACGGCCCTGAGAGAGGCACCATACGAGCACAGGGCATATCTGAGAATAATTGCGAGCCCGTGCTGCACGCGTCCGTGTCGGTGCTCGCGAACACGCAGGCCTGTGCCACTCGCAAGGCCGACCACGCGCGCCATCACTCACGTTGGGTAATCTAATAACAGGCTGCCTTTGATATACCCCCAAGGGCCGTAACGTCCCCCCCATTGAGTATCCTACAAAAGTAGAGAAACCAACAGAAAAACAAGGGAAGTTGAAAAAGAAACTGCACATGTGCAGCACATCGAGGGTGCTAAGAGAACACAAAGTGCTCGAGCATCAACAGTGCACACCCATCACTTGTTACAAGAAACCGGCATAATGCACAGCCCCAGCATCTTTAGGCTTCTCTTCGACTTCGCGCAACTGCAGGTCTTCCTTCAGCAGCTGCACTCCACTTTCCTGCACCTGCTGTAGCAGAGAATCACATTTGACTCTGCCATGCGGTTTGGTTAATAGATCCGCCACGTTGAGATCCGTATGCACCTTGAGCGCACGTACCTCGTGCTTATCCTGGCGCTCCTGAACCGATCCCCATCTGAGGTCAATCACACCTTTGAGCTTAGACTGAGGATTCATGTGAGGCTGAAAGACTGCAACCGAACTGTTGTCCACTTGTGTGTTAATGGGAGTGGGCACTTGACACTGAAGCTCCTCTGCCTTCCACTTGGTAAGCCTTGCATCCCTGACCGCTTCAGCAAAAGCATACATCTCAGCACACGCACTGACACTGCAGTCACCGGCTGTTCATTGCTGCGCCACTGTGCAGGCGCCCCATTGCACACAATCACTACTCCCGTGTGCGATCTGGTTCCTAACGCCCTGTCGCCAGCATGATCCGAGTCAGAGTAGACATCCCACGTAGTTGTCTGCATCACGGGCGCACTTAGCTCACGCCCAGTGTTCGCAGTCAGCCATCCCATCAACTGATGTAGCTGTTTTTCAGCCCCAGCAGTCGGTGCAGCATTCATCTGCGACAGCCTCGCAACTGCATGTGATAAATGCCACTGAGTCTCCGATGCAAAATACTGCAGCGACACTACTATTGACCTATACCTTGTGGCCATTGGCTTATCCAGGAGAGCAGAGTCAGACGTCATCAACGCTTTGGACGCCACAGGTGCCGCCACATTGCGCACCCCCACAAACCCATGCTCTTCAAGGAACGCATCCATGTCACGCTGCTGATCAAGATGGTACCACTTGTTACCGTCTTCATCAAACATTTGCGTGATGCGTTTGCCCACAAAGTGCACTTCATCTTCATCATTTATGAAAACTGGTGGCTTGTGCTCTAGGTGCTTGCACAACCCATCAAAAAACTCCTCTAGCCTTGCACGTGCTCCCCGCACAAGGTAATCATCCACATGCATCGCAACACGTATTTTGGACACCGGATGAACAAAAATGCACTCATCATTCTCCACTCTTTGAAAACCATGTTCTTCCAAGCATGGCAGAAGCGTGTTGTGCCACCGCATGTACATGTCCAGACGCATCTGTGCATCCATGCTGCGATGATAGCATTTTAAAAACCCTAAGTTTGGCATGCTTGTGAGCTTCACACGCCACAAAACGTTCAGGATCATCCGGTCCAAACGGCTGCGTCTGCCTAAACGCATTCTTGGCATCATCACACATTGCAAGCGTCTCTGCCTCACCACTAATCTCACCCGAGAAGATGAGAGTGCGCACTGCTTCACCAGACGCCACTGGCGAATCAGTAGGCCCAGTTGTCCACGACCCCGGCTCCATGTCCCCCCTAACAACCAGCCTGCCTTTTCTCCTCCCATCCTTCTTGGGCTCCAGCAGCATGTTCATCATCGCACACGTTCTAGAACGTGTGATGTTGTCACGTTGCTCTCCAAAAATTTCAACCAGGTTCTGCGTGGGATCCTCTTCCACACACCCATTTAGCTCATCCTCGCATCCTGGCACCCGCAACTCAGGCTGTTCCTTAATCTTTTGCTTCCTGAGCAGCTCCATCACTGCCAGCTGTGAGTCTGACAACCTCAAGAGATTCACACTCACCGCTTTGCGTGCCTGCTTGTTAATCTTGTTTTCACACGTCTGCATAGCACCCTGGGCCCCATGCTCATCAAGGTACTCCATAGGCTCCCACGTAGCTTCTGACTTTTTGCATCCTTCCCAGTGCACGCGACACTCCACCTACCCATCCTGAACTCTTTTGTTCAGCATCTGCTTAACAACACACACCTCAGACACCACCGCATCAGGAGAAAAACAGTACACAAACTCATCAACATTTTGCGTGTCCTCACTGCCTCTGACCGGTAGCATCCTAAGAGGAAACATCGTGGGATAGACTTGTGCCACATGTGGCGTGACCACACGCTTGCCAATGACCCACCTGTTGGTACCCTGATCACACTTGACAGGCATCAAAACATGGCCCCCAGACACTGCATCTGACCTGCCCACCCATGCTGCATCCCCCGTCTTGTCAGAGAACTTATCTGGCATGTGAGCATCAGGCAGTCTGCACACGGCTTTGCACAGCGGCGGATGACACGTTGCCAACACATCCACTGCAGGCGCCCCCACACGTTGAGCAGGTGTGTCACTCCCCGCTTCCGGCACATGGTTAGTGACAAAAGCTGCATGCTGCATGAGCACATCCCACACTTCCCTGTACTGCGCACTGCGCCCAGCACCAGTGCGCAGCATCGCCCTGACCTGTTCATGCAGTTTACGATTCGCCCTTTCCTGAATCGCATTCGCGTTGCAGCTATACCCACCCGCATCCGTCTGCTCCCATGTGTTTTCCAAAATCCACTTTCTGACCTCCCCTTGCATGGATGGATCTTGATCAGAATGCATCCTGACAACATCCTTGTCAGGACACATCTTCTTCAACTCTACAACCACCTTGGCCAACGCATCACGTGTGTTGGCCGCAGTTTTCCACGGCAGTGCATGTGAAAATTTGACACCTGTGGCTGCTTCTGTAACCCCCAGATGCCACACATTGCCATCTACCGTCACAGGATGTGGTCCCGTGAAATCAACTCCCAGCATGACATTGTGCCCCCTATCCGTTCCACGCACTTGCTGGTCATTCTTTTCTGCTGCTGCCCGCGTCGCTGCAGCAGCTAGACAGTCAGGACACGTTCCGTCCATGCACTTTGTCCAGAGTGTGACACTCCG
>Ga0099797_101568_pt1 | contig 11725 bp, 9 predicted proteins | sample Uncmet_Sort48C_1_FD_89871 | JGI IMG/M metagenome (GOLD analysis project Ga0099797, IMG submission 89871) | Marine eukaryotic communities from CALCOFI LINE 67, Pacific Ocean - C012_Sort48C_1 | ecosystem: Environmental > Aquatic > Marine > Oceanic | place: Pacific Ocean: Monterey Bay | collected... | reverse complement strand
GGTACGCGTTTTTTCGTTTCGAATGGAAGTCTGGGTTTGCGAAGATGTTGTGGCCGGACGAATTCATCGGTTTCTACACATCAAACAAAGTTGGCCCAGGGCAAGTTCGGTTGATGTCTAAGTTTTGAGAGCGAGAATCGTTACCACAGTATTTTCTGATATATCCCCACCCCAAAATGGCTACCGAATCCCACTCCGGGTTCAATTAATAGATGTTTTGACATGTCTTATGGCATTCATATTAATTTATCACAAAGTGTTGCTTAATTTATTCCGTCAACCGTATCATATAGGGCTGTTTAGGTTGGCCACGACTTGCATGGCTGGCATGTTCTAGAAGGAGGCTTTGGGAACACCAACAAATCAGCAAACATACAGTTCTCTGAACTGTATTATGAAGAAATCATTAATGGCTCTTGTGGTGGCATGCTGCGCACTATAGTAATCTTGCAGGTCAACAAAAGATGCAAATCCAAAGAATGTGCATACATGTGAAGAGCAAGTTTCATATATGAGCCGTGTACATCATATATAGTTTTGCTCAATAATGGCCACCACCTCTAGCATCAAAGCAAGACATACAAACCCATGGTGCGGTACGGCCTCTCTCTCTCTCTCAGAATTATAATATTAAAGCAGTACCTGCTGCTAAGCGTCCACAGGCTTGGAAATCAGCGAGGATGCTGATATCATAAGTCGGATTTTTGAAATAAATGTTGATTATCATGCATTCGCACAGATTTTGCACCTGTATCCTCACGTTTCTTTCTCTTGTACATTGCACCTTCACCATAATGTAGGCGGCCTTCGGCTACCATTGTGGTTTTGCGGACATGCTTTGTGGTGTCCGCGGCCATGCTAAACAAGATTGCTGAGGCTGACTCTCTCATGCAGCACTTCTTATTCGACACCTCCACTGCATCATATCTAATAGAACAACCCAAATGCAGCATCTCTAATACAGAACTTGCATAAAACACATCAAGCACCACATCCTGCTGCAAACACAGCGGTCGATCTACGCCTATTGTGAGGGCCCCAAGCAGTATCGTAATAGTCATCTGAGCATTTAGCAAATATGATGTTATCAACAGAATAATGTTAGTTATACCAGCCTTATATAAAAATGCATCCCAAGGTCTAAGTTCTCAATGCCAGTCTAGCCCCATAGTAAAAAGCTGGCTTAAGCAAAACCAACTTTATCACAAACGGTTGTCTTGCTTACATAGGTGTCTATGCGCCCTGGACAATGACCCAGATAAGGGTCTGACGACAGAGGTTATCAGCGTAATGTTCAGGGCTTGTAGAGAAGCCGAAATCTGCAAGCATTACGGGAACACCATACACAGCGAGATTTCACAAATCCTGCCACATCGCACATACACACAAATGCCACTAATATGTTTGTGCATCACTTCTGTCGAAACCAATGATACTATACCCAGCCAACCAGCCAACCAGCAACCAGCCACCAGCTAACCAGCCAGCCAGCCAAGCAGCCAACGAGCCAGCCAACCAGCCAGTCAGCCAGCCAACCAACCAGCCAGCCAGCCAACCAACCAGCCACCAGCAACCAGCCACCACCCACCACCCAGCCAGCCCAGCCACCGGTGAGGTGGAGTGTTTCTTTCTAGCGAAATAGCTAAAAATAAGGGGTTGCCGACGCGATTGTGTCAACGTTCAAAAAACACGTGTTCGACCGTTGTTTTTTTTTGTGCGACAAAAACATTGTAGTTTACCAGCAACAAAACGTTAAACCAGGTAAAAATGATGATTTGGCTGTAGAAAGGTGTCCCTATGGATAAATACGCATTTGTTTTTGTATAGTAAAATGCAATGTTTTTGGTACGGCAGTGCACACCGTGTGGCTATTTACAGTGCTCCCGTTCGCTGGAGAGAGATTTTGTGGATATTTACGGTGTTCCCGCTCCCTTCAGAAAGATATTGTTGGTATTTCTAGTGTTCCCGTTCCCTTGAGAAAGATTTAGTCGGTATTTACAGCGTTCCCGCTCCCTGGAGAGAGATTGTGTAGATTTAGTAGGTATTTACAATGTTCCCGCTTCCTTGAGAAAGATTTTGTCGGTGTTTACGGTGTTCCCGCTCTCTGGAAAGAGAGTTCCTGGAGAGTGATTGTGTCGATTTTGTTGGTATTTATAGTGTTCCCGCGCACTTGAGAAAAAAAATGCTGGTATTTACGGTGTACCCGCTCCCCGGAAAGAGATTTCCTGGAGAGAGATTTTGTTGGTATTTACTGTGTTCCCGCTCCCTTGAGAAAGATATTGTCGGTATTTACTGTGTTCCCGCCCCCTTGAGAAAGATTTTGTGGGTATTTACAGTGTTCCCGTTCCCTTGAGAGAGATTGTGTCGACTTTGTTGGTATTTACATTGTTCCCGCTCCCTTGGGAAAGATTTTGTTGGTATTTACAATGTTCCCGCTCGCTGGAAAATGATTTCCTGGAGGGGGATTGTGTCGATTTTGTTGATATTTAAGGTTTTCCCGCTCCCTTGAGAAATATTTTGTGAGTGTTTACAGTGTTCCCGCTCCCTGGAAAGAGATTTCTGGGAGAGAGATTTGGTTGGTATTTACGGTGTTCCCGCTCCCTTGTGAAAGATTTTGCTGGTATTTACGGTGTTGCCGCTCCCTGGACAGAGATTTCCTGAAGAGAGAGATTTTGTTGGTATTTACGGTGTTCCCGCTCCCTTGAGAAAGATTTTGGTTGGTATTTACGGTGTTCCCGCTCCCTGGAAAAAAGATTTCCTGGAGAGAGATTTTGTTGGTACTTACGGTGTTCCCGCTCCCTTGAGAAAGATTTTGTTAGTATTTACGGCGTTCCCGCTCCCTGGAAAGAGATTTCCTGGAGAGAGATTTTGTCGGTATTTACAGTGTTTCGCTCCGACTTTGTCGGTACTTAAGGTGTTCCCGCTCCCTGGAAAGAGATTTATGGAGAGAGATTTTGTAGGTATTTACGGTGTTCCCGCTCCCTTGAGAAAGATTTTGTCGGTATTGACGGTGTTCCCGCTCCCTGGAAAGAGATTTCCTGGAGAGAGATTTTGTCGGTATCTACGTTGTTCCCGCTCCCTTGAGAAAGACTTTGTTGGTATTTACGGTGTTCCCGCTCCCTGGAAAGAGAGTTCCTGGAGAGAGATTTTGTCAGTATTTACAGTGTTCCCGCTCCCTTGAGAAAGGTTTAGTTGGTATTTACGGTGCTCCCGCTCCCTGGAAAGAGATTTCCCGGAGAGAGATTTTGTTGATATTTACAGTGCTGCCGCTCCCTCGAGAAAGATTTTGTTGGTGTTTACGGTGTTCCCGCTCCCTTGAGAAAGATCTTATCGGTATTATCAGTGTTCCCGCTCCCTGGAAAGAGATTTCCTGGAGAGATGTTGTCGGTATTTACGGTGTTCCCGCTCCCTTGAGAAAGATTTTGTAGGTTTTTACGGTGTTCCCACTCCCTGGAAAGAGATTTCCTGGAGAGAGATTTTGTCGGTATTTACGGTGTTCCCGCTCTCTTGAGGAAACATTGTCGGTATGCAGAATGCGGGTACGCCCTTGCTGGGCTGTGCAGAGTGCGATCGTCGCTACAGCGCCCCGTGAGGTGAATCGGCATGCTCTGCCGCGGATTTGTCCCAATGCGACCGCGAAGAGGCGACCTACGCCGCAGCACCGTCAGTTGATTAGGCAAGGATGAGCCGAAGCCGCCATCACAAGAAGATCTTCAACCACGGCGTTGGAAAAGATGTCCGCGGGGTTGTCCCAACGATGCCACCTCGCAAAACAATGTGCAGCTTGTCCTACAGACATCTTGCTCACACTGCATGCTCTCACACGACATTTTTCGTGTGTGTGCGCGCTTTTGTACCGGTATTTGTGTGCCTATCGAAGCTTGCTCCTTTTACAGAGTGCCAGTTTGCATGGCAGCCCGCCGGCCAGTCAGCCTTGCTGCCAGCCGACCCGGCAGCATGGTACCAGGCCGCAGGCCACCAGGCCGCCATCTACATGCCACCAGACACACACACCACCAGCCACATGGCCCAAAAAACACACATTTGGAGTTCAGAGAGCTCCGGCTCCCATGTGTGAGGCCTGCTCACAAAAACGAGGCACCGCATCGGATTCCGCGAAATTGGTAGGGCTATAAAAGGATTTCCAGTAACCAGGTAATCAGTAACCCGGTAACCAGTATGTAACCAGGTCACCAGCAACCTGCAATCAGCAACCCGTGATGGAACCATTGACCAGTTAGGAAACCATTGGTTTCTACCCCAGGGAGGAGGTTTACCGGTACTTATGCTGACATATTTCTTGAGTATGTATGTTTTTGTTGCAATGCTGTTTGTTGTGATGCTTGTTATTTCCCTTCGGCCTTTGGCCAGGTCAATGTGGGTATCCGGCAGTATTTTAGTTCGAATCATCATCTGCAGGAGTTTGGTATTGAATTGACCGCCATTATGTGTCCTATTGTTGAAATGTGGTTTAGTACAGGTCGGGTTGGTGTGTGGTCTTATTCTGTTATACAAATATTAATATATACTTGAAGAAATCGATTTAGACTGTTCAACATAATGCGACCCCACACTAAATATCTATTGAGATCATATGTTTGTATGCACCTTTATTTATGTAGCTATTGGCCATGCAGGATCTGCTCATATGGTTCCAGTGTTCACATCGACGAATTCATGGCCCTTGTTTCTGTGGCTTGCAAACTTTCGAAATTTATCAGCGTGCAGGTGATGGATTCGAAGTGGAAGTTATGAGCTCGGTGAGGAAGTTGCTAATTCAAAGTTAGGGTTGTGAGTTCATATTCGCATTTTCCTTAATAGCTCCCCTCACTTGGACTTCATATCCCCACATTGAATTATCAACCTGCACTTTGGATATTAACTCCGTTTCGACCAACACCTCCCACCCACCCACACACAAAGAAGTATTAGCCTGCACTATCAATTAATAACTTGGAACTTACAAGGTTATCAAGATACCCAGTATAACTGGGGAGGCAAAGACATTGCAACCACGCTTTCCCATGCCCAATCTCGACGATAAGTTTGTAGCACAAGTCACCGGGAAGAAAAGTGATGGCAGCGAAGCTATACTAAATACATACACACATATAACATATAACATATGAGGATTAAATTAGGTAGTCGGGGGTTGGGGGGAGTGAGGTCGCCTTTAGGAAGGCCCCCCCGTAACCGGTAAATCGTTTCGTGTCGTGCGTGCATGCGTGCGTGCGCGCTAAAGCAATGCCAGATGAAAATGCATTGAAATCCTGGTCCGTCGCCTTTTCCCCTTTTGGCTCAAGAGCTTTTCCCTTTTCCCTTCAAAGTTCTACTGAGTTCAAGTTATTAAGTTGAATGATTTCAAATAATTACAAGGTATCTCGAGTGATTACCACTGATTCGAAATTAGTTCGAAATACTTCAATTCGAAATGCTTCAAATGAGTTCAAGTGATTTTGAATGATTCCGGGTGTTCTGAAGTGATGAGAATTCAAATGATTTCAAATGAGCTGGGCTTTCTCAGGCGACTTCTTGGGTTTCAAATGAGTTCTTGCGATTTCAAATTATTCCGCAAGTGAATTTAAAACATTACGATTGATTCCAAAATAATTTCAAGTGATTTCAAACTTATTTTCTAGTTGTTTCAAGTGGTTCATGTGAGTTGGAACGGGAAAGGAGGAATTCAAGTGATTTCACATGAATTCAAATGATTTCAAATCATTCCAAGTGAGTTCAAGTCAATCCAAATGAGTCCAAGTGAGTTCAAGTGAGTCAAAGAGGTCAAGTGAATTGGGATTGCCGGGACCACAGCGGATTGGTATTTACAACTTTTATTTTCGCGGCGAAAAAATAAGTTGGGTGCCCAACTTTTATTTTTCCAATGAAAAATTAAGTTGGGGATAAATCCAATTCTAAGCAAATTCCAAAGAGCTGTGATCCCCGGCAATCCCCAATCAAAGAGATCCAGGTGAGCTCAAGTGAGTCCACGTGAGTTCTAGTAGGTTCAAATGAGGTCAATGTTTTTGCTCAGTTTAATTGAATTGAGGCCCACCCCTCCCCCCAATCCTCCTATCCAACTTTAGTTGGCTTTTATATGGCGGTTTCTCGTTTGTTTCGCTGTGGGGGATTTATACCAGGACCGTTATGTAAACGGGGGCCCATGGGCCCAAAGGGCCCCATGGGCCCATGGGGCCCAAGGGGCCCATGGGGCCCCATGGGGCCCATGGGGCCCAAGGGCCCCTTGGGCCTATGGGGCCCCGTTTACGTAGCGTTTACGCAACGGTGTTGGGGTAAGGGAACAAACGAGAAACACCCATATACATGCATATATCGGAGGTTGGGGGGGTGAGTCCAACCGGGAAATCGTTTCGTTTTGTGCGTGCATGCGTGCATGCGCGCGGTGAAACCCTAGTGAGATCGGGGGTCAAAATGGTGGATTGACCCCGTCCCTTTTCCCTTTTCGCCCCATTGGGTTTTGCCCTTTCCCTTGAGAGGCTATGTTTCCCTTTTCCCTGTGAAGCGAGATCGAAGTGACATCGAAGTTAAAGAGGAATGAAATTGAAGTGGAATCCAAGTGAAATCAAAGTGAAACGGAAGTGACATCGAAGTGAAATCAAAGTGAAACCGAAGTGAAATCGAAGTCAAACCGAAGTGAAAAATCGAAGTGAAATCATAAGTGAAACCGAAGTGACATCGAAGTGAAACCGAAGTGGAAACGAAGTGAAATCTAAGTGAAATCGAAGTGAAATCTAAGTGAAACCGAAGTGAAACCGAAGTGAAATCGAAGTGAAACCGAAGTGACATCGAAGTGACATCGAAGTGAAACCGAAGGAAAATCGAAGTGACATTGAAGCGAAATCTAAGTGAAACCGAAGTGAAATCGCAATGAGGTCGAAGTGAAATCGAAGTGAAACCGAAGTGAAATCGAAGTAAATCGAAGTGACACCGAAGTGAAGTCGAAGTGAAATCAAAGGGACATCTAAGTGAAACAGAACTGACATCGAAGCGAATTCGAAGTGAAGTCGAAGTGAAACCGAAGTGACATCGAAGTGAAATCGAAGTGACATCTAAGTGAACCCGAAGCGAACTCGAAGTGAGACCGAAGTGAAATCGAAATGAAAGCTAAGTGAAGCCGAAATGAAACCGAAGTGACATTGAAGTGAAATCGAATTGAAATCGGAGTGAAATCGAAGTGACACCGAAGTGGAATCGAAGTGAAACCGAAGTGAAATCAAAGTGAAATCAAAGTGACTTCGAAGTGATATTGAAGTGAAATCGGAGTGAATTCGAATCTAAGTGAAACCGAAGTGACATCGAAGTGAACTCGAAATGAAATCGAAGTGAAATCGACATGAAACCGAAGTGACATTGAAGTGAAATCGTAGTGACATCTAAGTGAAACCGGCGTGAAGTCGAAGTGAAGCCAAAGTGAAATCCAAGTGAAACCGAAGTGACATCGAAGTGACATCGAAGTGAAACCGAAGCGAAATCGAAGCGAGATTTCCCCCTCCCCCCCAGTCCTCCTATCCAACTTTAGTTCGCTTTATCGGTCGAAACCAATGATCCATACCCAGCAACCAGCAACCAGCAACCAGCAACCAGCAACCAGCAACCAGCAGCCAACCAGCCAGCCAACCAACCAGTCAGCCAGCCAACCAACCAGCCACCAGCCACCACCCACCACCCAGCCAGCCCAGCCACCGGTGAGGAGGAGTGTTTCTTTCTAGCGAAATAGCCAAAAAAGGGGGTCCGCGGCGTGAGCGCGTCACTGTTCAAAAAGCATGTGTTTTACCATTGTTTTTTGATGCGTCAAAAACATTGTAATGTACACCAGCAATCAACCTGACAACAGACCCAACCAGCCCGGGAGGTCCTCCATGGATAACCCGGATATGGAAATAGACATAGAGGACGAAATAGACCAACTAGAAGAACCGGACCACGACCCTTTCGAGGACCAACCAGAGGAAACAGAACATATACCAGAGTTTACAGAAACCCCAGTAGACAACAGAGCATACCCGAATGGGTGGCAGTCCGTCCACTACTTCGGAGACGGCTCCGGTGGGAAATATTCCAAATACCCACCTATAACCAGATGTGGGGTTGGTGTTCACTATGTCAACCCACAAACAACCGGTGTTCGATGCATCCATGCCCCTTCCTGGCGAGATACAATCAAACAACCGGGCTGAAATATATGCCATACTAGTAGCTGTCAGCCACATAGAATATGCAGGAAAAATCGATTTCTTGACCGACAACAAACCTGCCAGAAACACATACAATAAGGGCAAGCACAGAGCCAGACTCGCTTGCCATGCAGACCTATGGAGCGAGATCTTCGCAACACTAGACAGAAATCATATAGAACTAAATGTATACTGGATGCCCAGCCACACAGCCAAACATAAGGAAAAGCTAGAAAAGGCCCCTAGCTGGATGAAAGAATGGCATGTTGCGTGTAACAAGGTGGCCGATGAACTGGCAGGTGCCGCTGCCGAGCTTCATGCAGTCCCTGAGGAACAGGCCAAGAACAAAATGTGCTTACCAAGCTTATCCGGATATCACCAAAATGAGCGCGAACAAAGTAAATAGCGAGAAAATCTGCTTACCAAGCTTATCCGGATATCACCAAAATGAGCGCGAACAGGGTACATAGCGACAAAATCTGCTTACCAAGCTTATCCGGATATCACCAAAATGAGCGCGAACAATGTAAATAGCGACAAAATCTGCCTTACCGCACTAAAAACAACACATTTTACCGTAGAAAAACCAGGACGCCTCGACACCGACACCCCTCTGCAGCCAAATCGTAATTTTTACCCGTTTTTTTACAACTGTTGATGGTAAATTACAATTATTTGATTTGACGTTGTTCGAATCAGCTTGCTTGCTCCGGAGAATAGACAGCTCACTGTTCGCCACTGGTGCGGGGGCCTAGAACAATTTGACTTAGTCAGAATCGGAACTAGAAGAACCCGCTAGTGGTCCTTCATCTGTTCGGTTGTCAGGGGGACCATTTTGATCTTCCATGACCTCGTCTATCGGTGGTCCTTCCGAGCGCGGCTGCGGGGGAACATATATTTGTCGCAGGGTTGTCCGGTGCAACTGGTCTATTTGCAATTGGATGTAGTTCACAATTACATTTTCTCTTAGGTGTATTTTCGTATATGGCCATGTGGGAAATCCGGCAGGGGGTTTTCCAGCTAGGTATGCATCTCTGTTATGTTTTCCATGCGATGTAGGCTTTACACAAGGCCTAGCTAGTTTCTCGAGCTTCTTGGAGGCCGTGGCTCCGCAAGATGTGCACATATATATACCCCACCATAGATGGTGATCTTATGTGTGTGATGTGTATGTTTCTTTCCTACTGCATATGTCGTGGTTCTGTCAGGGTGGAGGCAGGATGATTTGATGAAACCATTTATATGTTCGGCTCTGATCGATATGTTGCTGTTGCATCCACAACAGTATAGTCTCTCACCATATATTACACAGTCATGTTGTGATGACTTGAGTTTTTCTATGATCTGGTCTTTATATGTTGGTTTATATTTTATGTTGTCATGTATGGTTTTGTTGTGTCTTCTCTGCGGAAACAGTTTTTTTGCTTGTACGTGCTTGGACCATGATCCGCACTGTCATCATCTCGGTTAAAGCTGCACAGGTGAATTCCTGATTAGCGCTCGGTTGCAACTATGATTGCGTACAGACTCCTACGCAGCGACCTCATCAATGGTACTGGGATTTTGGGAAAGAAGTGGTCGCCGTCACCGGTACACGGCTAACAAATTGTTCAATATTCCTGAAGCGCACACACTGGACAGAACTACCTTAATTAACGACTGCCGCACAGTTGCCTACATGCATATACTGAAATGCACTTCAAACAAAAAACACAATACACAGCAATCATGTGCAAGGCGGGGCAGAAAAATCCAAAAACGGCATCATGGGAAAAATCCGAAAACGGCGTCAAACGATAACCGGCATCTGGAAAATATCAAGACGGATGGTTACTGCCACTCAGGCCCTATTTTGCTAGCGTGTGCGAAGCTGAATGCTCATCAAAGAAGCGCCATGACTCCCGACGCATGTCCTCCGTTGTCCCCAACTCCTCCTCCAGAATGAACTGCAGCTCCCGGGCTCGGTTGATCTTGCTCCTTGCATCTGCATAGTCACCCTTGACCTCAGCATTCTCCGCTTGCTGTGACAGCTTTTGCAGCTCTTGCACTAAAACTGCCTGTCGTGCCTGCATGTTCTTGACATACCAGTGCTGGTAACTGGATTGCTGCTGTGTATCCAAGCTTATTTCACTTTGGTTTCACTTATGATTTCACTTCGATTGTTCACTTCGATTTCACTTCGACTTCACTTCGGTTTCACGTCGATTTCACTTCGAGTTCACTTCCATTTCGCTTCGATTTCACTTAGATTCACTTCGGTTTCGCTCCGATTTAAATTCGATGTCGCTTCGATCTCGCTGCACAGGGAAAATGGAAACATAGCCTCTCAAGGGACAAGGGAAAACCCATTGGGGCGAAAAGGGAAAAGAGACGGGGCCAATCCACCATTTTCACCGCGCACACGCATGCACGCACGCACGCACGCACGACAAGAAACGATTTCCCGGTTGGACTCACCCCCCAACCTCCGATTTAACTTTCATGTCATGTCGTATTCCTTTCCCTCGGTATGTGGTTCTGCTTTCGTGCACTTCTAGTGGTTCCCGTTGGTATTACCTTGTCCATCTGTGTGTGTATATAGATATATGTATAGGAGGTCCAGTTTCCGATAGTCTACCCTGTTAACCCATGCTACATGGTCTAACCCTTGCGAAGAAAACCCACGACACCTCATGGAGGACTTGCCATGTAAATCACATCAGATCATTCAAAGTATTTTCAGCAAAAATCCATGAGCATCCGTGCAGAACCAACCATTTTCAAAAAAACAACGGACATATCATAATCGCCATGCAAGTTATGGAGCTTCCAAGACTAAAACAGATCGGCCAAGGAAATCCAAGAACATATATAATATATATATATATATATATAAGTGTATATATATACTTATATATAATGACCATATTCGAGTACCCTATCACTGCTTTCCAGCATGAATAAGATACAGATGCAACAAATATATATATATATATACATGCACTTTGGGAAGGGGATCAAAGACAAATGGAGCTGAAATCTGGCACCTGCGCGGAATTTCGACGCGTGCATCGCCGGCATAAGGCCGCCAATGAAGGGGGGTCTTTGCGGCGAAGCACCCCCAGAATGCGGGGGGGGATGCGGGCGGCAGCCCCCAAACACGAGGAAAGGGCAACGTATATATACCTATACGACCACCCTGCGGGTGATAAGGAGGATTTGCGGGAGGGAGTGTAAAGGGAGGAAATAGTTTTGCCTTTTCTTTCGTTGGACCTCTTTCTCTCTCTGTTTCTCTCTCTCTCTCTCGCTCTCTATCTGCTGCACCAAGGTGAGCGCTACAAGAGCTCAGCGGCCACCCACACCTGAACACACAAAGGATCAGCTCACAAAGGGACACCTGCATTTCACACAAAGGATCAACTCACAAAGTAGCGATCCTAACGGCACGGGCACACAACAAAATCACCGCCGAGAGGCCAGCAAGCCCAAATGTGCCCACAATGATCGAGGATCTAACCAAAAAGCATACACGCAACATGCAAAAACCTCGTCAA
>Ga0099797_101567_pt1 | contig 11733 bp, 12 predicted proteins | sample Uncmet_Sort48C_1_FD_89871 | JGI IMG/M metagenome (GOLD analysis project Ga0099797, IMG submission 89871) | Marine eukaryotic communities from CALCOFI LINE 67, Pacific Ocean - C012_Sort48C_1 | ecosystem: Environmental > Aquatic > Marine > Oceanic | place: Pacific Ocean: Monterey Bay | collected... | reverse complement strand
CGTAGCTCAGGTGCGAAAAAGCAGAGGGGAACAAGCACCACGCCCAAAGTTGCGAGGAGGGGCGGGGCCAAGGGCACTAGGACCTTGTCATTGCCAAAAACTTTTTCACCTGTGCACAGGCTAAGGTCTCGTTATTCAGCGGAATTAACCAGACATCACCCCAAGCACTGCAGACAGCCCCATTGAAAAAAAAAGAATGCGCCCCACCAGGGTCGCGTGAGAGAAGGGCAGCCAAGGAAGCTGCAACCGCACCATTGCCAGAGACTTTTTCACCCGAACACGAAAGGAATGTTTTCCTATGGCAGGCCCGGTTCCAGGGACGTTTTCGACCGAAAATATTGCAAAGGCCCTGTGTGTGGCCCTGGAAATCAGCGACGCCCGCAAAGCATTCAGACCTGACCAGGCCGTGATGTTCTACGAATTCATTCAGGGGGGCCAGCCAATGGAGGGGCCACCCAAGGGCACGACGGCCCTCCCATTGCTGGGCACTTTTCCGCCAGAACACAGGGCCCAGGAGCAGGCAGGGGACTTCTGGCACAAGATTCGCGAATTCTTTTGCAGGTCGCCTGCATGCGCTGTGGTGGTGGGAATGGGAAGGGCAGCAACCGGTGGCGAGAGGGAGGGCAGGCAAGGACGCGGCGACCCTTTTATTGCCGAAAGCTTTTCCGCCTGAATGCAGTTTTTCTTCACAGAGTTCGTTGAGGCTGTTGCCCCAAAAGAGTGGCAGGCGTGGCAGGCCAAACGCGCGCGGCTACGAGGCAGTGTGGTGGCAAGGCGGGCAACTCAGGTGCGACCAAAAAAACCCCCCACCAAGGGTTGGAAGGAAAGAAAGAACCAAAGGCACCGGCCGCCAGTTTTGTCGTATTGTTACGACCACCCCGGCCGCACAGTTTTGTCGTATTGTTCACAGGAAGTAGAAAACGCACTTTTGGTTGCCCCAAAGAGGGTGCTGGGGCGCCACCACGAACCTGGGTGCTGCTCGGCCCAGCAAGGCCCTTGCTCGCAAGGTGTTCGCAGCCCGATCCTTGCCAGAGATTGCGAGGGAAAGGGCAGCCAAGGGCACGACAACCCTGTCATTGCCAAAAACTTTTTCAACCGATCACATGGCCCCGCACAAGCAGCAGATGTGGAGCGACCCGGTCTGCGAGGGACGCTGCCTGGAATCCATAGAATTTGGCTGCGCCACAGTGCGCAGTGGCGGCTGAAGGGCGAGCTGTGCCTGGCAGCACTGCAACCCTATCATGGCCAAAAGCTCTCTCACCCGCACGCACGGGCTGTTTCTCCAAGGGCTTGCCTGCGCCACCGTGCGCAAAACGGCGTCGAAGACCACACGCATCGCATCGGGCGCACAGCATCGCGAAGTTGGTGTGAAGTTGCAGAACAGCTAAGGGCACTGCAACCCTGTCTTGCACGGACACTTTCTCCCCTGGGCACATGCAAAGTCTTTTTAAGGAACGGAACGCTGGAAAATCCACTGCCACAACGTGTTCGTGAACGGGCTTGTTTTTTGCTCTGTTCGGCCAATCACAGTCATGATGCCGAAAACGATTCGCAAAGACCTTGGCGGCTGCGCCCAGCATGTGCACCGCACACCCAAGCCACCGCACTTATTTACAGCCACGCGAACGCCGCTAAATCCAGAATGACAAGAAAATGTTCGCGAACGAATCCTTCAGAAAAAACTTCGCGAACGAATCTATAATTTAAATGATCCCGAATCCGATCATTTAAAAGCTCGCAAACGCCGCTAAAACCAAAATGCACAGACATTGTTCGCGGACGGAATTTTCATTTAAATGATTTTGAATTCTGCCATTTAAAGGCTGGCGAACGCCGCGAGAGCTCGAATGGCATGAAAATGTCCGCGAACGAACCGTTCAAAAAAATGCTTCGCACACGAATTCTGAATTTAGATGATTTGGAATTCACCTATTTAAAAACACGCGAACGCCGTTTTAAATAAAAAAAAAGGGGCGCTGCGAGGGAGTCCAGCAAGCTGCAAAGGAGGCCCCTCTAAGAAGAAGCCATGTCCGAAGATTTAGCAGGCCGACGTTTTGCTCGCCACGATCAACACGAACCCGTTTTGTTTTGACGTCGTGCGCACCGAATTTCCACAAGACAGGGTTCTACGGGCCCTGGCTTGCCACATCATCGAGCAGTGGGCGCTTCATCTTGCGCAAATGTGGCGAGCCTTGGCAAGGACAGCGTGGCGCCCACGCCCACTGCCGACACTGCCAAAGACGCTGCAACCCTGTCCTTGCAACGGCCTTTTTCACCTGAATACAGGGGGAGTCTCAAATTAGCCGAGCTCAGTGACATTCGGGGTGTCAAGAAACACGCACGGCAACGCGGTGGGCACTGTGCAAGTGTCGGACGCTGATAGCAATATAGAACAGGCCAAGCACCGCGATCATGCGGGCGAACCCTTGAGATGTCGGGCAGGCGCTTTGCCTGATTCGCCTTGCATGATTCGACGCCCTCCGCACAACAGCTAAGAACACTACAGCCCTGTCATAGCCACCAACTTTCTCGCCTGAACATACGAAAAGTCCCTCTAAGAAGAAGCCGTAAAATCCGAAGATTTGACTTCTTGGTTAACAGAATTAACCAAGTAGTGATAGAGGAAGCGCCTGTGGTAGACCAGGCTTCGCAGTCATCACCTACCGTTGCACCACGAACCACAACGCGCGCCACGCTTCGCAATGCGCACGCAGTTAAACAGCGCGACGTAAATGGCCGCGCGCGTGGTCGTGCTGTAAGGGGAGTTCGTCACCTCGCCTAGTGGGGTTGGGTCGTCTTTTGACCAAGTGTGTGCGGCCAAAAGATTACCCAACCCTATCAGGCAAGGTGATAAACTCGTTGAACGATTTTTGGAGGAGAAGGGAGGGGACGTGCGACACTCAAAACAGCTGAGGACATTACAACTGCTTTATTGCCGGACACTTTTTCACATGAACCCACGAACAGTTTCTTTAAGAAAAGGCCGTGCAATCCGAAGATTTGAGCTCGACAAAGGAACTCGTGAAGCGGCTCGTGTATGGTTCACTTTTTGTCCTGCTGAGCAGGCTGAAGTTCCGCTCGCCGCGATCAGCATCAATTCGTTTAAGCGATGGGATCTTCGCCGCACAGACATGCAGCAGAAAAACCGTGTGCGCCACCGTTATGTTAGCATCGACCCGCGGAGAAACAAAAAAAAAACTGCGTGACGCCATATTTTACTCAGACTGTGGTATAAGATGAATATGTCGCGTGCCGCCATGTGTCACGCAGACTGTTTTATAAAATGAAAATGTGCTACACACCGCTGTTGTATTATAGTGCACTGTAGTCTGCTATAGGACACTACTTGTTATTATTGAATATAAAATTAGCAATATGTAGTTCTTAATATGTAGTTATTAATATAAGAAAAAACATCGTAGAAAATAATTTTCATATGATAGGAAAGGAATGCTTCAGTACGGGAAAAAATGCTTCAGTAAGGAATGCTTCAACACGTTATTCGGGAAAAATGAATCATTTTGAAGCCACGAAAAATTCATTTGAAAGAAACAAATTCATGATATGCTTGGACTCGCCAAAAAGCATTAGAATTGAACAATTTTTCAAGATGAACAATGTTCCAAGATGAAAATCGAACACGTCTGTGACGGTTTGTACAAAAAATATGCGATTACACTTCGCTAACTCGCGCAAATTCTATGATTGACATCTTCATGTGCTGTACCTTTTCAATCCGTACCCATCAGTTTGGATGCTGTCGACTGCATCCTATTTGTGCTAAAATGATAATCATATCTAAAAGCAAACCACAGTTCCCATCCAAGGCACAACACAACTAATTCATCATCACGCACAAAGCGCATTTGACTTACAAAGAGTAGATTCTTCCCAGTTTTCTCGCACGTTGCACCGCCCATTATCTAGCATGTTCTTGCCTGAGTGAAACAACCCAACATTCGTCTCTTATGCTCACATTTTCTGTGTACACACCAATTTCATTCCTTTCGTATAATACCGAAGATTTCTTGAGATGCGTCTCGTTCTGAATGGAAATCAAACGAGACACCCAAGCGGGTTGCAGGGCGACGAACCAAGCGTCAGGCTGGACACCAGCTATTACCAAATCAGGCCAAGCGTCAGGCGTGACGCCTTGTGCACCTCGGTCACTCAAATTGCTCCAAAACGCATCCGCTCTGGTTTTTTTTACAGTGATGCGAACTTCATGCAACAACCGGTTCCTCTCTATATAACACCACGCCGAACACAAGACTACAACAACATTTCATCCAAAGAATTATTTAGTGTACGCAAAAATTTTTTTTTACACGCATTTAAAAAAGATTGAACCTTTCTTGATCTTCTGGAAATTGTGACAGCACAATCTTCTCATGAAAATTGTGCCACAACTTGAACAAAATGAAACTAACGTTCAGCGACGGCCAACACGAGCTCTTGAGGATAATAGACTCGTCTGTGACCTCCGTCAAGAAAATCGCACGCAATTCCCGCTGGAATCCTGCGTCGTTAATAACGCTTGACTTGTTTGGTAACATTGACAGCTTCCACAAAATTGACAAGAGACGCTGCATCGGACCCACGACACCGTCCTGCACTTTCAAATAGAAATCATGCGCCTTACGCAAAACTTCTGCTCTCGACTCTATCGAATGCGATGACAAAGGATATTCTTTTGAAACGAATTGAATGCCTGCCAATGAAAAGATGTCCAACGCACTTGTAGTCATAATTGCCCGGAGAATCCGACACAAAAGACACGCTGTCCACTCGCCCGGCGCTTTCGAAAACATGCTCTCAAAGAAAGCATCGAAAACATGTCGACTCTTTCGGGCCGACATCAAAACCGACTCCAAGAACATCAAACCGACTCCGGGTGTTGATGATTTCATGACCATTTCCAAGAACAACGCCAAATCGATTTTGTCCACAGGATTGTAATAAAACCAACCACATCTTTCATTTTCACCGAGGTAAAACAATTTTTCACAACTCCTCCACAGATGAGCATCCGTGAACTTCTCGGCCCCTTGAACCACCACGTGAAACGCAAACGTAAACCCTCTGCGTTGCAGCTTCTCAAAATTGAAATATGCGTTGCCGCTTCGATATTTCCAAGTGGTCGCTTTGTCGCTCGCTTCTACACAGATGATTTCCTGTTTTTTTTTTCGATCATGCAATATTGTTTACGCTATTCGCCTACACTGGAACAATGCTTACATTAATTGGCAATCGATAGTCGTAGCTGACATTATCAATAAAAATTAAATAGCATCATGAATACACCCCCAAGATAAAACAAACCTCCACCACATGTGAGTCAGGGTCAATAAAATTGACGATCTCATAAGGGATTTCATTCTCCGCACTCGATAAATGCAAAGCACAAACTTGTTGCAACTTGATGAGATCTGAACCCGGCCGCATGTAGATCCGACATGGCTTCGCGTTCAATCTGAGACAAACAAATTCCAAAATAGATCCGTCAAAATTGGTTCCCGACGCATGCGCATTTTCAAGATCACTTAAATTCTCGCAAACAACTGCCATCGTAATCAGACAAACGTTTTCAAACACGCGCTTATAGATTATTCAGACGAATAAACACAATCACAAATGACGAGAATAAACATTGTAAACAAATTTGTAACATATCACAATAAGACCCGACCCACAGCTGCCAATAAACAGACTCCATGTTAAAACTAACGACTCAACGCACAAAAAACAAAATAACCGACTTCAACTGTTCTAATACTTATAATTAATCCTGCTCTCACCGGCAATAAGACAAACCACGAGACGCATAATCACTGCGGTAACGCCATGAACTGTAATATACAGAATTGCTTTTTTTCGTTTGGGGAAGAATTCATCGGATTTGAAAAAAGAAGGTTGAACATTTGAAAAATGGATCATTGGATAAAAAAATTTGTTGCGAGAAATTGAGAATTTTTTCTACGATGTAGCTGCTGACGCAAGTGTGTTTCATCACCACCCACAAAACAAGAACCGAACACGTTTTACAAACAATTTGTGCAAACCGTACATTAATGCTACTTTTCGAAATCAAAATACGTTATTTAGAAAAACTGAATCATTTTGTGAACACGAAAAATACATTTTAGGGAGACAAATTCATGATATGTTTGGACGCGCTCAAAACAATCAGAACTCACTACATTATTTTACTTGCCTATCAACACACTTTCGGCCTATCACATTCGCATAAAACAGCATTTAATCATCAAAAAAGCCTAATAACACTAACATTGTGCGCAGTACAGAAATAGCTATTCCACTATCTTGCCACTGTGCCAAAGTGTCACTCGGCGCTGTGCGAGATGTCGTCCACGAATAAAGATTTTGGATTGCTGGAAGAACTCGCTGCAAGAAATTCTCTGCAGTGGCTTCGCCGCTGTCAGCCCAACTACAAAATGAACTTCTCCGACACATGCTGCAGTTTTCGATATCGACGATACCTGATGTGTTTATTAGAAGCAGGATCACGACAAACTTTTGCAGAAATTTTTCTCGATGAAATTAACATTGCATTAAAGACATGTATTACGACATAAACAAATGCGACACCATTGCGCGAAACGAACACAAATATTAAACATAATCTGATAATAAAACATTGCGTGAATCGCGGACAACAATTCGCATGCGTCGCATGCCCACACGGCCGAAGCATGATTGATGCGTTCCACACAAATTTCCGCGTACAAATCGGGCACTCTCGATTAAAAATCGTAGCGTTCGCGTCCTTGAACTCCTTGTGCTTGCTTTTGCGCCATTCGAAACACAAGGTCCGCATGAAATCGAAAATTATGAAGTGTGCTCCGTGCATGACCCCCAAAATAGAGAACCCCATCGCGTGCAACGCCGTTATTTCCTTTATAATGCCCAAATCTTCGAAACAAGATTCATTTACACGATGCGAATGATCTCCTGGAACAATGAATTCGAAACCGCAAAACTCCACTTTCGTTTTTTCGTTGTTTGGTAAAAGCTCCATTGGGCCACAAATGGGCGGTCGCGCTACTGCAGGATCCAAAACGACACATGTCGCGGGTTTGGCAGAAGTTTTTGATGACAACAAAACCGCACCATTCTCTTGACCTTTTTTTGCGTTAACAATATCTCGCACCACCACAAACAAAACGAAATCACGCCAAATCCGTTGATGATCGTCTGACAAATGCATGAACGAATAAAAAATTGTTGTTTATTAGTCGACGCTGAGAATCACAGAATCTTAGTCACTTTTGCCGACACGCTCCACTTATTTGTGCCGTTCTTTTTCAAGAGAAACAATGAAACAAACAAACCGCACGCCTTCGGACCACCGCGGCCTGCCATGACTTCGTAAATCGATCTCACTCTGATAAATTATGCCAACGTTGCACAAACACATACGTCGACCAACCTGCGTAACGCACAGATGATACGTTCAGTGAATCGAAAAAACATTTCCTAAATCGCAGAATGCGTCCACAAAACATTTCGACCAAAGACCGCATTGTGTTTTTATCGAACTTCGCCAAAATAAGTTGTCCTTCTTGCGATTGGAACACATAATTAGTTGGAATCAGAGCGAAAAATTTGCGAGACACAAATACTAACGTTTCATTCTGTGCGCGAATACTTTCGACGGAATCCGTATTGACTTTGTTAACTGGATATATCCGATTAACATTTCGTAAAACTACTGTTACTAAGAATGCCAGGATAGCTGATTATTGAACTCAGGATGCTCAAAAAGGATGAATCGACAGACTTGAAAACTTCGTTAGGATGAATCCGAAAAAACAAATTTGAAAAAAGAATTTCGCATAGGGATGAAAAAAGAAGACAGGAATGGCTTGCCGCGAACACAAATGGACATGTCAAATAAAAAAAATTTTGATTCATTAGGGTTTAAGGCGCGAATGCATTCATACAGGTATCCGTCGATACCAGCATGCAAGCGTAACTTATAGATTTAGTTTGTGGTAAGGCAAATTTTGCGCGCTGAAATTGCGAAGAGATGAGTTTGCAACGAACAAGAAATCAGTTATCAATATTTTGATTTGCATATCCTTTCCATTATAATTTGGCCCTTAAAAAGTCATATAAAATACACATAAGATAGCCTCACGCTCGGTACAGACATGTTCTCATAAACGAATAACTATTCTTACGGCACTTGCGGACAATTAACTGTTACAACGACAAATGACTCAAGATTGTTCCGTTATTGTTGCCGTGGGAACCTAAGCATAACTCCCCGTGACCCATTTTCCATAACAAATGTAGTAAGCCGTTATTTTGTCGTATTCATCGGCAGGAGCTTTTTTCGCCTTTGTTGTTTATATTTCTTCACAACTGTTCGAACAATCATTGACACCGAATTCGCAATCATTGTATCAGAAACCAATTCTTTATTACAAATACCGACGCTGCAAAAACATAACGGCACCTGTTGAAACCCGGACACGAGATATCTCGAGAATGCCTCATTATGAAACAGGACTTGAGCTTTATGTTCAATCTGCATTTTTTTTTAAAATTCGTTGAATCAAGTAATCACTGCTTGCACGATATGCTTCAGCCTGCACCATACTATACTATTACATCGATGAGAAATTTCCCAAAAAAATTTCCAACACAAATCACATAGTGAACATGTGAGGAAAAAACATTCTATCACAGTCAATCAAAATGCTGTATTTAAACGAAGGAGAAGACTGAACATATTAAACCTCGTCGCCCTCAGCAAGTCCTCGGTAGGTCCTCGGTAGGTTCTCGGTAAGACCTCGTTGTCGGCGTTGTCTACCTCGTCGACGAGGTTGCCTTTTTCGTCGTCGTTCGGGATAAGTCCTTGGCAACTGACGCGTTATCTGCACCAAGCTTGTCCAAATTGAGCAAGAGAGCATGATGTCGAGCTTGTCGAAATGGAGCGCGGAACATACGTTTTCGTTAGAGCGCACACTGCATTCCTGAATCCACCTTGCGAGCTTATCCGAGCACTTCGATTGTTTGATTTCCTCGTATCGTCCTGGCGGAAACGGCATCCTTCGTTTCCACCAGTTCAAACGACCCCTCAATATCAAAGGCATCCCTGCAGCCTTTCTATGTCGATTGTTCTCGTCTGTTCCGACGTCGCAGAACAGTACTCTTGAACTCGCATCAAACGATACAGACTTCTGATCTTCGATTCGTTCGAAAGAGTCGACGGACCACAAATCACCGAAACTTCTACATGTGCATCTAACATGTTGCTGACGGACTGGCGTGATTGTGCCCTCTGCTCCGAATAGAAACGGATATCGCTCGTCCATTTTGGTTACAAGATGGCGCCGAATGGCCTGTGCGTATTCGCTCGTCACGAATATTTTTTGAAAAACGTATTTCACGCAGACACGTTGTGGACGTTCCTTCACTCGCGCATCCGCGCGTATTTTCATCGTGTTCGCGTTCAAATCGTCCAGGCAACCAAAATCGAACGACGGCCCGCGGCTTTCGGCGATGCTCACCGAAAAATCGTGGTCGTCTTCCAACAGTTCGCTCATCTTTTCACACAGAAAATAAGGGAGACTCTTCGTTGAATCTTTCCAGGCTGACCCTTCACATTTAGGGACAAAAGTGCTCAGCACTACCTCATCACAAGAATCCCACAAATCGAAATAAAACTGCACGTGAAATTTGAAGTAGTTTGTGAGAGTCTCGTACACGTTCGCGGGCTTCCCGAGTAGATACAACTTGGCAATAATCCGATGAATATGAAACTCCTCATCGCTGTTCGCACAAAAAGACCGGAGCCAGCCATTCGCAGTTCGCTGTGAAAACAAAAAAAAATCGTGCGGAATCACCTCCAAATTTTTCCGTTCTCGCTTTCAAGCATTCTTGCACATCGCCACGTAATCAAAGAAAGAAGATAACGTCTTCTAAAAAAACCGAAATCAATGAGTTACCTGACTGCGATACGTACACTGATTTAGGAAATCGTCTTTATCGCGAGGCACGGAGAGGGTGTACTTCTCCAAACTCAAAAACGCTGCTTCTTGAAACCATTCGAACTGCTCCTCCGACTCCATTACCTGAGGCACGACAAAACCAATGTCGATGTGTCTTGCATTCTCGACTCCCTCAAGCACTGCGATCGAATCACGATGAAAAAAAAGCCACCTCATGTTGGTTAAAAAGTCGTTGTGTACACACGTTTGCCGTACATTTTAGCCACTCCCATCATATTACAGTGCAAAGATGCTACAATCCTGCTGGACCTGACATATTGAATATCATTATATCGTTCATATAATGCACAACCAAAATCAATGCCTTTGCACGAAACGATCATGACTTACTGCGCTAATACATTCCCGAATTTTAATAATATTTTTTGAAAGCTCAATCATCCAATCAGCGAGAAAGCCGTTAGAAAATGCATGAAACCGTTGCAGCCCATCTTCCAAAAGCTCCGCGAAGTTACAATTGTCCGCATTAGCCATCGATTGTTGGTGCTGTCTACCGCGAAACACAAGTCAAAAAACGTTTTGATTATATCACGATAACGTTTCCACAAATGAACTGCAACGTTCGAGACTGCAACGTCCTGCAACGTGCGACCCCAACAACATCTGATTGATAAATTTGCAGAGCATCTAAAAATATTCATGATTGACTTTGGAGAAAAAGCGTGACATTCAGGACCGAGAAATTGAAATCTCACATTCGTAAAATTTTCGGATGAGGATTCATCATATAATACCTGATCTGAATACACGAAATGCATGCTGAAAATCATCTTGACAACATAATTCAATGAACATGCACATTATAAAACACGGACACTTCACAACAACAAACAACACGTTTTAATGTTTCACGGCTGAGACCATCTATTCATTGCATCGAATGTTTCACGGCTGATGACGAAGATGAAAAAAATTTGTTGATAACGAAAATAATATCGCCATGCGTGGATAGCAACAACATCGGGCGAAGTGTCACTCGAATGCGACATGGTGCTTCCCTGTGCCAACGTACCGAAGGTCATCTTGCTCGCAAACTTGCGTAACATGACGATCACGAACCCGGACTATACGTGGCAGCCCAATCATATTCGCGGTGCGCGCGATCTCCCAATTACCTACTCACAACTTGAACTTCTACTCCCAATGGTGTTGCTGGCACCTCGCAGAGTGGTAGTTGTAATGTAAGCCCCAGTGGCGGAGTAAACACTGGGCGTGATATATCTTTGTGTAACTTTAGCTCGTATCTGAGATTTGCTACACAAATATCCAACAATTAGTCTACGCGTGATCTTTTTTACCTCCTTTTTTGACTTTTTTTTTCTTTCCTCGTTTCAAAGCTGACTCCTGCGATGCGACACAGACCCCATACCGCTTGGTGTCACAACACGACTCAAATAAATGTCACTATCAGTGAAATTCCATTCCACCAGACCCCCTTCATCTTCTGCGGCTGCTGGACGACACATGTCGATTTTGCAATCGTTACAATCAACGTTCTTTACTCGTGTGCATTCTATTTGACAACAAATCGCCCCAGCGCCAAGAAAACGAACCACAACATTTGAATCATTCAAATTACATTTAGAAAATGATACAAAAATAAACGAAGTGATAACGACAATTCAAGAATACAATTTAACATTTATTACGCGATCAACTCCTCATAGCGCTTCGTCCAACGATTCATTCTCAA
>Ga0099797_101565_pt1 | contig 11735 bp, 10 predicted proteins | sample Uncmet_Sort48C_1_FD_89871 | JGI IMG/M metagenome (GOLD analysis project Ga0099797, IMG submission 89871) | Marine eukaryotic communities from CALCOFI LINE 67, Pacific Ocean - C012_Sort48C_1 | ecosystem: Environmental > Aquatic > Marine > Oceanic | place: Pacific Ocean: Monterey Bay | collected... | reverse complement strand
GTGCAGTTGTGATACCGCCCGACGACCGTAGCGCACCGCTCTGGGCAGCGCCGGTCTGGGCGCCGGACTGCGCGCCGGACTGGGCGACAGGATGCAACGCACCCGCCCACGCAAACGCCATCAGAAAGACCCGGCGCTGGCCCTGAAGCTCGCCGGACGGGGTGCGTCAGAATTGTTTGAGCCCCTACTGACTGATATGCTGTATGTATTACTGCAAGGGTGCACCAGGAGCAGAAATTGAAATTCATTCTCTTGGATATATATATATATATATATGTGAGAAATATATATATATATATATATGAGAAATATATATGGAGTTTTTTATAGGAAATATATATAATCGGGAAAAAAAAAATATATATATATATATATATATATATATATATATATATATATACATACAAAACCTAAACCCCACCCCCTACCCCACCCATACACCCCATTTTGGGGGTTCTTTTGAGCGCCCTTCGGGGAAAATTCATTTTCGAAAAACACACCCAAAACAACATTCCTCATTTTTAACAAACAACTATCATTGTTTATGGGATTTCGTGTTTCGTGTTGATGCAAGGGTGCACCAAGAGTTCCTTAAGAGTAAGCATTATAATTAATGTTCATGTTCTGTTTTTGTTTTTTGGATTGCTGTGGTGCAAGGCTTGAAAGTGTACGCCGCAACACCTTGGGTTTTCAGCTGTGTTGCTTTTGATTAGGGCACCCAGACGGATTTCAACTATTGTACGTAACTGGGCCTCCTTTTTTTTTTGTAAGCGAACATGTCCTCATGATAACCAACAAACTGTGAGTACTTAGGCACCTAAACTTTTCTGTGTGGGAACATGTTCTCATACAAAAAATAATTGCCGAATGATTGTCAATGTTCGCGTTATATCTTTGGTTTTGGGATAGCTGTGGTGCAAGGAAGCAACACATGATATGCAAACGCGCAGCCCTTTTCCCCGTCCCCCTGCCCGCACCCCCTTAGAAATTTAGCAGTGTTTTTTTTTGGTTGAGTCACCGGGACGGATTTCAACTATCCCTTCTTTCATTTAACATTACCTGTAAAACCGATGAAGGAAAAGTCCCTTGGTTGGCTCAAATGAGCATCTCGCAGTGCACAAATCTCTCCATGTGATCCAACCGTGCTCCACTGAGCAGTAGGTATGGCACTCATATCGCCGGCCTCGCGCTCACCAAACGTTAGTTCAGTGAGTGAGGCTTGGCCGGCAGCATAAGTGCATGGGTTCAGACAAGCTCCGCCCCCCACCGATCTCCAAATGACGGCCTTAGGGCCGCGATTACCTCGGTGAAATTTGCCGCTTAGGCGACAAAATTCACCTCCATTTCTCTAGCCTCCGGACAACCCTACTTTTACTTTTACTGCATTGTGTGTGTCTGTCCTCTGGGCTTGAAGTCCCTCCAAGCCGGCGAAGCATGCGAGACACGCACCGTGACGGTGCAATGCGCCCCTCACAAGGAGCTGCGGCATCGGCTTCCACACTGCCGCCGTGTGACTGGAAGCCCTCTCCAATGAATCATCTATACCATGCGTGTTCTACAAATTCGTCCTCCAATGATTGCCACTTCGCCCTGTCTCTAGCTACCAGCTTCCATCCCAATTGGGGCGTGCCATCTAGACGGTAAAAAAATGCATCCAAATCATTTGTCCATCTCTTTGGTGGATGCCCGCGCTCTCGGTTACTCACTGGCGGCTCCCACCCAAGCAGCGTCTCCGACCATCGATTATCTTCCCGCCGTGCTGTGTGCCCAGCAAACCTCCACTTGCGCCTTCGCTGTGCCACGATCCAATCATCAAGTGCTGTGCGGGCCCAATGCCCCTCCACCGTGCGCGTACATCTCTGGATCCATTGCACCCATGTTTCTTCATCCATTTTCTCCACCTCGTGGTTTGGCTCGGCTTCTTCGTCAGGTTCTGAACAGGAACCACTGCTTGAACTTTCCTCGACCGGTGCCTCTTCGCGAATGGTCGGCCGTTTCCGCGACCGGTGCCTCTTCGCGAATGGTGAACCTCCGGACAACCCTGGAGTTAATAAACACTCAAGTGAATAAAGTATGTTTCCGAGCAAGCGGGAAATCAAAGAAAATTATTTCACCAACCGTGACAGCCCAGATTAATAAGGCAACAACTGATCGTATGGGTAAAAGGTGGGGGAGGAGCCCCCTATTAACTGGAGTTGGGAGTTTAATACGGTCTCCTCGATATTCAAATATTTTAATGTTTGGGGCATATTTGCCAAGCCTATTAACCCAATTTTGGAAGGACATGCCTTCTCCGTAGCTTGAGCATCGCAATTCATCATGGAATGACTTGAATCACTTTAGGCTCATGCCGTAACGCAGAATATGCATTGAAGTCGTTTTGTTTCAAGATTCTTGGCCATGAAGAATATACATGAGAACGAATAGACAATGAATGAATATTAACAAAACGTACTCTCAAAGTTGCTCAATAATCCTTCCGGCGGTGTGCTAAAGAGCCCCAGGCCCGGCCCTGGGCCCAAAAATTAGCGGGGATCGTGGGCCCGGGTCCGGTACCTGCGCCAAATTTTGGGGCAACGCCCGGGCCTGGGGGCCCTTTAGCACACAGCCGGAAGGATTATTGAGCAACTTTGAATGTATTTCAATTTATGTTTCATTTATTCCTAACAAATCGACTGTTTTTGCTTGGGATGCGTTTTTCGAAAACGTATTTTCCTCAGAGGGCTGGCCAAAAAAAAACCAAAATGGATTTGGTGACAGTAAAATACAACATCCAAGCTCCGGACGCATAAACGCAATTTCGAACCGAATGCAATGGGACTAGTCACGGTACCTGGAAAGGTCAAAACAAGTTTGAAAAAAACATATGCTTTCCATATAATCAATGTTCTAAGGCTTACATATCTGATACAGCCTGGGAGGATGGCCACGCCCCATCCCTCCATGAAGAACAACTCCCAAGCCTGGTCGAATTTGAAAACGTCTTTGGACGCATTGGAATGCATTTGAACGTTTGAACTGCATTTGGAAGCATTTGCAACGCTTTTTAACCCTTGTGGAACACATTTTAAATCATTTGGACCACAGATTCGGGAAGTCAAAGTATTCTTGGACATCTGATGGCCCCAGCATTTGCAAAGCATTTGAACCATTGTGGAACGCATTCTCAATCATTTGGAAAACAGATTCGGGACATCTGATGGTCCCATTAATATCACTCTAATCAGGTTTGCGTCTCTGATACAGTGCCTTCCTTGACTTAAGGTCACCCAAACAAGGACATAAGGGGTTGATTACCGCTGAGACCCTCTGAGACCCGTTTTGACACAAATGAAAAAATTGTTCACAAAAATACAGATTGTGTTTGTGCGCATTTTTTCGAAAATGTATTTTCCCCGAAGGGCGCTCAAAAGAACTCCCAACAACAACAAGCGTGGTTTAAAGTCTTAATGGCCGTCTCGGTCAGAGCTACCCTAACGACTACCGCGGTTGCAAGTACAATGCTGGAAAAACGCGCCGGCTAAGTCACTAAGTGCAACTCAAGCCCGCATCACATGGAGTATACGATATCGAGAGACATGGCGAGTCTGAGATTGTGAAATCTCAATCAAGACGGTGTGTGTAGAAGACTGTGGCAGAGCAATCAAGAGGAGTGAGTCAAAATCGTGCGTAGAGACAACGACAACTAGGGCCAAGATGCACAAAGAATGTATGGCGGCACAAAGTATGGGGTGTATGGGGTGTATGGGGGGGGTTAAGGTTTATATACATATATATATATATATATTATAGGACACCATCGGGATTGTCCAGACAAGGGGTGTCCTTATTATTGGGAAGTTACTGTACGTCTCTGATACGTCCAGGCAGAATAGCCACACCCAATCCCTCCATGAAGAATAAATCCCAAGCCTAGCCGCTCGCTCAGACGCCGCATTGCGCATGTCCTCGCAGCGCTGGAGCTTCTCGCCGACCCTGAGCATGAGGTGGATCATGAGGTGGTTTTGGATAGCGTGTACAATCAAGTTGGCTATAAAAGGTCAGGTTCTAAGGTCTGCAAGCTTGGAATTAGCCAAGTGGCTAATAGAGAATATATATATATATATATATATATTATATATAAAAAAAAATATATATATATATATATATATATATATATATATATACAAATATAAATATAAATATAAATATAAATATAAATATAAATATAAATATAAATATAAACCCTAAACCCCTAAGCCCCCCCATACACCCCATTTTGGGGTGTTCTTTTGAGCGCCCTTCGGGGAAAGTACATTTTCGAAAACGCACCCCAAAAAAATCAGCCTGAATTTCCTAAGGTCACCCAGGCTCTTGCCTGGGCCGAGGGGTGTCCGTCCATACCAACTTGACTGTACTCAAACTGCCCATATACTTGTTCCTTATGGTTTAGGGTTTAGGGTTTAGGGTTTTATTGTTGTTCCATGGGCCCTGTGGAGCCCATGGGGGTGCATTGATTGTTCCATGGGGGTCATGGGGCCCAGGCAGACGGACGGGGGCCCTCCACACTCCCATATACTTTAAAAACTTCAGAACTGTTAGAACTCCATATTCTTATAGGTTTCCTTATATACTGGTGAGACCCCTCGCGGGAGTAGAAACCAATGTTTTCCTGGCTACTGGTTAACAGGTTTGTTGATTAACTGTTGCTCGCTGGCTTGTTTTTCTTGCCGCCCTTGAGAACGACACGTGCTGGCAGAGGCGTTGTTTGATTTTTGATGGCTGGCTTGTTTTTCTTGCCACCCTGGGCAACGACATGTTGCAACATAGGCGTTGTAGCACAGGCATCCAAACTCCAATATTATTTCAGAACTTAAGAAATGCAGGAACTCCTTCTGCTTGTCAATTTCCCTATTGTTCTTGTAACATAATGGCCGCTTGGGCAATTCATCGGGAGTTTTGTAATATATTCCTCGTGCCTTCCGCTTCCTTTGGGTGTCTGCGAGGGCCCCGTGGGGCTGTTTGGGGTGCCTGGAGCTGCCTGGGGCTCGAAGTCCGGAACCCCGCGTGTTGGTAGTAAGCATTTCGCGCGCACAGAAGTTTAAGCGACCACATGTGTTGGAAATGCGCATTTCCCGCGCACAAAACACCTACTTTTCAGAGTGTCAGATTTGAAAGGCGGCCGTGAGGGTTTTGAGAGATAGGGCTCTGAACCACGGTGCCTGCGCACAAAACTTGAGGCCCCGTTTTGGAGGCATAACTCACTAGCATTGGCAGCGTTGGCAACGTTGCTTCTCTGAAACGACTCTGGAGTCTGGAAACGCCTGTCGGACCCCCCCTTCCACACACACACTGGGGTCCAAGACGACATGATTTACACAAACTCCGTCAAATAAGGAACCCTTACACAGAGACGTCTGCGGTTTGGGGAAGAAACGCGATAGCTCGCACCACTCCATCGACAAAAAACAAAAATTAACCTGCAATCGATGTTCACATCCACGTCTGGGAACCCGCAAAGGATATCATTGCAAGTTGCTTGGGCAATGAAGCCCAATAGTATGCGGAAGCTTTACAGTCTTCATTGGCAAAGAGCTCCTCCCCATGGGTATAACAAGAGAAGGGTAGCTCAAGGTATCTGCTACAAATGATTTGTAAATACAAAATGCTTGCTATGTTTATCTGTCATTTTTCTCGTTGCTCTAGGCTCAAGCGGTGCGAAATACTACACAAGCTGGAGAGCACTACCAAGTTTGATGTTGGGGCATTGAAGATCTCTGCTTGACAGGACGAGCCTGCACCAGTAGGAAAATCACCATATTGCCATTGACCTGCACATCGTTGAAAGTTGCTCAGCATCATGGTACGTGCGGCCCAGGGAGCGGCGGGCAACACAATTTGACATTGCTTGTCAAAAAGACCTTTTGTGTGGTACGGGGTAGGCCACTTCATGAACTTCTTCATCTTCGTAAGTCTCGTCTTCATTATTTACATGTGGTTGATTTTCCGAATTATTTCACATAAATACCACCACCGGGTTTGGGCTTAGAAAAAATAAGGAAATGGCTGGAGTGGACGATTTTTGGTGATGCATATGCAATCTGCTGTAAAATACAACATTTTCTATATACACCACCCCGGGGGCGCGCAGCGCCACGGGGGTGGTGTATATACAAACACCTGTATTTTACAGCAGTTGCATATACACCATCAAATGGTCCACACCAGCCATTTCCCCCTTGTTTCTAAGCCCAAACCCGGTGGTGGTGTATATCTTCGGGGTCGCCACTAGGATGTTTGGGATGTCACGGGCTTAACATCCTACTCACACAGCTAACATCCTGCAGAATAGGAGATTGGCCCAATTAAAAAACAAGAGAGAGGAAAAATCTCTCTCTTGTAAGACGATTTTTTTAACAAGAGAGGAAAAATAGTTTCCTCTCTCTTTTCTCATGTAAAACTGCCTGTCCATGAAAGTAACCACTCAATGGTGATTATCGTAAACTAATCAAGGCAAACACCTGAAACACTCCTCTCTTTCTCACTGCATCCACTTCCTACTGCAACACCCTTCGCAGCCAACTTCAAATCAATGGCATTCATCACTTTTTCTAGCACATCCCTCCGAGTGTCTTCCTCCTTCACGGCAAACTTCAAATGGACCTCCTGTACGAGCTTCTCGCCAACCACCTCAATCGCCCCTGACACCGCCGCTGGCAAATTTGCGAAAGCATATAGAATTCAGGAAATCAACCTCCGAAGGCCGTGCCTTTGTGGGTTTGTTTTGGGGATGCCTTGCAAAGGCCCTTGCGGGCTCCGGTGCAATAAGTAGAATTTGCTTTCGCACGTAAAGTGGCTACTCTCCCGGCGACACTATAATTCGAAACGCACTTTGTATAGCAAAGAAGGCAAAGTAGCTCCTGTGCAATAAATAGCATGGGCATTTGCGCGAAAGTGCACTAAATCCAAGTATTTCCGAGCGCCCAATTGCACGATATGCGATGCCTGTGCGATGGATTTGTGAACTGGGGTATAGCAAAGTAGCTGAAGTGAACTACATAGCAGTGTTTTGAATGCCCAGTTGCATGATATGCGGTGCAGGTGCAGCGGATTTGAGCGCGAAGCCGGTAAGACTCCGAGCCCTCCGAGATCGCGAATAAGCCTGTCACCGCAGAGAATTGCCTTTGCGTGCAGGGATTTCTCGCCGTCGCCGTCACCGCCTGGGTACCTAAGCCCGTCGCCACAGAGAATTGCCTTTGCCTGGCGGGATTTCTCGCCTGCGACGGCGAGAAATCCAGGCAGACATTACCAATTCTAGGCTTAGATACCCATGCGGCGACGGGACGGGCTTAGGTACCCAGGCGGCGACGGCGACGGCGACGGCGAGAAATCCCGGCAGACAAAGGCAATTCTCTGCGACGACGGGCTTAGGTACCCAGGCGGCGACGGCGACGGCAAGAAATCCCTGCAGACAACGGCAGTTCTCTGCGGCGACGGGCTTAGGTACCCAGGCGGCGACGGCGACGGCGAGAAATCCGGCCAGACAAAGGCAATTTTGTGCAGCGAAGGGCTTAGGTAGGTACCCAGGCGGCGACGGGCCTAGGTACCCAGACGGAGACGGCGACGGCGAGAAATACCGGCAGACAAAGGCAATTGAATTCTCTGCGGCGACGGGCTTAGGTACCCAGGCGGCGACGGCGACGGCGAGAAATCCCGCCAGACAAAGGCAATTCTCTGCGGCCACGGGCTTAGGTACCCAGGCGGCGACGGCAACGCCGAGAAATCCCGGCAGTCAAAGGCTGTTCTCTGCGGCGACGGGCTTAGGTACCCAGGTGGCGACTGCGACGGCGAGAAATCCCGGCAGGCAAAAGCAATTCTAGGCTTAGATACCTATGCGGCGACGGCTTAGTTACCCAGGCAGCGACGGCGACGGCGAGAAATCCCATCAGCCAAAGACAATTCTCTGCGGCGACGGGCTTAGGTACCCAGGCGGCGACGGCGAGGGCGAAATCCCAGCAGGCAAAGGCAATTCTACGCTTAGATACCCATGCGGCGACGGGCTTAGGTACCCAGGCGGCAACGGCGACGGCAAGAAATCCCAGCAGACAAGCGCAGTTCTCTGCGGCGATGGGATTTGGTACCCAGGCGGCGACAGCGACGGCGAAATCCCGGCAGACAAAGACAATTCTATAGATCAGATGTAAGAACCCCTCTAGCGCAAGCGCTGTTTGGGGAAAAATGAAGCCGGTGCGAACCCGATTGATAGTTGCCTTTTTTCGTAGCAATAGTAAAATAATTCTTGAACAACATTGCAATGCAATGCAACGCAAAGCAAGCCATGCAAAGCAAAGTGATGCAAAGCAATGCAAAGCAGAGCAATGCAAACCAAAGCTAAAGCAAAGCGACGCAAAGCAAAGCAAAGCCATACAAAGCGCAGCAATACAATGCAAAGCAAAACCAAGCAATGCAAAGCAAAGCAAAGCATAGCACTGCAAAGCAAAGCAAAGCAATGAAAAGCAAAGCGCTGCTAAGCAAAGCAACGCAAAGCAAAGCAATGCAAAGCAAAGTAAAGCAATGCAAAGCAAAACAACGCGAAGCATAGCAATGCAAAGCAGAGCAATGCAACGCAAAACAGAGCAATGCAAAGCAAAGCAAAGCAGAGCAAAGCAAAGCAAACCAATTCTACGCAAAGCAATGCAAAGCAATGCAAAGCAAAGCAAAACTAATAATAGCAATGCAAAGCAAAGCAATGCAAAGCAAAGCAATGTAATGCAATGCAGACATAGCAAAGCAATGCCAAGCAAAGCAAAGCAATGCAAAGCATAGCAATGCGAAGCAAAGCAACACGAATCAATACAAAGCAAAGCAAAGCAACACGAAATATACAGTAGCCATGCGACGCAATGGAAAGCAAAGCAAAACCTAGCAATGCACCGCAAAGCAAAGCGTAACGAAACAAAGCAACACAAAGCGATGCAAAGCAATGCAGAGCAAAGCAGAGCAATGCAAAGCAAAGTTAAAGCAAAGCGATGCAAAGCAAAGCAAAACCATGCAACACACAACCATGCAACGAAACGCAAAACCAAACAATGCAAAGCAAAGCAATGCAAAGGAATGCTAAGCAAAGCAATGCAGAGCAAAGTAAAGCAATGCAAAGCAAAGCAAAACAACACAAAGCATAGCAATGCAAAGCAAAGCAGAGCAATGCAAAGCAAAGCAGAGCAGAGCAGTGCAAAGCAAGGCAAAGCACAACATAGCAAAGCAAAGCAAAGCAATGCTAAGTAAAGCAATGCGAAGCAAAACAAATCATAGCAATACAAAGCAAAGCAATGCAAAGCAATGCATAACATAGCAAGGCAATGCAATGCAAAGCATACCAATGCGAAGCAAAGCAAAGCAAAGCCGATAAATTAAAAGCAAAATAAAGCAACGCAAAGCATAGCAATGCAATGCGAAGCAATGCAATGCAATGCAAAACATAGCAATGCAAGGCGAAGCAAAACATAGCAAAGCAAAGCAATGCAAAGCAAAGCATAGCAAAGCAAAGCAAAGCAATCCAAAGCAAAGCAATGCAAAGCAAGGCAAAACAGAGCAATGCAGATGAGGAACAAAACTGAGGAGGTTCGGGGAACCCAACCGGGGCTCGGGGAACCCAGCCGCGAAGGATTCCTTGGGGATTCCCGATGGAAGCCTGTAGAATCCTGAGGGCTCCTTGAGGAATCCTGGGGAGCCCTCGGGGAACCCTCAAGAAATCTGATGGAAAATGTGCAAACGGCTGCAGAATGACGTCAAGTCATGTTTTGCGCACACGCATACGAGAACATGCATGTTTTGGACCTAAATTTGCAAACGGCTGCAGAATGACGCACGGTTCCCCGGAACATTCCTTGGGGAAGCCGGGTCGGCCTAGCTAAGGCACAAGCCACCAATTCTTTGGGGACCCAGTAAGAACCCCTTATAGGCAAGCCTAATTGGAAAAATCTTGAGAAATATACGTTTCATACTTTTTCAATATTCCCTTGCCCTGTTATTGGGACCGATAAAATACCACACATCTCGCAATGTTAGCTCTGGGAATAGGGTGTCAACCACTGCTCGTCACTTTGTCACTCTTTTAGGACTTGAATGAAGACTTCCAAGAAATATACAAACATATGCAAAAATATACATTATATATATGGGGCCAGTGGGGCCCATGGGGCCCATGGCGGCAGCCCCACCCCGCGGCCCCACCAGGGCCCCACCCATGGGGACAAATGGGGTTTCCACTCCAGAACGGGGGGGTCCACTCCAGAAGGGGGGTTTTGACTCTCAACACACCCAAGCAGGGTGGTTTCCACTCCAGAAGGGGGTATTCCACTCCAGAAGGGAAGGGCGGGCGGGGGCTTTTCGCGCAGATCGGCCTTTGGGATTAAAATCCTTGCATTTACAATGTTTGGGCGGCATTCCCGGGGCACATTTGCAGGTTTTGGGTGTTGGCAAATTAAGTATTGCACCGCATTGTACTATACTCCAGGGCACATTTGCGGACAGATGAGGCAAGGCATCCATGTGATGCATTTTTTTCAAGCGAGCTGGCCCAGGGGGCCAGACGTCCATGCGACACCCTTTCTGATAGCTGCAGAAAATGATAGTTCCGGGCCGAGGCCGAGATTCAGAAGATATATCGGCTCAGATGCGAAAGATGTATGGTACTTTGGGGACTCGGGATTTCTTTTTCGGCAGGACGGGGTATGGGCGGGTCGCAAGGCGCGAAAATCTTCTATACGTCCTTATGTTTTGGACATTTCTATTTTCCGTTTATCTATGTTTCTTAATAATCGATACAAAAACACGAATTTCTGTGAAATCGATATCAAAACACGCAGTTCCGGGCTGATGCCCGAGATTCAGAAGATTCAGCGGCTCGGATTCAAAGATTTATTGTACTTTGGGGACTCGGGATTACTTGTTCGACAGGACGGGGTATGGGTGGGTGCACAGGGCACCAAAATCTTCCATACGTGCTTATGTTTTGGACATTTTTATTTCTCTAATTTAGCTAGGTTTGTTAATAATCGATACGAAAACCAGCATTTCTGCAAAATCGATACAGAAACACGCATTTCCGCTCCGAGACCCGAGATTGAGAAGATTTATCAGTTCAGATTCTAATGATTTATTGTACTTTTGGGACTCGGGATTCCTATTTCGGCAGGACGGGGTATGGGCAGGTGCGCAGGGCGCGAAAATCCTTTATACGTCCTCATGTTGTAGACATTTGTATTTCTCCCGGTCAGCTAGGTACAAGCTTTTCTTTGAAATCGACATAAGAACACGAATTTAAATACATTATTATTATTATTCTTATATATATATATATTGATGTTTAGAAGTTTTTGTTTCAAGAAGCGGGGACTGCCTTGAAACAGACGGAGAATGCTACCATCTTTGTGATGAAGATAGACCTTGTACCTAAGGGGGGGAGCCGAGCCCAGCTAGGCTCCTGTTTAAATATCCGATGATATAGTTACAAGTACGTAGGGGGTAGGGCAAGAGGGGGAACCCTTTTCTCAGATTGAGAACAAACTCTATAATAAACAGCCTTTATGCGTTGTGAAGATCAGTTTGCCGGCACCAATCCTACCGAGGGCGAGGGGGCGGGGCCCGGCTTTGTCTTTCTGTTTTTTTATATACTACAACATAATATTGTCAAATAGCCAGGAATGGGAGTTTCTACTCGAAAACAGAAGTGTGCTAGAGTTCCCGGCCCTAAG
>Ga0099797_101564_pt1 | contig 11736 bp, 11 predicted proteins | sample Uncmet_Sort48C_1_FD_89871 | JGI IMG/M metagenome (GOLD analysis project Ga0099797, IMG submission 89871) | Marine eukaryotic communities from CALCOFI LINE 67, Pacific Ocean - C012_Sort48C_1 | ecosystem: Environmental > Aquatic > Marine > Oceanic | place: Pacific Ocean: Monterey Bay | collected... | reverse complement strand
AAGGTCCCAACTTGCAAAATCGGCGCTATTGTCGAATAGTAGATAATAGGGTTTAATACTAATGGTGTTTTATTAAAATGGGGATTATATCCCATTTAGATTAAACCCCATTAATGGAGAATATTTAAGGAATATGAGAAGGAATATATTCTAATGAAATAGACAGAACAAGGGGGTGCGGCCTTCGGCCGCGTCCCCTTGTGGTGTCAATAAAATTAGAATATATTCCTTCTCATATTCCTTATATATTCTCCATTAATGGGGGTTTAATCTATATGGGGTTTAATCCACATTTTAATTAAACCCCATTAGTATTAAACCCCATTAACTACCTTCCAACCAACTGGCAAAATCGGCGCTATTGAGAAGTAAGGAATTCATATTGTTGCCGGTATAGTTTAAGCCACACTCTATAGGAGGAAATAAAAAACGAAGGGGAATGAAAACAAATGAATATATATATATATATATATATATATATATAAACATATATATATATATGCTAGATTCCGGTTTTCCGGGACTCGGGGGTCCCGGGATGGGGTCCCGGTTTTCCGGGACTCGGGCTGTTTGCCTTGGTGTGGTAGCGGGGGAGCTGGACTACCTCATGGGGACGGGGTCCTGCTGGACCCCAAGCCCTGGCCAGGCCCCTTCGGCGTCCTGGTCGTTCGTCCGTCCGTGCGTCCGTCGTCCCGCACCCCGTGTGGTGCTCCTACGGGTGGTCGCTGCCCTGTCTTCTCGGCTACTGCTCTGCGGGACCCCGGTATCCAGCTTGTGGCGCCACCCCGCTTACACTCACTCCCGTGGGCCGGTCTTGTTCGTTCGCGCTTGCCGCCTGGATCGTTTCCCGCTGGCTCGCCGTGGTTTTCGGGTCTTTGACCTGGGCTGCTGTGGCTGAGTCGGGCTTCGGCTTGGGTTGTCTGGCCGTTTTTTCGTTGTGTTTTTGCTCGCTCTTGCTTACTGGTTCGTCTCCCGCGCGCTCCCCATGGCTTTCTTGGGTCTTTTCCTGAGATTGTGTCGGTGGAGTCGGGCTTCGGGTTGGGTTGCTTGGCTTGTTTTTGTTTTTTGTTCGTGGCGGGTGGAGGCATTTATGCTTTGCATAAGTGGTTGCGCTGCCTGTTCGGCAGAGGGCTTCCAAACAAAACAAAAACAAAATATATAGATATACTAGATTCGCATATGGCACCTTACGGCGCCTGTGGATTCGTACAAAGAAAAGTTAGAAGCAATGAAGTGTGTGAGTTGAGTTAAGTCAGAACTCAGAACACTTCAAGTAATGTTTAGGCCGAAGCAGTGCAGTGAACTCGAAGAACTATGCATAGGCACAGCCGAAGAAGCATTGTATTCATTGTGTTGTAAATATGAAGGCTCAGGTGCAAAGCAATGCAGTTGTTGCCAAGGACAGAAAAGGAAGTCAGAATCAGATCTATGCACAGGTACTGGCGAAGAAGTATTGCATCAATTGTGCTTTCGAAGTGAAGGCTCAGGTGCAAAGCAGTGCAGCGGTTTCGAAGAAAAGATAAGCGAGTCAGAACTATGCACAGACACAGCCGAAGAAGTACTGTACTCTATTGTTTTTTCGAAGAGAAGGCTCAGGTGCAAAGCAGTGCAGTGGTCCCGAAGGAAAGATAAGCAAGTAAGAAATATGCACAGGCTGCCGAAGAATTCTTGTATTTATTGGTTTTAGAAGTGACGGCTCAGGGGCAAAGCAGTGCAGTGGTTTCGAAGGAAAGCTAAGCAAGTCAGAAGGATGCGCAGGCATTGCCGAAGGAATACTGTATTTATTGTGTTTTAGAAGTGAAGGCTCAGGTGCAATGCAGTGCAGTGGTTTCGAAGGAAAGATAAGCAAATAAGAACTATGCACAGGCACAGCCGAAGAAGTACTGTATTTAGTGCGTTTTAGAAGTGAAGGCTCAGGTGCAAAGCAATGCAGTGGTTTCGAAGGAAAGATAAACAAGTCAGAACTATGCGCAGGCACTGCCGAGGAAGTAATGTATTTATTGCGTTTTAGAAGTGAAGTCTCATGTGCAAAGCAGTGCAATGGTTTCGGGGGAAAGATAATGCAAGCAAGTCAGAACTATGCACATGCACAGACGAAGAAGTACTGTTTTTGTTGTATTTTAGAAGTGAAGACTCAGGTGCAAAGCGCTTCAGTGACTTGGAAGCAACGATAAGCAAGTCAGAACTATACACAGGCACAGCCGAAGAAGTAGTGTATCTATTGTGTTTATGAAGTGAAGGCTCAGGTGCAAAGCAGTGCGGCGGTTTCGAAGGAAAGATAAGCAAGTCAGAACTATGCACAGGCACAGCTGCCGAAATACTGTATTTATGGTGTTTTAAAAGCAAAGCATGGTATTTACTGTGTTTGAGAAGGCTCAGTCGAGCAAAGTATGGTCAAAGCCCGAGCGGGAGTGCAGTTGACGTGCCAAACCTCGAGCGGGAGCTCATGTTTGGAGCCAAACCTTGAGCGGGAGCTCATTTTTCGAGCCAGTCCTCGAGCGGGAGCACAGGTTTTTTAAGCTAAAGTGGCTGAAACCTGAGCGACAGCACTTCCTCGAACGGTGCAGGCGCAGTCGAGCAAATTTGGACTTTGGAGATTTCGACTTCCAACTTTTCACCTCAAACTGGTAGCGCAACCTAATATTTAATATATATATATATATATGAATTCGATAACAAGTATCAAATAACTATCAATTAAATGCGGCATGGAATTTGGTACCCCTGCCGAGATCGGAATATACCAGATACCACCTGTTGTAACAATTGTTGCTCTTAAGTTGCCCATCGTCCAAACTTGTCTTGAGACACCGCGCTTTGGATAGGTAGAACCGATGAATTCGTCCGGCCCCCAAATCTTCGCAAACCGAAAATATCAGTCGAAGCAAAAAAGGCACGCAATGCCACTTTTGGCCGGGTACACCGAATCCGAGATCATTTTCTGGACCCTTTTGGTGACCAGCATGTTTGCGTTGCAAGCCTCCTGTAAAGCTCCAACATACCCCCGTTGTGGCCTAATCATTTGCGTCAACAGTATGTGGCCCCAACATACAAAACAAATAAACAAAACATATACACACCAGTGGAAAATTTGTTTATTTCAAAATTGGTAGAGAAATCACCTGGCCGGCTCCAAAGCCCATCTTTTGGCCATTTGCTATGTTTCCACTATTACTTCAAAAACCAAAAATACCAAGAAACCAGCAATTAATTACCAATAATTCGGCCCGAAACCAATAATTACCAAGAATTAATTGTTGGTAAACCTAGTAAATATTGTTGGACAATGGTCCAGCACGCTTGAAATTTGGTCGGTGTATTTTTGGGGAGGCATAGCAAGATGGGCTTTGGAGCCCACCAGGAAATCACCTATCGCTTTTACACATGGTGGACAGAAGCTAGACTATATGCTTACTCAGATTGTATGGCAATAAATAGTTTCAAAAAGCTACCCCACAACACAGATGTAACATTATGCCTGCCTTCGCGCCGTCCACGTTCTTGTCAGTTCTATAGTTTACATGGCATCTTCCGGGAGCCTTTTACGCCAAACAATCCAAACATGATTCCGCTATTGACGTGTATTAGCGTCGATTAGTGTCGATATAAAATCTATTAGCGTCAATTAGCGTGGATTAGCGTAGCCTGACATGCTTTAGATCGAAGAAATAGGACCCACAAAGGGGGCGGAGGCCGAAGGCCGCCGCCCCCTTTGTGGGAGGGGCGGCCGGAGGCCGCCCCTCTATTTCTTCGATCTGCATGTCAGGCTACGCTAATCCACGCTGATTGACGCTAATAGATTTTATATCGACACTATAATCGAGGCTAATACATGTTAATAGCGGAATAAGGTGGGATTATTTGGCGTAAAAGGCTCCCGGAAGATGACATATAATATACTTGGGGCATGTCTTGAGACTCTTAGCCCTACCAGCAAAATAGACTAATTGTCTTTTCTTGATCTAACCAAGTTTACAAGGAATAGTTGGGTTCTTTACCAGTCTTCGAATAGACAAGTTCTCGATGTTGGGTGTACATGTGTTTTAGTATCGGCTGTTTATATACCACCGGTCCCCTAGAGGCCAATCCTATATAAAATACTCAAAAAATGGTTTTGGACGTGTCAAAAATACATACTCAACAAAATGTAAAAAAATGGTTTTTGATGGGCCAAAAATACATACTTACAAAATGGTAAAAAAATGGTTGCGGGCCTCCGGCCAGTGAAACACTCTTTAAACACTATTTTTTGAGTATGTCTATGGCATACCCTTCCGGACAGCCCGCGACCATTTTTTGACAATTTTTCAAGTATGTATTTTTGGCCCATCCCAAACCATTTTTTTTACAATTTTTCGAGTATGTATTTTTGAGCCATCCCAAACCATTTTTTGAGTATTGTTCCAAATCTTGGCAACTTGCCCACTCAAGGGGACAACGGTCATATAATCGGCTGTGTAAGTTCAATATTTGTTTTGAGCTTTCATTGTGAATGTTAGACCTCTTTTGGTAAATGTCATTGAAGTCCCGCATTGGCGGGTGCGTGCCTATTCGTCAGGGCAAATTGGTTGCTTTTCGGGATTCGTCCAGGAAATATGAGGAGGCACCGCCACACGAATCAGTATCTATATATATATATATAATATATACATGTATATGTATATATATATAATAAAAAAAGAGGAGCAGTTGGAAGTATGTGAAATTATGTATCTCATATAGTTGCCATAATTGTGTCATGTATGTTTTTAAATGTATTCGTATCACATTTATATATATATATATATGTGTATATATATATAGTTATATAGTGTGGCTTAAGAGTCCTTGGTGCCTTGAGGACATTTTTAATAGTGTTGCATGTGTTGTGAAGTTGTATGCAATGGCATTCATGTATCTGCAGTTTGGTTGTCGTTGTAGTCAGTTGTTGTGTTGTTTTAGACATTGTATTCAAGTGTGTTGCAATTGTGTTCAGTTGTTTCGCTTTGAAATCTCACCTCGCTATGTGGTAAGGTCCGCAAATTATATAATGTGTGTGGGCATAACTTGGTGAATGTGGACAGTATGTGGTCAGCTACATGGATTCACCGCATAATGGCTATACTGAATCACATTGACCACAACATTTGCCAAACTTACAACCTTTTGTGTGGAGATAACATATGACGACCGTGTTTGTGGTTGATTGTGAGTGGTTAGCCACACATTCCAAGCGGTTGGTCGACAGGGGGTACTTACCTGGGCCCATTGTCTGGGGCCAGGCTCCGAAAATCTCAGACCGGCTCAGGCGGGCCCCCTTGAAGACCAGCATGTGGCATAACAGTGCTGAGCTTCAACCCTCACACCACTTGTCATGGTACAGGAGGCTTATCTTCCGTTGCAAATGTGGGTATTTTGGGTCGGGTAAGGTGGGGCGATTCACTCAGGAGTGCCAAGCGAGACCACCCAAACCACTACAAATGGGGTGGTTGAGGAGACTGCTCCAGGGTAAAGCCCCATCAAGAATTTCAAATGGCCTAAGCCACCGGAGGCCAAGTGCCCGGCAGGCTTAACCATGTGGCATTCTTGATGGGGTTGTAGGTTGCACCAAAACGGCTACGCACATCACATCTGCAGCAACAAGCCCTTGGCTTGCCGTAGGTGAGTTGTGCACAGATAGGTCCAGCTAGGAGCCCCGTAGCCTGATTATGTGCCTGCATATGATCGGGCACCAACGTACACTAGTGCTCCAAACTCGGTATAGTCATGAATGAAAAAACAATGATAGGGATTTATGAATATATATTCATTGTCCCTTTGGCTTCCTTTTGGCCCCTTGTGGGTGCCTTGGGCTGCCTTTCCGAATTTTGTTGAAAATATGGCTTCATCTTCAAGCACATGGGAATCTGCTTTTTTGGAACTCATCCCCGGATCACCAGGATCCGCGCTATCGGGTGTCATCAACTATGGTTCAGGACCTACCTTCCACGCGTGCCAGGGGTCAGTATGACCTAAGTTCAACAATGGCTTCTTCGAACAAACAAACATAGCATTGAACTCAATTGCAACTCAACTAAACAACAAGGCAACATCATTGACAACGGTGTCAAAATTATGTAGGAGTTTGTTGAACGATTTAACCATTGCGAAACAAATGCATGGTTGGCCCTACGGGTTGAACTCGATAACAGTGGCTAGTTGACAATTTCAATTATCTATGTTAGGGTATCCGGTTAAGTCCAATATGGTGTTCAATACAAAAATGTCCTTGTCTACGGATGGCACCAAGTTAATTTGAATTCTTTGTTGTACATTTGTATCATGTGCCTTATTTGACTATGTGTAAAGACCTCTGAATGGTCTCATACCCAATATGCTTTGCTCCTTTGGGTGTGCCTTTCGGGCGTTCAAAAATCAGAAATCGATGGCATTCGAAAAAATGCAATTTGGAATCGGGTGGTCCGATTCTCGCCCAGAGACTTCTGCTCTCGATCGTATTTCTGAAGAAAAAGTGGTGTCCTTTGATGTCCCAGATTGGGCTCACCACTTTTTACAGACATGATTTGCACTTAACCGGAGACCCTCATATATATGTGTGTATATATATACTGGTCCATCTCTGGGAGAAAAATAATCAACGAAAAGACAACGAACGGACCCTGACAAAGTAAAAGTGAAGAAAACGAAAATGAACCAAATATCGAACGAACTCATGTGTGCGGAAGCTTCCAAAAAGACAATAATTGGCCCTGGAAAGTTCTAAGTTCGGAAAACGAAAACGAATTGGCCTTGACAAGTTATTAGTGTGACCAGTATACAGAGAGACAGAGAGAGAGAGAGAGAGAGAGAAAGAGAGACGTGTTCACAGTTGTGGGACACCCTGAACAAACGATCCTAACTAGAAACCCGGCTTTACAGGTCTCAACAGACGAGCCGAACGCTACTTTGACGAGGTTGTGATGCCATTGCTAGCTGAACCCGTAAAAGAGCCAGCAGTGGCGAAAGAGGTGGGTGATGGCGCCAATGCAAACTGTATTCTGGGATTTTTGGTTGTACCCTAAACCTAAACCCTAATCCCCCAACTGCTCCCCACACACCCCATTTTGAAAGTTCTTTGGAGCGCCCTTCGGGAAAAAATACATTTTCGAAGAACGCACCCCAAAACGAATCGGTCATTTTTGCAAATACAAAAAATCACACCCCCATTATCATTGTTCTATATATATATATATATATATATATATATATGTTAGCGTCCGAAGCAGATGTGCTCCATTCTGTTGAGAAACAGGGCGGACTAAGGTGGTGGCCACATTAATTTGCGGAGCCGTCGGGGCTGGCGTTGCCCGCTGCCCGCTGCCCGCTTGCCGCCGCCCGCCCGCCCGTCTACCCCTTCGCCGGCTGCCGTCGCATGCGGCCCGCCGCCGGCCGCTGCCGCATGCCGCAGGCCGGCCGGCCACTGGCCACCGGCTCGGACCCATGAGACCCCATGAGCTCGCCCCTATTAATCCACTATTATGTCGGCTGGATTATGCAGGATCCGCCGGTCTGTATATAGATCTGTTCCTGAGACCAGGATGGTTAGTTTAATAGAGGCTTATTATCTTACTTGCCAGGGTTACCATGCTAATGGTTACGATTGTAGCCCACAGTAAAACAAATATTAGGAAAAGTGACAACAAAGGCCATGGGCACTCCGCACCCCTGTGGTTGTTTCTGCACTTGTGTGTATGTTTTGAAGAGTTGTGCTGAAACCTCGATCATCCTACTCGAGGTTGTCCTTACGAATAAGCCTATATATAGATATTAAAAAAATCTTCAATATAAATATAACACTTGCCACCTTTCGGCGGCCCCTCAGCCCCTGCAGCGCATGTGCTATTTGTTATTCGTATAAGTGTGTCGTGCTAAAATGTTTGGGTCTCCAACGCCGGCCAAAACCATGCCCATATATTCAAGTGTCATGGACAGAACAGGTGGCCGCCGGATGAGGCCCAACAGTTTGAAAATACGTGATTTGGGGGGTAGATGCCATGTGAATTTAGAACTCGGAAAGGACGGTCACCACAAATGCTTCCTTGTTTCACTTAAATGACATGTCAAACGAATACAGGAAGCAATCTAAACTTCACCCACGTGCAAAAATCAACTTCCGCTATAAATATATAATTTCATTATTGTTTGGATTGGTATTGCAAAAACATTCAAAACGGGTCGGGGACGCATTTAAATGCATCCTTGGTGCTTCTGTTGCATCGAATGCGTATGTGGAAATGTTTAAACCCATTGTATATCCGATAAGATCCAAACATTTCATAATTTTCATATTTTTGGAGGTTCTTTGGCCAGCCCTTCGGGAGAACACATTTCCGAAAACGTCCTACAACACAAAACCGATTCACATATTGAAATTTCACAGAATGTAATTGCTTTCATGGTTTTAATTCCCTGATTCGGCTTGCCCTTAAGAGGTTCTTACTATGTCCCAAAGTAATCGGTGTCCTCGATCGGGTCCGACGGCTTCGATTTCCCCAAGGTATCCTGAAGGAATCCCCGGAGAACCGGGCGTCAGTCTGCAGCCGCTTACAAATTTAGGTCCAAAACATGCGTGTTCTTTCATGCTTGTGCGCAAAACATGACTTGACATCAGTCTGCAGCCGTTTGCATATTTTCCACCACATTCCTCGAGGCTTCCCCGAGGGTTCTTCAGGATTCCTCAGGGTTCCCCAGGATTCCTCAGGAGTCCGCAGGATGCTTTCGAATTTCTCAGAGTTCCTCGAGTAACCCTCAAGGAACCCTCCAGGGTTTGGTCCCCGCGCTTCAGGGCTTGGTTCTGCGGGCCTCCCCCAAAGCTATGCAAAGGTAAGCAATGTAAAGCAATGCAAAGCTATGCAAAGCAAAGCAATGCAAAGCCATGCAAACCAATGCACAGCAATGCAATTCAAAGCAGTGCAAAACAATGTAAAGCAGTGCAAAACAATGCAAAGCAATGCAAAGCTATGAAGAGCAAAGCAATGCAAAGCCAAATACGGCAGTGCAAAGCGATGCAAAGCAATGCAAAACCCTGAACAACAATGCAAAGCTAAAGCAATGCACAGCAAAGCAGTGCGAAACGATGCAACGTAATGCAATGTGAAGCAACCCAAAGCAGTGCGAGCAAAGCAATGCAAAGCGATGCAACACAATGCTAAGCAATGCAATGCAAAGCAATCCAAAACAACGCAAAACACTGCAAAGCAACACAAAGCTATGCAAAGCAATGCACAGCAAAACAAAGCAACGCAACACGATGCAAAGAAATCCCAAACCATGTAAAACAATGCCAAGCAATGCAAAGCAAGGCAATGCAAGCAACGCATAATAAAGCAATGCAAAGTAATGTAAAATCCAAAGCCAAAAGTCAAACATCCCAAATCAAGAGTCAATAAACAAGAATCACAACAACTATAAACACAGCGAAGTAAAGCACAGCAACGTAAAGAAACAAAAAAAAAACTCACAAGTGACACCATCAACCTTAATCTCCAAAGAAACTTTTGAAGTGCCTTCAATAACGCATCGCCGATGTTTCTGGAGAAAAAGAAACACTCGATTGGGGTCGCACCGGCTTCATTTGTTCCATGCGCTTCGTATGTATATATATATATATATATATATATATATATATATATATCAAGTGGAAGTTAGTTTTGTCCCCAATTAGGCTTGCCTAAAAGGGGTTCTTATTGTGTTGCAAAGAATCGGCGGCTTGGATCGGGATTGGCCCGACCCGGTTTCCCCAAGGCATCCTCAAGGAATCCCCAGGGAACCAGGTGTCGCTTTGCAGCCGTTTGCAAATTTGGTCAACACATGCGTGATCTCTCATGCTTGTGCGCAAAACATGCCTTGACATCACTCTGCAGTCGTTTGCACATTTTCCACGGATTCCTTGAGGGTCCTTGAGGGTTCCCCAAGGATTCCCCGAGGATTCCTTAGGATTCCTCGCTGGTTTCCCCGAGCCTCCGCAGTTTGGTTCCTCATTTACATTGCTTTGTTTTGCTTCGCATTGCGTTGTTTTGCATTGTTGATGCTTAGCATTGCTTTGTTTTGCTTTGCTTTGCTTCGGTTCGCATTGCTATGTTTTGCTTTGCATCGCCTTGCTTTGCTATGTTTTGTGTCGTTGCGCGTTCCATTGATTTGTTTTGCTTTGCTTCGCATTGCTATGCTTCGCATTGCTTTGCAATGCTTTGCTTGGCATTGCTATACTTTGCTTTGCATTGCTTTGCATTGCTTTGCTTTGCATTGCTATGAATTGCAGTGCTTAGCATTGCTTTGTTTGTCATTGCTTTGCTTTGCTTTGCTTTGCATTGCTATGTTTTGCTTTGCATTGCTTGGTTTTGCTTTGCGTTGCATTGCTATGCTTTGCATGGCTTTGCATTGCTTTGCTTTAGCTTTGCTTTGCATTTGCTCTGCTTTGCATCACTTTGCTTTGCATGGCTTGCTTTACTCCTAATTGGGGTCGCGCCGGCTTCATTACGTGTGCTTGTATATGTGAAACCATGACACAAACAATGGTGTTTTTCATATTCGTTGAATCTTCTCGGTTTGACAGACAAACCTTCTAATTGGCGCCTTTCTTCAAAAGTGGATGTGTGCCTTGTGGGGGCAAGTGTTTGGACTCTAAGGCCAAATCGTTTATGATAGCTATGAGTCAATAATATTTGTGCGCAAGGTTAAACAAGAACATGCCAATAAGTCAGTAGTGCTTACAGTGGAACATGTTTACATGATACAGTTGCATACTGCAAATTGTCATGCAACACTTCATCTCAGTAGACGTCTTGGAATTATTGTACAGTACCTGTGTGTACTACAGTACATCTGCTGCATAGCAACTTCAATGCATCATGTTGGCATCAGCCACGATATTCAACATGACCTACAATGCAGCCTTGTCTCCGCTAGATTAATTGGACTCGAATTGCAGTTCGACAGTGCCAGTCAGTCGATTCATGTACATGTTGCAGGGCATGTGCAACTTGTTTCTGTAGTTGTTGCCTTCACTGACTAGCCATGTGGTATGGCAGTTTCTGGAGCTCACTGTTTGAACACAAATGTTGCATTGCTATTTGCATTCATGCATTGTATCCGATAATTCGACTGAATTCAATTTTTTCATAGTAATCTTTAGAAGCGGTTGAAAAAAGGTGGCGTCGTTGCGTTGGGAGAGCTAAAAACATACATCCGCCTCAACCGCCCCCTGGATTTCTGGCGGAATTCCTGACGGCACCTTAAGCTCTCGGCGTGTGGTCCCCCACATGACACGATTTCGGTCCAGAATCGACAGATTGAGCTGAAACTTGGTCCAAATGGCTCCGTATCGGTGCAAATAATTGTTCAAACCATTGAAAACCATTAAAAACATTTAAAATATCAAAAACAATTAAAAACTATTTGTTTCATTGTCCCCTATTCATGTGTCGTTAAAGAATTGTTAGCCAAGATGACTTTTTCTGGAGCCTCTGCAGAGAATAACACAACTAATACTCATAACCAGTCTAGACCTCGAATTTGGATAAAGAACGAAGTGGTTATCATTGTGTCTCGGTAATTATCACTTCTTTATGCAGCATCCAAGTTTTCACTATAGCCGGGGGGGAGGGGGGGGCATTGCAGTAAAGACGGTCGGAGGCCGCCTCCACAATAGTGAATGGGAAACTGATACCCATAACCAATAGGGACCATTTTTTTAGTTATCAAAGTTGGAGGCCTGGACTA
>Ga0099797_101563_pt1 | contig 11750 bp, 14 predicted proteins | sample Uncmet_Sort48C_1_FD_89871 | JGI IMG/M metagenome (GOLD analysis project Ga0099797, IMG submission 89871) | Marine eukaryotic communities from CALCOFI LINE 67, Pacific Ocean - C012_Sort48C_1 | ecosystem: Environmental > Aquatic > Marine > Oceanic | place: Pacific Ocean: Monterey Bay | collected... | reverse complement strand
CGCAAGGTTTAGACGGATGTCGAAATGCTTTCCGAGTCTTCTTCGCAGTAACGAATGTTGACAATTCACTGCAGGCTTCAAATCAAAGGACTCACCCGATGGGCCTGGGACACAGGCGGATTAGGTCCCGAAGACCCGCCCGAGCGATCCAAAGACGCTCTCCGGTTCCATTCTTTCGCCCCAAGGGACGAGGGACGATTTCTTTATAGATCAGCCTGGAAAATATTCATAAAAATATAAAAAAATCTATACTAAATCCTCAAAATTTGCATGCGCGCGGTAAACCGTCAACCCGGTTTCCGCGCTGGTGGCATGTAGAGACGGAGAAATTTATCCTCGCGCGCGTGTCCCTGGCTTCTCTGTGTTTCACTCCTGTCGCGATCCGCCTACTACAGCCCGCGAATCTCGCAAATTAGGAAAAACATCGAGCGAGCGAACAATACTCGAGGATGGCGCTCATTTCTGAAATCTTCCGCTCAATCGTTCTCACGCTGTGGATTTTTCCTGGGCCCCTCGCTTTCAGAATCAGAAGCTGATCGCTGCAGTCTCGACGAACAGCTTCTGATGGGCGAAATCTCACCTACAGACGCCGACTGAAGCCCGAGAATCGCGCAGCAAGGACACACGGGTAGTCGAAATAAGCATCTTTTATATTCATGCGGGACACCTGATATGTGTCCTGCAAAATGCGAAAACATGTATCTGCATATATACACACAAATATTTGGATTAGACGGACAAATATATATATTTCTATATATATGTTTTTATCATATTTCGATGACAGATTCAAATGCGAAATGAAAAAATGTGGAGCGCATTCGTGAAGCATGGAGCAACAGATTGCAACGCTTGGAATTGGATAACAAAGCTATGAGTAGATAACAATTACTCTTGCCTGTGGTTAAATTCCAGCAGAATGCAAATTCTAATCCCTGACAGCTACGCTCTAATCATGGCACCATGCATTGTCAAATCCCAGACGGACACGCTCTAATCCCAGCACGGATGCACTAATCCTGGCACACATCTTTAATTCCCAGCACCACGCGTGCGGAGAAAGTGGTGACACCGAGGACGATCCCCTTCACACCGGAAGACATGGCCTCGACGGAGCGGGGACAGAATGAATCCTGAAAGAGATGCGGAGCTGGTAAAAGACTTGGAAAAGTTCTGGAACAGCTCAGACGAAACGAAAATGAGGTGCCGCAACAAGCCAGAAGTGGAAAAGTAAGGCTAGAAAGCTGTGGGGGGAAGAAGGACGAGCCTGTGCCTCTGCTGGAGGTCACTGCTTCTGCGGACGAAATTGGAGAGCGATTGAATATCTACTGCGGCATGCGGAGTAAAGGGAGAAAGGAGAAGGGTGGAAAGGAAGATGTCGAGGCTCAATCGCAGTCGGTGCGGGTGGTGCAAGGAGATGTGAACACCAAGGTGAACCAGACGTGAGAGAAATTGGATGATAAGCCCAAGCAGCGAATTGAGGAGATGTGCAGGCAGCACGCTGAAAATGGTGCGGACAAGCATCAGGTGGAAGCTTTGAAACGGGAGCTGGTGTCGCTCTGCTCGGATGCTGACCTCTCTGCTGACTTCATGGAGAATCAAGGGAGGGAAGTGGTCGATGAGGGTGAGTTTGCACTCACGTGGAGCAACGGTAAGGGTGCACAGGCGGTTTCTGCGCAGCGAAGACGCTGCAAAAGGGGGCGTGACACGACAATGCCAGAAGGTTCGGATGCAGGAGATGTTCGAGGTCGTGAATGTGGAGGAGGTGTTAGGATGCTCTTCAGAATGCCCAGATCCATTCTTTTCCACTATTGATGGAAAGTGATGGGAAATCAAATGAAATTTGTGGATACTGACATTGAGGTTGTCGCATTCAAACTGTTGGACAAACGTTTGGAAATGTGGGGGAATGGCATTAGATACTTGCATGCGCGCGGTAAACCGTCAACCAGGTTTCCGCGCGGGCGGCCTGTAGAGACGGAGCGAGACGCGCATCACCAGGTCAATCGTTAGATCCGATTGTGCACAATACTGTCGCAAGATGCTTGCTGCATGTCGAGAATCAAGAAAGACAGGGAAATCGCCGAGCGAGCGGACATTTCTCGAGAACGGCGACCATTCCCGAAATCTTGAAGCAGCTTGTTCTCTGGCTACAGAATTTTGCCTTACCTCTCGCTTTCAGAATCTGAAGCTACATGGTCTTAATTTGAATTGCTACGACTTTCATCAAATTCCGTCGAGCGGATCAAAAAATATGCCCGATTTCCCATTTCAAAAATACAAATATGTCGGGACCCATCTCGATCCCGTTTTGCCCCGGCTACTTTGATACTGCTCTACGAGATTACGGATCCTCCGTCTCTACAAGCTTCCTTAGTCTCGACAGTAGCCTCATAACGACGCAATCTTAGCTACTGCCACCAACTGCAATTCGTAAATCGCGCAAACATAGAAAAACATCGAGCGAGCGAACACTTCTCGAAAATGACGCTTATTTCAAAAACCTTGACGGGGGTCGTTCTCAGGCAGCAGAATTTTCCAGGACCTCTCGCTTTCAAAATCTGAAGCTAAACGCATGAATCTCCAATTCACAAGCTTGCGAGCAAAATCTGACCTGCGGGTCGCGAGATATCTTCAATTTTGTGAAAATATGTTTGGAAAATCCGCCGAGCACTTTCGCCACGATTTGCCCCGCCATTGTGCTATAAAATGTTGCTTGTCAACAAAGGTAAGCATCTCCGTGTCTACAAGCCATGTGGAGGACCTTTCCAGCTTGAAGAAGAAGGGGAACACACTTAAAAGGACACCGGACGACTGGGAAACCATTGCGACGGATCAGAAGGCTGCTGCTTTGACGGCTGTAGACGATCTGTAATGAGGATGGTGGGTGGTGGGGAGCAGGCGGTGTTTGGTGGATGCTAAGAAGGATGATGGTGTAGTTGACGTGGACGTTAAACCTGAAGAGACGTCTGAGGTGCTGCGACAGGGAGAACTGGAGGCTGATGTGGGCAACACAATGGACTCCAATGCACCGTTGGTGAAGCAGGAATCTCGTCTATGGCAGTTGCGTGGCAAGGGGACCTCTCTTTTCCGGTGCCGATGAAGCATGACAGGGTCTATGCATGAGAGTTGGTGTGGGACCGAGGTGGGGTGTGCGTCTAAGCATATCCTGCGGGTGCGACTGGCGTGTGGGACTTCCCCTTTTCGCGGGTATGGCAAGGTTGCTGGCTATGAGCGTGGATGAAGAAGACATGTGGGAGTCAACTCCATGTATGCAAAAGAATTCAATTTTGATATGACTGGTAAAGCTTTCAGTGTTCTAACACTAAAACAGCGGCAGAAGAAATTTGATTGGAAAAGGCGCGTCAAAAAACAGTGCAAATGATTAAGAAAATGACATTATCTCAGAATTTGTGAATCCAATTGCCTTCGGAGCAATTTTCCTTTTTAGGTTACCATACGTTACATCCAGAAATGCATTTGTTGTGTTTGTCTATGCGTTCCTTGACAACGCGCGGTAAACCGTCAACCGTGTTTCCGCGCGGAAGGCTTGTAGAGACGGACGATCTTCTTAGTCAAGACGTCCCTTGCCGCAACAAAAAATCAAGACCATGCTCCCGCCCCTCCCTCCCCGACAATCACGCAAGTTGGGGAAACATCGAATGAGCATACGATTCTCGAGGATCGCACATTCCCAAAATTTTGAAATCGGTCGTTCTCAAGCTGAAGGATTTTCCTGGACCTCTCGCTGTCAGCCTCTGAAACTACGCGCTGCAGTGTCGACTATTAGCTTCTTATAAAAATATTCTCAGCTAAAAACGCTTATCGCGGCCCAAGAATCGCGAAAACATCGAAAAACATCGAGCGAGCGAACAATTCTCGAGAATGGCCCTCATTTCCAAAATCTTAGTCTCGTTCAATCTTTTCCTGTAGAATTGTCCTGGACCTCTCGCTTTCAGAATCCCAAACTATGATATCTTAACTCCATCTGGACAGCTTTTCACAAAGATCTGACCACAGAGCCGCGAGATATTCACGATATTGTGACAATATTTTTGGAAATCCGCCTAGTATGTTGGCCGCGATGTGGTGCGCGCGGTAAACCGTCAACCTGGTTTCCGCGCGGGTGGCATGTAGAGACGGAGCGTACCAACGTCGAGTCATAATTCGAAGCCTTTGAGCGACAACAACCCAAAACGAATTGCAATTCTTCGCAAATACCATGCATCATCCCAATTAGCAATTAAACTACAATTTCAATTCCCACTCCCACTTCCATGTCCATAACCATCCCTATTCCCTTTCGAATTTCCATTCACATTCCGAATCTCGTTGGCATTGAAATTCCCGTTGGCATCCCCGTTCCCATTACGATTCCCACTCCCGAATTCGGCACTACTCCCATTCCGCTATTCATTTTTCTAATTTCATTCTATTTGAATATTTTTCAAATTTTCAACATTATTACTCTTGTCCATGCATTGCCCGATCCCATTGCAATCGGCATTACTATTGAAATCCTCCTTTCCGATTCCACAAAAAAAATCCGATTCGCATTGCAATCCGCATTCAAATTACATTGCAATTCCTATTGAAATTCGCATTGTCATCCCAATTCTTATCATTATGTTCATCCTTTTGCAATGCCAACATCAATTTGCATCAATACGTCCATTCGGAAATTATTTTTCAATGACATCCAGCTTCCCATTTTCATTCCCATTTGACTTTCCATTTTCATTGTGAATGTCTCTGTGGTTTCCGTTGGGGCGCCGCCCCACGACCGAAACGATATCGGGCGGGGTCTTGGGGTGGGGTGGGGGGGGCCCTGCACTTTCAGCAAATCGCTCGGAGAGAGCACTTTTTCGAAAATTTCAGCTAGCGCGAGCTGCTTCGAGCATGTCAATTTCACGCTTGATTCATCTATTTTCCTAACCCTCTTGGCTGGCAGCTTCTAATGGAAAATTCTCAGCCACATACGCCCACTTCAACCAAAGAATCGCGCTAACATCGAAAAACGTCGGCTGAGCGAACAATTCTCGAGAACGGCGCTCATTTCTGAAATCTTGAGCTTGCTCGTTCTCGGGCTGTAGAATTTTCCTGGACCTCTCGCTTTCAGAATCTGAAACTACATGCTTCGATCTCGATTTGGGACGTTTCCCGCAAGGATCTGTAGTAGCATGCGCGAGATATCTTCATTTTTGTGAAAATATTTTCGGAATATCCGCCTACCAGTTTCGGCGCGATTTGCCCCGCCATTGTTCTATAAAGTATTGCTGTAAGACGGCGCTTCGCTGTTCTCCGTCTCTACAATCCATTTCGCCCGCCGTTGTACTATAAAGTATTGCTGTAAGACGGCGCTTCGCTGCTTTCCGTCTCTACAAGCCATATAGAAATCTGTACCGAAGGATAGATTTGTTCATGACACGGAAAAGTAAAGTTCTTTATAAAATCCAAAGTTTTCTCGAAAGTCGTCGGGAAGCTTTTAGAAGCTTGTAGGACAGCCGGCATGTGTATTCAAGCGCATGCTAATGTCCTCATATGAATTTTCAAAGCTGATAAAGATCGATAAATATCACCACAATCGATGTTTGCAGCGCTTGGTGACCTTCTATAATGTTATGACGTTTTCGCGTTTTTATTGCGGGACCTGGATGCAGCGTTTCGGATCGATTCGCATGGGGCTTGCAAGTAAGCGCGGCCGGCAGCACCACGGCGTGCGAAATATATCGGGGCAGGCTGTACGAGTCATCCCGGGCGGTAAGCAAATGTGGACGGTTTACCGCGCGCACTAAATTACTGATTTTCTAATTTCCTGGACCGTGATGCGACCTAGGCTGATGGTGTTGGAATCGTTGATGGGGCAGAAGGTATGGGAGAGCATTTAGTGGCTTGGGCAATGTTTGGCTCCAGTGGTTGATTCGTGCGCTGCTTGGCAATATGTAACTCTCGGGGTTTAAGGTGTTGGCGAAAAAAATAATGGCTATCAAAGAAACTATGGGGCGAGGGTGTGGGCGATGGCGATGTTCGACGACCTGACGAAGCAACAGCAGCTTCGGTTGGGAGGTGGTGAGCGGCCTGGCCCGGTTGCCTCCTATCCTGAAGCAGAAAGGCAACGCGTCTTGGACCGGGATGATCGCACATTAAAAAGTTGGTGGCCGGCGAGGTTCCAGGTGAAATGCCGGAGGCTATGGCGAGATGTTGGCGGTTCCGGAGACGGGTTCTGAGACTTAGGTAGTGAAATCATGAATTGAAGTCCGTGCACATTTGGAGAGCTGAACGCTATGCAAAAATCATGAAACTCTTCAGGTGTTCTCAAGGATTTGAATCCGGGCTTTATGTCGATTATTTGGTTGTGGATTGGAAGCGTCGGGTGCACAAATCAGGTGTGTGGATAAGAGGGTGTCGTGAAAGGGGTGGTGGTCTGTGCATTGTGAACAATTAATTCGGAAGTTGGGTAAATTCATGGGAGTGGCGGTGAAGAGATTCATTGTCACTCTCAATCTTGATGGTGATCAAGGGAACTTGGACGCTGGCGTGTTTTGGCTGTCTGGGTGGCTCCATGAAGAAAATCCGTCCGTCAGAACCAGGAGGGCTCCATGGCTTGGATGGCATGAAGGTGGTGGTGGGAGAGCATTGGACACTGGAGCCAGCGATATGAAGAGAGAGAATTTCAGGGAGCCAAGTGGTCAGCAGTCTTTATGTTCGACTCCGAGTCTGGCGGGCTTCAAGTTTGCACGATTCTGGGCGCAAGCGAATCTTTTGTTCGACTTCAAATGTTTCGTGCAGGTTTCGGAATGTGCGAGCGCCAACCTTCGAGACGGCTCTTGGTGGCAGCTTTGTTTGTTAACGCTTTTGGTCAGCCGCGAGCCAGCTTACCCAAGCGTGTGGGTCGGGAGTCCCGGGGTTGCTTTGTTCTTCTGCTTCTTGCCTCCTTCCGGTTTTTGCTTTTTGCGTGCTTTCTTTGTTACATTTGACTCGTAGAGCCCTACTGCTCTAAGAGTAATACTGCTGCAGCGGGAAACTGGATTCAATTTGGTGAGCGAAAAAATCGCGAATGCCGATGACAGAAATGAAGAAATCGATATCATTTATAACAAGAAATCGCTCCGGAGTAACTTTCGCTCATGAATTAGCTGAAGAATTATCCAGAAATGTATTTGCTGTGTCGATTCTATTGTTTTAGAATCGATTTTATGTGGAGGACACTTTTTGTATGACTCCAAAAAATCTATATTTTGATGAAAATCCTACTTTTCTCGAGAATCGTCAGGATGCTTCCAGGACACTTGTTGGATGTCCACGGAGTATCCTGGAGTGCTTTCGGGTATCCGGGAACGATTTTTGGATCTTAAAAAACTATCCGATAAATATTAAAAATTTCGAAATCTTTGGAGGGATTGATGTTGGTTTTGATACGTTTGTTAGTGTTTTCGGTTATTCTATGAAAAATTGCATCACTTTTTGGATCATCGTCGTGTGGAACGAAGTGTCGGGAAAGAGAGGGTTCTACGAGTCATCCCCCGCGGTAAAGAACGGTTGACGGTTTACCGCGCGCACCAAGTTTTTGCTTTCCTCTTCTTTTTTTTTGTTGTGTTCCCCGTCTTCTTCTTCTTCTCCTTCCTCTTCTTTGTTCATCTTTTTCGTCTTTGGCTGCTCTTGACGTACGGTCTGCTTCTTCTGCCCTTGGCGCTCCGTCGCACCTCTTCTTTTGTTGTTCCCGTCTTCTCTTTCTCTGCCCTTGCCCACCTTCTTCTTCTGTCTGCCTTTCTTGTTCTTCGGCTGCTGGTGCCTTTCCTTGTTCTTCTTCTTCTTTTTCTTTTTCTGCTTGTGTTTCTCTTCCTTTGGATGTCTCAGTGTCTTATGCTTATTCGTTTTTCCTTCGCTTTCCTTTTTTTCTATTTTCCCCTTTGTTCTCAGTTGTTCTCTTTCCACTTCTCCTCCTCTTCTTTGGGTTTTCCTTTCTCCTGCCGCTTCTCTTTTTATTTTCGTCTTCCGCCCTTCGTTTTTTTTCACGCCCTCTTCTGCTTTTGGTTTTGCATTCTTCAAATTCCCTGTCGGCTGTTTCCTTTATTTCTCTGCTTGTTGTCCTCTCCTTATCATTTTGCTTCTTTTGGTTTGTCTTTGTCTTCTGGTTCTTTCGTTTTGCTTCCACTTCTTCTTCTTCTGTTGTTTGTTCCTCCTTCTTCGGTTTGTTTGGTTTCATTTTTTGCACTTTTGTTTTATCCCTTCTTCTTCTGCTGCTTTCCTGTTCGTTTCTTGCTCTGATTCGTTATTTTTCCATTCCTGTTTCGCTCCTTTTGTTTTCTCGTCTTCTTCTTCTTCTTCTTCTTCTTCTTCTTCTTCTTCTTCTTCTTCTGCTTTTTTTGCGTTTTCTCTTCATCTTCTGCTTCTTGTGTCTTCTCTTTTTCTTCCGCTTCTTTGGGTTTGAATTTCCTCTTTTGCTCCTCAAGGCTTTCCTTGATTCTGTTCCTTTTGTTTTTCCGTTCCACCGTCTTCCCCTTTTGCTTCTTGCGTGCTTTCCTTTTTAATATCCTCGTGTTTTTTTCAATTCTTCTCCTGTCTTTAGTTTTCCCTACTTCTTTTTTCTCGTTTTTATTTATCTTCGTCTGCTTCTTGCGAATCTTTTCCCCCTTCTCCTTTTCATTTTCTTGTTGTCCTCTCGTTTTCTGCTGCTTTTGTTTTTTTCTGCCTTCTTCTTCTGCTTCTTTTGCGCGTCCCTTCTCGTAATTCTTTGCTTTTCAATTGTTCTTCTGCTTTATGTTTTTTTCGTTCTGCGTCGGCTTCTTTCACGTCACCTTTCTTCTTCCAATCCCTTTTTTCCAATCGTCTTTCGGTTCGTTTGTTATCCTTTCCTCTGCTGCTTCTTGTGCATTTACCATCATCTACTGCTTGTTTGTCCAACGGTTCCTGTACTTTCCTTTCTTCTTGTTCTTTTGTTTTCCTTTCTTTCTTCACTTTTTTATTTCTGTTTGCTTTCTCCGTCGTCTGTCGCTTTTTGGTTTTTCATGCGTTTTCTTGATATTTCTTTCCCCAGTCTTCGTGTATCTCTTTCTTTCTCACTCCTTCTTTTTCTTCTTCTTTTGTTGTTTTGTCCTTCTTCGTCTCCTTCTTCTACTTCTTTCTTGTTCTCTTCTTGTTATGCATCTTTTTTCCATTATTATTTTGCTTCTTTATTTTTTTGCCGTCTACTCGTTTTCCTTCTGTTGTTTTTCCCTCATTGTTTGTTTTCTTCTTGTTTTTACTTGTTCGTTCCCCTTATGTTCCATTCTTCTTGTGCTCATTTTGTTTCTCTTTCTTTTTCGTCTTCTCCTTCTTCTTATTTTTCTTCTTCGTCTTCTTCTTCTTCTTCTTCTTTGTTCTTCTTCTTTATCTTCTTTTTTCTGCTCTCCTTTTTTACGTTCTTCAATGCCTTTGTTTCCCACTCTTCTTATTTTTGTTGTTTTTCCATTCTGCTTGCGCTTCTTTTGTTTTTCAATTCTTCTTCTGTTTCTTTCGGTTTCGTTTTTTCTTCTGCTTCTTTCGTTTCTCCAGTCGTCCTGTTTGGTTTGTGTTGTCCTTCTTCTTCTTCTGCTTTTTTGTTTTTTCCATAATTATTCTGCTTTTCGTTTTCCCTTCTTCTTCCTCTTGTTGCGCTTTTTGTTTTACCCTTCCTCTGTTGCGTCTTTTGTCTCGCCTCCTCGTGTTCTTCTGCTTCTTTTGTTATTCCCGTCTTCTTCTTATGTTGGTTCCCCTTATTTTTCTACTTCTGTTGTTCTCGCCTTCTTCTTCTTTTTTTCTGCTTCCTTCGGTCCCCCTTCTTCTTCTGGTTGCTTTGCCTTTCCCTTCTTCTTCTTCAGCTTCTGTTGTGTTTCACGTCTTCTTCTGCTTTTTGGTTTCCGTTCTTCTTCTCCTGCTTCCTGGTTCTTTTGTTTTTCCCTCCTTCGTCTGTTTCTTTTGTTTTTCCCGTCTTCTTCTGCTTCTGTTGTTTTCCCGTTCTTCTTCTGCTTCTTTTGTTTGTCCTTCTTCTTTTCGGTTGTTTTCTTTATTGTGCTTCTTTTGTTTTTTTTCCTTTCTTCTTCTTCTTCTTCTTCTTCTTCTTCTTCTTCTTCTGCTTCTCACGTTTTTCCTGTCTTCTTCTGCTTCTTGTGTTGTTCTCTTCTTCATCTGGCGCGTTTGTTTTCAGTTCTTCTTTTGTTTCTTTTGTGTTTCACTTCTTCATCTTCTGCTTCTTTGGTTTTTTGTTTTCGTTCTTCTTCTGCTTCTTTTGTTTGTTCCCGTCTCCTTCTGCTGTTTTATTTTCCCCTTACTCTGCTGCCTCGTTCGTTGTCCCTTACTCTTCTTCTTCTGTTTTCCTTCTTGGTTCTTGTGTTTTCCCTTGCTTCTTCTGCTTATTTTATTTTCTTTCCATTCTTCTTGTGCTGCTTTTGTTTTCTCTTCTTCTTCTGCTTCTTTGGTTTTCCCTTCTCCATATGCTTCTTATGTGTTTCCCTTCTGCTCCTGCTTCTTTTTTTCACTTCTTCTTGTGCTTCTTGTGTTTGTCCCTTCTTCTCGTTGTGTTTCCTTTATTTCTTCAACTTCTTTTGGTTTCCCTTCTTCTTCTTCGTCTTCTTCTTCTTCTTCTTCGTCTTCTTCTTCTTTTGCTTTCCCTTCTTCTTCTGCTTCTTTTGTTTTTCTTTATTCTTCTATTTCTTTTGGTTGTCCATTCTCCTTTCTTCCCTTCTTCTTCTTTTTCTTCTGTTTTCGCTTTATTCGTGTGCTTCTTTTATTTTCCAGTTCTTCTTCTGTTTCTTTGGTTTTCCCTTCTTCTTCTTCTTCTTCTTCTTCTTCTTCTTCTTCTTCTTCTTCTTCTTCTTATGTTTTTTTTAGTTTTCCCTTTTTCGTCTGCTTCTTTCGTTTGTCCCTTCTTCTTTTGTGTTTTTTGTTTTTCGATTCTTTTTGTTTCCTTTTCTGATGCATTCTTATGCTTGTTGCTGCTTTCTGATGCTCTCTGTTTGTTTCTGCTGTTTTCTGTTGCTTTCCGTTCCTTTTTGATGGTTTCTGTTGCTTGTTGGTGCTTTCTTTTGCTTTTTCATTATTGTATTACTTTCTATTGTTTCCTGCTGCCTGCTCATGCTTTCTGATGATTTGCGTTGGCAACGCGCTTGAGAAAGAAAGAAAGAGAGAGAGAGAGAGAGAGAGAGAGAGTGCGCTTGAGAAAGGTAACGCGCTTGAGAGCGACAACGCGCTTCAGGGCGACAACGCGCTTGTGAGAGATGACGCGCTTGAGGAAGGCAACGCGCTTGAGAGCGACGACGCGCTTGAGAGAGATAACGCGCTTAAGGGAGATAACGAGCTTGAAATAAATAACGCGCTTGAGGGAAGCAACGCGCTTGAGAGCGACGACGCGCTTGAGAGAGATAAAGCGCTTGAGGGAAGCAACGTGCTTGAGAGCGACGACGCGCTTGAGAAAGATAACACGCTTGAAAGCCACAATTGCTTAAGAAATTGTCGCATTCTTCATGCACAAGCTCCTAAATGACTCGTAGAGCTTTCTCTGTCTAAGAATACTTAATATATGTAATTCAACGGCAGGGGAGATCGGTGCCGAAACATGTCCTCCATCCCTCGAGCTCAAAAATTCACTTTTTGTACAATTCTCAAAAACATCAGTAAAACCAATATAATCTTAGCTTTTTTTTCGCTCATCAAAATTCACCTCGAGAAATCCCAAAAAACTTTTGTCGCACGTCTGCGGCGAAACGGACGGTCCGCTTAAAAGTTGTCGCACG
>Ga0099797_101562_pt1 | contig 11753 bp, 14 predicted proteins | sample Uncmet_Sort48C_1_FD_89871 | JGI IMG/M metagenome (GOLD analysis project Ga0099797, IMG submission 89871) | Marine eukaryotic communities from CALCOFI LINE 67, Pacific Ocean - C012_Sort48C_1 | ecosystem: Environmental > Aquatic > Marine > Oceanic | place: Pacific Ocean: Monterey Bay | collected... | reverse complement strand
AATGAACAGCGAGGCGTCTTCGAATACGCGGAACCTGCTAGAGATCTTGAGGGCGAGCGCCAGCAACCCGAAGGCCAAGTACTTCCGCTACAAGCTCGCGATTTTCATCGGCATCGTGCTGCTGGCGTTGTGCGGCCTGCTGTACTGGCTGATCGCGTTTCTGCTGCACAAGCCAGAGGCGGATGACGAGAATGAACAGGCTGAGGAGAGTGCATAGGTGAGTCTGAAACAACTCGTTTCTAGATTTGAAAATCTATACGCTGAACCCGCGGGTTCCAAATCCAGTTAGATCGGATCTGTTTGCTTCTAGATTTGAGCTTTTTAAAGTGACAAGCACTCGGGGCTATATCTTGCCGGTAATTGGGATCTTCCCTTGTAATTATCTTTCGCCTTGCATCGGTATCACAATCTAATTAAACGTGACTTCATGGATTCGTGATACGCGTTATTTTCGTCTGCGACTCCGCACGACGTATTTCAGTCCAGGTGCTTTATTCGTGACTTAATTACCCATCAAACTGGATGAATGCAAGCTGGGCTTGTAGCGTCGGATATTTGAAAAAGCCTTACATTTGGTGAAGGTGCAGCCTATCAAATGCTGATACGAAGCCGGTACTGGTGACGTTATTCATGTGCCGCAATTTGAGGGAATCGACAACCCACGACACATGACTGATTTCGACTATCCGGAACCGCGTTCTGCTAATGCCTGACCTTTATCAAACCTTAAAATCTGGTCGGATCTCACATGGAAGTGGCCATAATTTTCAAATCTAGAATCTCTTTACTTCACCACCTGTAGAAGCGGAACCCATACCGGGCGCCGGCGGGCGGCTGGCCCACCGAGCCGCCCGCTGGGATGGCCTCTTTTCACCTGACGATAAGCTGAGATATCAACGCTTGGACACAAAAAGATACGGAACGGTGAAGAGAAGGGGTCGCTAGGGCGTGAGGAGTTTCTATCAATAAAGTTCAATTGTGAGGCGAGCCCGAGGAGGGCAGCGTGAAGCTGAAGTTTTTTATTCCGAAGAAGACGGAGGAGCATGAGGAGCTGGTGAAGTTCCTGGCCCAAGAATTCGTGTGGACGGACGAATGACTCGGGGTTGAGGTGAAGACTGTGACCGACGATGCTGCTGAGTCTGACTCTGACGATGTTGACATGGCTGACGATCCAGATGGAGATGACATCGCCGAGGCAGTGGGAAAAGCTGGTGGTAAGAAGCGGAAGCAGGCTGATGCGAAGAAGCCGACGAAGAAAGTTAAGAAAGTTGTAAAAAGTCTGCCAGTCGTCCGCGCCGGCGGCGTGGCTCCGGGCTCTAAGGAAGAACTCGAGTGAGAAAACGAGGAGCTGTGAGCGGCAACTTGAAGATTAGAAGCTGATGTGTTTCTTGGGACGACGTCGAACGAAGTTTGAAGGTTGACTGCGGTTGCGCAGGTGGACGGGAGCGGGGAAAATTCGAAGATGGTCGAGACTGAGGAAGGGAAACCGATGGTCAGGTACTTGAAGTGGTGGAACGATCTTTTGATCACGAAGCAGGAGGAATTCAATAGGCTTGAGACGGTCGTACGGGGCGTGGTGCCCGAGAGGGTGGGCTGAGTTTGGGCGCCGAAGGTGAAGGGGCAGAACAGCCCGGGACAACACGATCCAGGTAATGATTTGGCGCATTGACTTACAGCTAACAAACTTTTTGATAAGGAGAGTGAGAAAGCCGCAGATTTGTTCGTCCAATGCAGAAGGTGAATCGAGGCCGCCGGCATCCTCAAGGCGTACAGTGAGCTGGACAACGGCCTCGGATACTACACGTGAGCTGGGAAGAGGCAGCTCGTCCTTCAATATACTTTGAAATCTAATGGCGTCAGCTGGTGATTCGACGTGGACAGCGGCGTCAGTCTCGCTTCGAGGCCAACGCACAGTTGAGAGTCCGCGGGGAAGATGCCATTGACTTACCCGCTGGACCCAGCTCATGGGTTCTCTTCTTGCAGGGCCTGAGCGCGCAGGTGACACGCTCTCGTCAAGCCACCCTGGTTATAACGCTAAACTTGCAGACCATCGCGCTTTGATATGTCCAAAACGCAGTTCGTAGTTTTTATAACGGATAAATAACAGTATCAGCAAAGAAAAAAGTATCCAAAAGTAGCGTCTTCGAGGAGGGCAGTCAGAAATAAAGTTGAGAAATATTTGTCGTGCAGTTCACTTGCAAGTGTCTACCGAGACCATCTTTGGGCATCTTCGAAATTCACGGAATCCGAATCACGCCCTCGGTCTCCTTGATCTCGTCCTCGGTCTGCCCCGTCCTCGCCCGCTATAATTTCATCGCATTGTGTTGGTTGTCGCGCCCGCGGTCCAGGCTATCGCGCTGGTCGGCCGACACCATGAACTTCTCGATCTGCTGCTCCAAATTCCGCTCGTGCGCGGTTGTGCGGCGCTTCTGCCCATGTTGTTCTGGCATTGTGTTGCTTTATATCTCTCGTTCTGTGTTCTTAAAAAGTTGAGTTTATCTTTATAAAGTTATGGTTATCGGTAGATTAAGTACTTCTTTGTTGTTGTTCCTCGCAAATTATTGCGTTCTTTCTAAAGGTCTCTAAGATATGCTAGTTTAATACTGCCCCGCCAGCAGTTTATGTGCGTATTTCGCGGTCTTGACGGCGGTCTGCACGCGGTAGACGGCTACCCCGATACCGACTCCGAGGTTGAAGCCGGCTTCGAAAAGGTAATCGAACGCCGTCACCGCCAACTCTATCACGCAAATCCACATTCTCCCGCTGCGGTGGGTGATTAAGACAAGTTAGAGTTTAGTGGTATAACAAAAGTTTCAACACCAAGTAGAGCACTTCACGACATTTGGCTTGAGATTCCCAGTAAGTTCGACGCTCAAAATTTTTGACGACGCGACAAACACGCACCGCATGCGAAAAATTTTATCAGTTTAAGCCTACCACCCGTCATTCTTGCGTCTTCATCCCCGCCGCTCTATGATACACTGGAGGTATAGTAGTATCAAAATCGGACACATTCGGTGTAGGCCGTAGTTCTGGACTAGATTAGATTACACGTGATGGCTGCGCCGGCGCAGAAGAGCGCGCTCCAGCGTGACAGCCGTCTGGATTGAAACAGGTGAATTCATAATAATTCATTCGCCGATCAGAAGAAGGTTCTATATCGAAACTTTTCCTGGCCCGGCCTGGACTGAAAGAACGTCTTGTTTGAAAATGTCAAAACAACGTCAGTGCTGATAATCCGACGAGGGTTAGTTTAGTGTACGACAGCTTCGATTCATCGTGTTCGTGTTGTACAGTTCCTACGGAAAATAATGCCGTTGTGGTCGTTGCGTAATGAGTTTTACTTGATGTACTGTAAGAGTCAGTGCAAACGTTAACGCGTTAAAACGTAGCGCGCTTAAACGTAGATGCCCTGAATGTAGAGGTCCTCCTTCGGCTCGGAGGAGTCCTTGCCTAAGAAGTCGTATTTTGGAATTAAGCTTGTATGTCGCACAGCCGGGTACTTGAAGTGCCTTTTTCTGACGACTGCGCTTTGCGAGAGACCCCTTTTCTGTTACTTCGGATCACCTTTTGAAGATAGACTCTAAGTCGGCAAAAATGAGAAAATTATATTTGTCATGCAGCGGGTATCACAAGTCTAGCCAGATGGCCGCCAGGAGTCAGTATTTGAGGACTTTTCATTCATCAGAAGGTGTTCCCTCAGTGCGACATACATCAAGTTCAAGGTTGAGATGTGGCTAACCCTCTTTGCCAAACAACATGAGCTTAGCCGCGTCGCCGACCTTCGACCCAATGAGGACGTAATCAGCAAGTCCGGCGCCCTTCGCCGGGGAGTCGTGCTCCTTCAGCGCGGCGTCGATGTCCGCCTTGATGCCGAAGATGTTTAGCAGCGTGTCCTTTTCCACGTGGCGCACCTCGGACACCATCCAGAAGAATCCAATTAATTGCATGAAGAAAAAGGACTTTCGTGGCCCTCCTCGTAGGTCTTCCAAACTAGACTTTTGGCTTTGCGGGGGAGGGCTATTTCCTTGTTATTCGAGACACATGTTGAAGATGCCATCCAGAAGGTGTTTTCCGGTATTTTAATTATCGGCTAAGGACCGGCATCGTACATGCATCCAAGGCTTTGAAAAGAATCAACTTTCGCGAAGAAAATCATTCGTATTGTCGTGTTTAGCTTCATGAAATTAACTGGGATCTTCTCGTTGCCGTGCCGCACCAGATCGCTAGCGGTCTTGTACTGGTCCAACTTCGCCTTCAATGCTTTTAAATCATCAATAGTAGATTGACAAGACGTCTTCGCGTCCGGAAGGTCCTTCAGCAGGGCGTCGACGAGATCGTGGATGCCGTCGATGATGTCCTTAGGAGAATCTTTGTTAACAATATCTTTAATGAAGGCGGCCACCTTAGCTTCCATATCTTCAGAAGACTTGTAGCACTCGTCCGCGACGCTCGCACCGAGGCCGTTCATAAATCCATCTAAAAAGTCCGTCACCTCCTTCGGCGCCGGCTCGTCAGCAACCTTAACAGCGTTGGCCTTCTTCAGCGCGATGCGCTGCAGCATGTTGACCATGCGCGTCGGGTCGTTGCCCAGCAGGGCGCCCTTCAGCGCGTCGCCCAGCGGGAAGCTGTACGATGCAAGATCAAGTCGGTTGGAATATGAATATGTCTGTGTGGCAGTGGGGCCCAAATCTCATTATTCTGTAACAGGATTTTACTTTTTTGGATACCTTTCGAAGTGCACTGTGATACCGGCAATCAACACATGTCTCATGACTACGTTTTTTGAAGCCTTGGGTTAGCTTTTATCATGGATTCCCAACCAAGCAAAACACCCTACCTGAGCAACATTTTCAAAAGACCCAAGGTAACTTCAAAGGAGGGTACTACTGCCAATAAAGCTTATCAACAACTTTTTCCGTGAAAGCAGCACCCAATCTTGTTCTCGTAGTCCGGAGTGTAGGTCTTGTCGCTGTGCGCGTGCTCCAGCTCCGCGGCAACCGTCTTCACGTCGACCAGGATGGCGCCCTTGTTGGCGAGAATATCTTTCACAATTTTGGCCGGCGACATGTGCTCAATCGCGCTCACGATCTCCTGCACCTCCGCGACGGACTCCTTGCAGTCCGCCAGCACGATCGGCATGTCGGTCTTCACGACGTCCAGCACCTCCTTAATTCCATCGGCGATCTTCTTCTGCTCAAAATCTTCGAAGGCAGCATCGAGACGCTTGGCGGCGTCCACCTGTTTAAGGCAGAAAAGTTTGAACTTCAAGAATCAAGTCTTCATCCTATGCAATGGAGTCACCCTTTCTCACGCAACCAGATTGTGATTTTCTTAAACTCACGAACCCCCTCCTGTGCAGACAAAGTTATGTCATCACTTGTAGCGCATAAGGACCGTTCTCCAAGGCAAGAGCTTTATAACCCAAAAGGCCACTCCTGCACATGAAAATGTTGTATTCGTGCCGAGTCCAGATACCGGCTGCATGTCAGAAAACTTGAAAAAAATATTTTCCAAATCCAACGAACAAGAGCTAACTAGGCGTCAACGCTCGACTTGCCGCAGTCCTCAACAACACTGACACCGAATCCCTCCGCGATCCCCTTCATGACCAGCACGCCGTCGGACGGCTTGATGCCGAGCATGTCCGGGCCGATCCTGTTGAAGCGAAAAATGATGTGAAAGTGAAAGTGATTCTAGCACAGTAGGAGTAGCCACCTCTGAACTATGATTTGAAAGCCGTTTTGGTAATGGAATTTAGGCTGAATTCATTGAGCTACACCATCGAATTGAAAGCGAGGCAATGTAGCTAATCAATGTGTAATCCTTGATCGCTAAACGATCGTACTCGCAAGCTCGCCAAAATGCCACTCAGAGAGTTCGACAGAGGGAAATTTAGTTAAAAGACATGCGCAAGTGCCGAATCACATCCCATCGAATAAATTCCAAACCGAAGTTAAGCATAACAGGATCTCCTTCAGCGCGAGGCCGAGGTGGTAGCCGAACGCCTGCCAAACCTGCTGGTGGTAGTTCGTCAGCGCCGTGTTCACGTTCCAGAAGATGTTCACCTTGTTGACCCACAAATCTTTTCCGACGTGGTAGGCAAACGCCTCCGGGCTCTTGAACGCGGACAGGGCCTTCACGATGTCGGCAATTTGTTGTTCAGTACCTTCACAGGCTTTAACGGCGTCCGGCAGGAACTTCAGGAACGCCTCGCCCAGCTTGGACAGGCCTGAGACGCGCACAGTAGGATTGGAGTATCCGATGTGAAAAGTTGTATCTGTGCCGTGCACACTCCACACGAAAACAGCCTTACTCGCATTTGCGAAACATGCATTCAGATTCCGTTGGGATACCCGCCCTGAAGAAAGATATTTATGCCGCTGTTTGGTGCTCAAGACTGATGGTCGCACTGAGCGCACATTCATAACGAAAAATCCATGAATTCCCTAGCAAAAGAACTATCGAGTTACGTTTCAGAGGTGGGGAGCAGTCGACACATCATCTTATCTTAGTTTCTGTTTGATCATTTCGGCGGCATAGGCAAGCAGCACCCTCCTTCACGGAGTCCTCGTCCTTCTTCTCGAACAGTTCGACCGCGTCCTTCACGGTAGTGAAGAAGCCGACGGAGTCCTCGAGGCAGGTCTCCACCAGGTTCAGGCCGAAGCCCTCGGCCAGGCCTAAGATATACAAGATGTAGCGTAAAAAATATACAAGGCATTCCATGAAGTCATGGACGACAAGATCAAATAATCTCTCCACAAAACTCATTCATTTTCCAGAGTCTAAAGTGCATCTACGGGGCTGGCAGTCAGATGATCAGTATCACGTCGCAAAAGTATCTCAGGATGACAACTGCCAAAGTCCTCGAGCAGTAGGCAGAATGACCTCTTTCTCAAAGCTACAAGTCTCGTTCTAGCGATACCAACGGGAGGTTCTCGAATGTGAGTTCATAGAATTGTATATTTCGTCCTGCTTGATCCCAAGCAATACCGATCGCGATCTCCTCGTATTCTTTGCGGTAGTCGGAGGCCGCGGCCTGAGTGTAGCCAAAAAAAATTAAGATAAAAAAACTGATAGCAGGAACATGATCGTAGCCTCACTGGAATGTGTACCAGGTTGCACTCAGGATGGTGAATTTGTTAGTCGCGGTGCACCATGTTTTCTGAGTAGATATTCAATATACTAATCTTGTAATATCAATGCATGCAGCCCGTACGGCAGCGCCATAAAAAAAGCATGTCTTTAATAAACGAATTCATGACGTTTTCTCGACAAAGTCGTGAGGCATTTGTCAACTGGATTGCTGCCAACTTTTTCAGCACCACATCTCTGGCAGCTAAGTGGGCAGGCGCCACGAACGCCGCCAGCGCCAAACCGGCGTTGCGGAGGAAGGAGCGCATCTTTCTCGCTTCTCTGTCTCTAGCTCTAAGTAGTAGCTCTTGCTTTTGCTTTCTCTTCAAAGAACCTCTACTCTCTTTGTCTAACAAAATGCAATATTGAGTGAGCATGCACTTTGAAGCTTCGAAAAATGTTTTATCCCACCCAGGACACGCGCGAACAAAACGATAACGAATCCATACCGAGTACTACTAACACTGTTGGTGTTGCCCGCCAAATCGGAACACATAATATGCAGCAAGAAAAGTGGGAAGTTCTCAAGTTACCTACAGTGTCGTTGGACGACAGTTAAGATCTCAGTGAAATACAAATGGGCACTCGCAGTCGCATCTAGTATACTCACACGGACATCGATTGGGTGTACAAATGCTACAAAGGTACTTATAGGAAGGAGTTGTTAGTAGAGTAAGTTTAAACTACTTTAACTTTATTTAATAAAGAAGGGCATCTGCGAGGTCACTGTCTTGCCACCTGCATATTTTTTATTGTATCTCTTAGCTTGAAAATCTGCCCAGTCCATTTTTGGCGCAGTCCCTGACAAACCCGAAGCAGAATCCGTCTGTGTCTTTGAGCTGAACTTCAGAAAATTATCGTTCCCCCGCATGATTGCCTCGCGTCGGGCCCGCCGTCAGGCCGCCTTTTGTTCTGGCGTCATGTTCTCTCTTTCCGCCTTCGACAGCGTGTAGGTGTCACTATCTCTATCAGCATCAGTATCACTTGCTTTGCCCTCTTTATTTCCCTTGTTCTTGCTTTCTTCATTCTTTTTCTCCCTCTACTCTTTCTCTTGCTGGTCCTTCTCCACAAGTTCCTCCAGCTGCCGGCGAGCGTTTAAGCTTTTTACATAGCCCCCCAAGGGGGTCATAGACGCGCCAGCAGAACCGAACGCATCCTGCTCCAGCCGCATCTTGGTGTTGGCGTGGACAGCCGCCACCCGCGCCGCGCGCCGCCGCGCCTTCTTCTCCGCTTCGGTCTCTTATGGCTTTTCATTTTCAACAGAATCCTTCTTCACAATCACACCATTCTGATTCTCCCCCGACTCCTAGTCCTCCTTGATAAGAGCGTCCAGCCTCTCTCTTCAGTAGATCTGAGCCTGCCGGTCAATAGAGCCGTGTACCCTTGAGTCACCGTAAGCCCTCTCTCGCAGAAGAGCCTTTTCGTTCGCCCTAACCACCGCCTTCCGCGCCGCCAGCCGCCGCGCATCTTTCTGCTCTTCTGTTTCGACGCTTTCCTGTTCCCGACCCTGCTGCTCGATCGCCGGTGCAGCTACACCTTTGTCGGTTGTTGCATCAGTTTTTGCAGCACTTCCATTTCCTTGCTTTGCTTTTTCTCATCATGCTTGTGCCTCCCGTTCGGCGCGTTCACGCCTCCCCTTCCGTTCGGCTTTATGAAGCCCACGTTGACGGGATCACGACTCCCGCTTCCACTCCGCCGGGGTTAGCCCGCCGGTGTGCAGTCCGTACCCAGATTGCGTCTCGTCTAGGCGCACGTTCTTGGGAAGCCCACTGCCTGTGCCCGACGCATCCGGCCATCGCCCGGCAAGATGCAAGCCCCTCACAGTGTTGATGCTTTCGCGCGCTCGTAGCTTCCCGGTGAGCCCGATTGGAATGACTTTAGGCTGATCCTCTTTTAAAACTTTCTGTTTCTATCCTTGTTCTATATCTTTTCTCTTCTCCTTTTCCATTTCCAGCCTCGACTTCCACACCTCATTCCTCTATCCTCAACTCTTGCGCACAATTCGATCTCTGCGACGTCGCTGCTCCAGATCCGTGAGCTCGCCTAGCGCAGCCGCTTCGTTCAGGTTTCTCGCCCCCTTCAGCCGTCTAAGCGTTTCCTACCCGCTATGGCCCTGCTCCAGCCACCTGCTCTGCATGCTAAAGCCGAGGTTCAAGGGTTCTCCTCCCGTTTTTCCCCCTCACTCATTGAACACCTTCCCGAACCTAATCCTCTTCTTCTTCCCTTTCTTTTTCGTTCCCAGTGTTTGTTCTGCCGGCTGCGGCTGCGCCTGTTCAACTTCAGCTTCAGGCTGTGTTTGCGTCGCCGCGTCGGTCTATGTCTGCGTCTACGTTTCCGCGGTCTCTTTATTTGCATCGCCAGCGTCCTCTCGATCCTATCATATAGGTGCACGATCCGTATATGTTGAAGCAGTAACCTGTAATGGTGCAACTGAAGGCGTCGGTGCAACCGTTGTAGTCGCCGACTCTCCAGCTCCACGCGAGGATGTGAGGAAGACCACGAGCAGAATACAGGCCACGCCTGCGCCGCATCCCACGCCCTACGCTAGAGACAAGAAGTCCCACACAGATAGGGAATCCCTGTCACCTCTCGATAGATCCGATTTCCGCTTTGCACTTGCAGCCGATAGTCTATTCAAAAACGAACTCTGTCTCTCCTGGCTCGCGCGCGTTAGACTGCGCGAGAGCACCGCCTTCACGTTGGAGGACGGCTCTTCAAGATCGATACTGTCGAGCATCGCGTCGAACTCGACGTCGTCGGAGGAGCTGGAGTAGCTCTCACTCGCACTCAAACTGCTCTCCCCCGGCCCCCGCAGCAGCTTCACCAGCTCTTTTTGCGCGGAGGGGGACGTTGGGAGCGAAGGAGCTTGTGATGAAGGTCATGAAATCGGCAGCGACTGCTGCAACTTGCTGTTGATCTTGGTCGGCGAAGGTGGCCTAAACAAGCCCAGGAGATCCGACTCCGGAATAGGAGCTGCTATCGCAACAGGTGCTGGCGCCGGATTTTTCCTCACTGCTCAAACAACGGCCGGACTCTGCACCATTGGACTTTGCAATTGCTGATATTTATAAGCTTCGCGATGCAGCAGCTCCATCCTGGCCTTCTCTTTCTACGTCTTCTTGATCCGTTTCACCTTCTCACTCTCACTCGCCTGCCGTCACTCAATCTCCCTCTCCGCCGCCCGCGTCAGCGCCTCCAGCTTGGCTTCCGCAGATCTTTCCATTCACTGCATCTCCAGCTTCGCCTGCTCGACCGCCTTCTACCGGAGATGCTTCTCGTGCTCGTCCTGCTGCAGTTTGATGCCCTTCTAGCCCTGATTGTTTACTTGAACGGGTTCTCCCTGCAAACCGGGTTTATTGCACCGTTATTTTAAGCATACGAAGGTTATGGTCAATGCTCTTGATGAACTCTTCTGATATCAAAATCCTACAGATTTCTGTTAGCAAATCGTGCAACTCTCACTTGAAGCGAATTGTGCTAGACCTCATTTTCGGAATGATGCTCAAACTGCCAGCCTCGAAGCAAACTGATAAAACGTGAGATATCAATAGTTCTCCCGGATATCGCGCGATATCCGGGACGAACTTTTCTCAATGGGGCCAATTTCTCTTCTCCCACGTCGCAGGAGAGCCACTTTATGCCGCTTGAGCAAAAGTTCTCCCGGATATCGCGCGATATCCGGGAAAAGTATTTCATATGCTTTTACAGTTGGCTTAGATACCGGCATTTTAAGCAGCATTTTGAACATGAGATCTAGCCCTTTTCTCACCAATTCAGAGATAAGCAATTTGCCAATAGAAGTCTGTAGGATTTTATAATCATGAGAGTCTATTTAGATCATTGACCATACCCTTCGTATGATTAAATTAACTCTCAAATAAACTCGGCTTGCAGGGAGAACCCGTTCTTGCAACTCAGTCTGCTTCAGCCCCCGCCAAATCGCGTCCATCTGCTGCGCGACGGTGAAGGTGTTAGCCTTTTTCACCGCGCCTCAGTCCGCCGACCCAGCGCGCATCATATCATTCAGTCAGTCGGTCGCCGCCGTATGTCTTTTTTTACCTCCCTCGCTCAAATTCGACGGCAGCACCAGGTTGTCCAGCGAGAACCTGTCCCTGCTCACCACCTTTGGCAGCATCGCCTCGGGGTACTCGAAAACTGAACTCACCGGACTCGCGCTGCCCGCCGACACGGGGTACCCCTGCCCACTCGTCAATTGCTCAGACGATGACGAGGACGAAGACATGTTGTTCAACGACTGCCAGGCTTGGATGTTGTCCGTCGATCGCGGCTGTCCCGGCTAGGCGACTTCAGTACTAGACGAGGATGACGGCGGCTGGAGGGACATTTTTTGCGAAGCTGAAGCTGTCGGGCTTCACCGGTTGTCCCCAGCCTTCAAATAACCGCCTACATGATTGAACGCCCCCGACGGCAGGTCAAACGTCATCCGCGCCTGCGTGCTCCCTCCACCTGAGGCGGGCTCATCTCCATACACATCATTGGCATTCGCATTCGACGAAGATGACGAACTCGGGTCGTCCTCCAGGTAGTTTTCGTAGTAGGTCATCAAACTTTCCAGGCTCTCCGCGTTCTGGATCGGGTTCAACTGCTTCGCCTCCTTC
>Ga0099797_101561_pt1 | contig 11767 bp, 12 predicted proteins | sample Uncmet_Sort48C_1_FD_89871 | JGI IMG/M metagenome (GOLD analysis project Ga0099797, IMG submission 89871) | Marine eukaryotic communities from CALCOFI LINE 67, Pacific Ocean - C012_Sort48C_1 | ecosystem: Environmental > Aquatic > Marine > Oceanic | place: Pacific Ocean: Monterey Bay | collected... | reverse complement strand
TGTTGGAATTGACGACTTCCCGGTGGAGATGACAGCAGCTCAACGGCTACTTGTGGAAGCTTTGACAGCAAATGCAGCTTTACGTGACGAAATGGAGCAAACAGATGAGGTTGCAGCGGTCTCGAATGACACGAAGTTACTACTTGTAGACAGCGGCGCAGTGCGAACGGTCTTTAGGCGAGGAGAGTTCCAAGCAGAGCGAGACAATGCAAGCCGTGGGCCACTACTCTCGATCACAGGCCACCCGATTGCAAGATATGGGAATCAGAACGCGAAAGTCCAGTTTGCAAGTGGGTGGTCTGCCCGGCTAAATGCCGAGGAGGCGGATGTGATTCGAAGCGCCTGGTCTGTGGAGGATGGCGTCGAGGCTGGCATGAGCGTGGTCTTTACTCCAGAGGGAAGCTTTCTGACGACAGAAAAGATCACGAGACCTTCGAATTCCGAAGGACTTCGAAAAGTTGGCAAGCAGTACTTCATGGAGGTGCAGGAGATTGCGGCAAACGAGGAGCAGGAGTCGTCAGCAGGTGCAGCTTCGAGCAATGGGCCAATGCCGGCCCCGGCGAATGGACCAGCAGAGGCAGCACCAGAAGGCCAAGATCATGTCGAGGACGAATGGGATGAGGCCTACGACAAGGCAGTGGAGACGAACTCGGTGTTACCGCTTGGGCGCTTTAGCCGACAAGACAAGGAAGGCTAGCTTCTTTAAGGTTCCGCGTCTTGGCGATCCGGTCACTATGTCGACGATGTTGCGGAGAAAGACTTTGGACGAAAGTACAATGGAGGTGATTGAGGACGTCATGAAACCCGAGGTGGAGGATGATTTCACTTGGCAAGCGCGGATTCCGATGGCTCCGAGAAAGCTTGTGACAGTTTTCTATTACTTCCTTGGCCACGGGAAGCAGACAGTGCAGGAAGTGATGGAGAAAAGTAAAGTCAGGAAGGAACGACTTCAGCAGAGCGTGGAGGAACCGACCGACGAGATGGTGGACAAGCATGAGCTGATGGGCCATAGCGAGTTCAAACCGTGGTGCAAACATTGCGTCGGCGGGCGTAGTCGTGGAGAAATTCACAAGCGGGTTGTAACAGTTGACGAGAGGGTCTTTGAGGGCGACTACACTTTCTACTCACAACTCGGCTACGACAAGAACAGTTTGGCACAGCTTGGCGAAGGTACGGAATTGCCTAATGCAACTTGTGTGCTGAATGTGATCAGCCGGAAGAATGGGACTATTTGGTCAACGGTGTGCTTAATGAAAGGTGCGTGGCAGTATGCAGTTGAGGGTGTCAGTTACATGATCCAGAAGCTCAAGATCAAGGATGCTATGTTGCGTGCAGATCCGGAGCCAGCCATGAAGACGGTATGTGACGCACTGGCGGCCAGGGCTTTGGAGAAGGGTTGCGCTTGCATGTTTCAGCAGGGCCAAGTGGGGAGTCACCAGAGTATTGGGGCTTGCGAGCAGGCTCACGATGTACAAGCGGGCTATGTTAGAACGATCCACAGCTTTGTCTTTGAGAAGACGGGAGTCAAGATACACCCGAAGCACGTGCTGTTCCCGTGGTTGATCAGATACGTCATGTTTGTGATGAATTGCCTACATGTAAGACCAAATGGGCTGACGGCCTACAAGATGGAGCATGGTGTCGACTTTGACGCGAGGTTGGCAACTTTCGGTGAGCAAGTGTTGTTTCAGATTGGAAAGACAACTATGAATCCACCTGGAAAAGGAGTACCACGTTGGGCTATGGGCACCGTTGTTGGATTCCCGGAGGCTGAAAAGGGCTGTGTATGTGTAACGCCTGGAGGCTATGAGATGTCTCGGACAATTCACTGATTGCCACTTTCGAAGCGATGGAATGGGAGTGCACTTGACGAGTGCAAGGGTGCACCGTGGTCCCGGCGAGCTGGAGTTTCAGATGGAAATGTGCCGGAGCAGATGAGATCGGCCCCGCAGGTCGAACCGGTGGCCACAGCAACTCCAGCAGCGGCAAGTGAGGCGGCAGAGACTGAGAGAAACACCACACACCGACCAACGACAACCACTACACCCACACGTCCAGTTTTACCTCAAGTACCACTCTTCCCGACCACTAACAACTTACAAAGTTCCACAACAAGCACCAAGCGCGCAAGCACTGGGGACTTTGTGAGGCAGCAGGAACTGCAGCGACCAGCGGCCGAAAATGAGGCACCTTCGACGCCCCGAGTGTACAGGCGACCGGTACCATCGACACCGACAAGTCCGACTGCGATGCCCTCGAATGCACGTGCAGCGGATTGGGTTGTGGAAGGTGAAGGAGCAGCCAAGCGGTGGAAACCACGCGGCGACATTGGCGGTATCTTCGACGAGGTGTTGGATTGGCTCGAGAAGGAAGTCAAGGACAGTGGTGACGAGTACCCCGATGAGATCAACGGGATTGAGGTGAGAGACTATGTGGATTGGAATCAGACCGAGCCTAAGGATGACGAGTACGTCTTGGCGGTGACGGCAGGTGAGTGGAACGAGGCAGAAGTCAGTGAAGCAGAACGGGCAAAGTTCAGAAGCAAAGAGTTGGGCAAACTGGCGGAGTTTGAGATCTACGATGCAGTTGAGGTTGACCGGTGCGGGAAAAGGATCTTCAAGTCGAAGTGGGTAGACACACAACACAAGTCACGGCTGATAGTTTTTGACTTGAAGCGCCTTGGGCACAAAGGCGAAATTACAAGTTCCCCGACTCCGAGTTCAACTACGATTAAGGTGTTTGAGTACCACGTTGCGGTCAATGGCTATCCGAGTGTGGACTTTGGTGTTGGAAGTGCCTTCTTACACGCTTTGGAGGAGAATGAAGAGGTCTATATGGATCCGCCGGAGGAATGGTTTCTTGAAGATGAGAATAGACGTGGGAAGATCTGATGGACGTCAGACTGCAGGCAGGGACTTCGGGGAGTTCTTTGAGGCGGTGTTGCTGAACATGCCAGATGCGGGATTTGTGCAATCTGAGGCAGATGTGTGCTTGTACTACTCAGATCTTTGACTTGGCGTTGATTCACCACGTGGATGATGGGAGAATTGGTGGACCTACGAGTGGCATCACTGAGTGCGTGAAGTACCTGTGCGAGTACATTCTGCTAGAGGTGAGCTCGCCAATTACGGCGGGAGACAGTGTGGATTTCCTCAAGAGGACCAAGGTCAGAACAGAGCTTGGATGGGTCACGCTTCCCAACCACACGTTGCGGTTGAGAATCCTAGAAGGTTTAGGCTACACTGGTGAGAAAACCAAGACCTTGAAGCCAGCAGCTACGCCTGGAGTTAGACGAAACATGACCGATGAGGACATGCGGAAAGATTGGAGGCCAGACACCTTGTTTAGGTCGATTGGAGGTTGTGGCACCTACCTCTCCAGTGATGTGCCGAACATCCTCCCCGCAAGCAAGGAAATTGCGCGGAAATTCCACGATCCAAGAGTTAGCGATCGGCACGTGTTGGCGAGACTTGGACGCTACCTCTCTGACAAGGGCGATTGGGGCTATGTAAATGAGGTGATCAAGATTGGCAAGGCCAAGACCAGACTTGAAGTCTATGAAGATGCAAGTTTCTGTGGCGACGAAAACAGCCGCAGTAGCACGGGAATCACGATTGAGGCGACTGGTTTCCAGCTCATGCGTGTGAGCCAGACGCAGCCAGGGCTGCCAGCCCTATCTAGTGGGGAAAGCGAATTGAGATCGTTGTCAAGGTCTTGCTGTTGTCCATTGTACACGAAACAGTTGATGCATGACGTTGGCTATGATTGCGATATTGTCTTGATGGCGGACGCTACAGCAGCACTTGGTGCAGCAGCGAACTTGAACGGTTCAAGGATGCGGCATATGAATCTTGCCGAAACCTTTGTGAAAAAGTGCATTCGTGATAAAATCGTGAAAACTCAAAAGATTGGGACCAAGGATCAAAAGGGGGATCTCTACACCAAGCACGTTGATGTGGAAACTATGAAAAGGCTTTCTACACGCTACAGGGATTGCTCCGATGTTCTGCTGAAAAAAGGTACAGTTCTACAAGCTGAACACCATTGCAGACCTGAGGCATGCGACTGAGATTGTGCAGGAACACAAAGCAGACAGAAAGGCCAGGACTGTGGCCGAGGGGCTGAAGTTACATGCTTCAGCAGTTGCTGCGACAACTTTGGCTGTGCAAGTTGAAGAAATACAAGCAGGCCAAGGAGCAGACCACCTGTTTGGAGGTGCGACGTGGATGCTAATGATTATGGCGTTCCTTGCGGGATGCTGTGTGACGATCGCCATTATGAAGTTCAAGCGGTGGATTGAGGACTTGATTGTGGCGGCCAAGGGCAGCGGCATTGTGAATGGACATTTACAAACTAATAAGTTTTCCGAAGAAATTGTCTGTGAGGCGAGTGCGTCTCGTCCGGTTTGTTTATATATTTCACCGGGGGGTGAGAAATACCATACTAGAGGCGATTGTCAAGCCATGCTGGGCATGACAAGCAGAATGGCAGATGTGCAAGCTCGGACGTTTTGCGGGCATTGCACGAAGCGCGAAATGGGTAAGGACTAGGCTGTAATGTTCTACCCATGTGGACCGAGGAAAGGCTTCCGGCTGAGACAGATTGCCGTTGTAAAGCCGAGTACGGGTTCTAGATTGGGTGAGCCGGCGTCTGCAGAGCAGGGCCAAGGGCTCTAGGAATGGTGTTGGGTCTGGGTACCAACTGAGGGGCTGTGTGAGTTCTGAGCCAGTTGGGGTACCGGACCCGGGAAGAAAATGTAACAGAATTATTAACCTTGTGCAAGGACTGACCTTAGTGATGACTTTCATGATGCAGCCATTCAGATCGAGTGGCCCTTAACTTTGCAAGGCAAAACGGTAAAATGATGTACTTGCCACTTTCACAAATAGAGCCGTTCTAAACTGAACTCCCTGACCAAGCCGTAAGTTGTTTTTCATTAAGTGCATATATATATATATATATATATATGACGGTGCACTTCACAATAACTTGGGGGGGGTCTACAGGGCCAGGCGGCACAATAATTTAGGGGGGGCTAGGATCCCCCTCAATTATGGCCAGGCTCCTGCGGGAATCCCCAAACTGCCATAAGCAAGGAAACCAAAGGTGTGGCAGCAGCCTTGTGAACCAGGCGCCTTACATGACATTCTCATCTAGGGTGTGCCCCGAATCCGGTGGAAAGTGCTTGGGTCGACTCAGTGATCAGTTTTTTGTTTGTGTTGGGTGCGCATTTCGAAAATTTGTTCTCCCCGAAGGCCTGGCAAAATGACTCCCCCAAGTGATAAAAATCCCCCAATGTTCGGATCTTATTGATTGTATAATGGTGTCGCCCATTTCCAGATGCACGTTCGATGCAACAACCACCATGGATGCATGTAAACACGTCCCCGACCTCTTTTGAAGGGCCCCTCGGCCGGGAATCAGAGTTTAGGGATTCGGGTCCTGTAGGCCTCGGCCCGCGAGTGTTAGCGGCACCCTCATCTCCATGGAGCGGCTGACAGCTCGCAGTGGTTGGCGGCAACCGTACTTTGGTCGTTATGATGTGTGATCTTGGCAGATTTACCGCTCGCACTGGACATGTGCGGATGCTCTGGGGATAGGCTCCATATTGGGAACACCATATATATACACCACCACTGGGTTATACTGGGTTTGGGCATAGAGAAAATGAGAAAATGGCTGAGGTTTATTATTTCCTGGTGTATATGCAAGCTGGACAAATATGCAGCAACACACACACAAGGCGCGCCTTCGGCGCGCCCAACAGGGGCGCGGCGCGCCCCTGTGGTGGTGTGTGTTTGCTGCATATTCCATGATATTGGAACAGTTTGCATATACACCAGGAAATGGTATACGCATGCCATTTTGTTAGTTTTTCTAGGCCCAAACCCGGTGATGGTGTATATATGGTGTCCCCACTTGTTGTCAGCAATTATATAAACAAAGAATTGGTTCTGATTGTTATGGGTTCTTAATCCAGATTTCCAGCAATCCCCGGGTTAATAAAGTAAGGCACCCTTTCCTCGTGTTGGGGGGATTCCCCGCTTTTAAGCTGGGGGAGGTCCTTCGCCCCCCCAGACCCCCCCGATGACGGCCTTAGGGCCGTGATCAAGTCGGAGAAGTTGGCCGCTTAGGCGGCAAACTCCACCTCCATTTTTGTGGCCTCCGGACTTCCCTCGAATTAATAAACCCCCGAGTCAATCAAGTATGCTTCCAAGCAAGACGGAAATCAAATCACGGATCGGATTAATAAGGAAACAGCTGATCGTATTGATAAAAGCGAAGGGGGTGCCTATTAAGTGGAGGTGAGGGTTATTCAGTGAGACTTAATAAATGTTGAGGTGTTGTTCATGCGTGTGGTGGATAATGGAATAAAGGAATGGCGATGTAGGTTTAGGCAGGCTTCAAGTATGTTTCAATGATCGCCAATGAATTGGAATGAATTGTAATGGATCTCAGGATATGCAATGGATTGTAATGAGTTCGAAAGATCTACATTTAATTAAACCCTACGCATGAATTATAGTAACATTACCCCTCAAGGGGATAGTGGTGATGGATTAGTTACATTTACCTTACGTATCGGAGGTTGGGGGAAAGAATCCGTCAGGATCCCCAGCCGGGAAATCGGTTTCGGTTTCGTTTCGTGTTCGTGTCGTGCGAGCGAGCGGGCGAGGCGAAGCTGCGCGAGGGTGCGAGGCAGAGATGATCCTCCCAACGCTGGGGAGCATCCTGTGGAGATCTCCTGTGCCGTCGCGTGGTTTCATCTTTTCATTTTTGCTGCTATACGCATGGTTTTAACGAAAAAAGCCCGGGGCATGCTATATGCATCGTTTTTTTGGTGAAAGTTGAGATATCCATGCTATACGCATGGGTTTTAAGCTTCTGGACACTTGTTTTTGGAACTCCTGATGCTGTATGCGTGGGTTTTAAGGTAAAAATGAGATCTCTATGTTATACGCATGGGCTTTAAGCTTCTAGACGTTTATTTTTTTAGCCCCTGATGCTATATGCATGGGTTTTGAGCTTCTGGATGTTTATTTTGGAGATATTGATGCTACACGCATGGGTTTTAAGCTTCTTGACGTGTGTTTTTCTAAGTCCTGATAATATATGCATGGGTTTTAAGCTTCTGGACGTGTATTGCTTGAGATCGCGATGCTATATGCATGGGTTTAAAAAAAATGAGATCTCTATGCCATACGCATGGGTTTTAAGATTCTGGATGCTTGTTTGTTTTTTGAGATCTTGAAGCTATATGCATGGGTTTTAAGGTAAAATATACGATATCTTTGCTATACGCATGGGTTTTAAGTCTGTGATATATAATCTCTCATCTACCCCCGCTCATCCGCCACACTCGGCTCTCCTGCGAGAGCACCCCACAATTGCGTCCGCAGGCAACCCTTGCGGCCGACGCTGAAGCAGAGGTCCATCAGGTGGCTTCCACATTAATGTATGAGCAAGAGAAAGAGAAAGAGACAGAGAAAGAGAACGAGAAAGAGAAAGAGACAGAGACAGAGACAGAGAAAGAGAAAGAGAAAGACAAAGAAAAAGAAAAAGAGAAAGAGAACGAGAAAGAGAACGGGAAAGGGAAAGAGAAAGAGAAAGAGAAAGGGAAAGAGAAAGAGAAAGAGACAGAGACAGAGACAGAGACAGATTCAGAGAAAGAGACAGATGCAGAGAAAGAGAAAGAGACAGATTCAGAGAAAGAGAAAGAGAAAGAGAAAGAGAAAGAGAAAGAGAAAGAGAAAGAGAAAGAGAAAGAGAAAGAGAAAGAGAAAGAGAAAGAGAAAGAAAAAAGAGAAAGAGAAAGAGACACCCCTCTTCCATTCGACCCCACCTTCCCACAATCTCCTTATCACACCTAAGCGTGGTCTTATAGGTAGTTTAAGGGTCCCGCCGAGCTCATAGCTACACAGAGATAGGTACATGAAACTAATATGAAATACTGCCCGGCACCGACAGAAAGTGGTAACAACCAGTTGCATAATAGTTCTATGTTACATTTGTAGTATCTCCCGAGTTTCAGAATATGTCAACATTAGGTTCACATCATTGCGGGATTTTACAACTTGTCGCAGTATTATTGCGGCATATTTGCACAAAGTCGATGATTGTTCTTAGTCAGCATATCAAATCGAATGTCTAGACGTGTGTGTTGCGGCAATCGAGAAGGATGGCACAGACATGAACAATGTTTGCGGAGACATAGGCAATTCTTGTTACAGGGTTCCCACGCAGGTGGGCCGACTACTGATTCTAAACACCAGGAAGCCAAGTGCATCATTTCGGCCTTCACAGACGTCTAAGTGGCTTTGTACTGATGGTCTCGCATTCCTAACCGGCATGTCTTTCTTCCGCATTAAATCTGTTTTAAAATTCTAAGCTCTTCTCACTCAGTTTCCCAGGCTATGATACATGTTGCAATCGCATCAGTCGAATTCTTCGGGCATGGGTTTCGCCCACCGATTCTGAACTGGAAGGTTGTGACTGAGAAGGACTTTGTGCTTTGGTCTGGGAATGCAATGTGAGGGAGCTTGCATCTTTGGTGCTTCGATCACGTGTGACTTTGTGCGTGGTGTTGGCCCATGCACCACATTTCTTTCATGGCCGAAGCATTGTGATGCAAGGCTCGGATTTGTAGGTAACACACTTTGCCTCCATCCGCGAGAGCCGTCCAGTCTCAGTGCAAGTTCTGACAGCCGTTCCAGCGAGGATTCAGGGGGGAGCAACTTTTGGGGCACAATGATTATCATTGGCTCGTTTCGAGATTCCAGTTTTTTATACAACTACAAGCTATTGGAATGTGTTTAATAGGGTTCAATTCCCCATTTGATTTAAACCCCAAATCAGTGGGAATCAGTGGGAATCAATTATTAGTGACAGATTTTTGTTGGTGCTGGCCAAAAAAAACTCCCAAAATAGATTTGGTGTCTGTAATATACCACAACGGAGCTCCGGACACATAAACACCTCAGAAGAGCACGGACTTTCGAGAGGAATCGAATGGGATTAGTCCCGGGACCTGGAAACGGGTAAAAACAGAAAGAACACATAGGTGTGGCAAGTCTTTCATAAACCCGCGTAAATCCGAGTTGGCCATCACTCTGCCTGCCCATGAAGATGTCCATGGCTATGCACATCACGTTCGGGTCTTGTGTGCCAGGCTATTCATAATGTCCGTGTGCATGTCTATGCACATCACCTCCGCATTCATGAATACGCACATCATGTTCGAGTCCTGTTGTGCCTATTATTTTATGGGGCCTCGAATTCCAAATCCCAGACCCCAATTTAACCGGATTTTAATTCATTTCTATGTACAGGTAATTTCGTGATGTCCTTTGCATTCGTTATACCGGGGACGGCTTTAATTAGGCCACACCTGGGCTATTTTGCAGCTTCACACGAGGCTTATAACACAAACACTTCTGTCCACCAAAAGCGTACAGAAAAACAATTCCGGGGTGATGTTCGGTGTACCCTTCTCCAAGTGGCGTTGCGCATTTTTGTTGTTTTGTTTGGAATTCTGGGTTTGCGAAGATTTGGTGGCCGGACGAATCCACAGGTTTTTATTGATCCAAGACGGTGGACGATGGACAAGTTTGGACGATGAACAACTTTTGAGAGCAACAAACATGACTATGAGTAGTTTCTGCTATGTTCCCATCTCAAAATGGTTACCAAATCTCATCCCGGATGTAATTAGTAGGTATTTAGATATTTCTTATAGGATTCCCATATATTTCCTATGGGTGACGCTTAAATTATACCGGCAACCGTAAGGGCCCCTTCAGTAGCCATCACTTTGCCTCCCTCTGAAGATGTCCATGTCTATGCACATCACGTTCGGGGGTCGGTGGCCTGTGCCAGGTCCTGTGTGCCCGGCTATGGGGGCTTCATCCCTGGCAAGTATGTGCAGGGCTTGGTGGTTGCATATATTGCAAAATCGGCACACTTGACAGGGCTGCGGGTAAGGGGCCCTAGACACTATTCTCCGGTCCCGGGGTCCAAAACCCTATTTTCCGGTCCTGGGGTCCTAAAGCATATTTTCCGGTCCCAGGCTCGGTCCCCAGAGCCCGGCAGTGGCCCCACTGGATTCGTCGAGGTATTCGTCGAGGTATTCTGAGGTATTTATGCGTCCGGAGCTCCGATGTGGTATTTTATTGACACCAAACCATTTTGGGAGGTTTTTTGGCCAGCCCTCTGGGGAGTATACATTTTCGAAAAACTTAGCCCAAACACAACGAGATCCACCACATTGCAATTTCATGGGAACCATCGGCAGGGCTGTGGCTAAGGGGCCTACTTCCCCAAAATGTAAGGGTCAGATTGGAATATTTGGGCCTCCAAGGCCAAACACGGTCATGGCAACACCATGCCCATGTATTCTAGTGCAATGGACAGAACAGGGGGCCGCCGCCTTTATCGGCGGCCCCCATGGTTTTGATAAACTTAAAATATAGCGGGATGGTGTTCGCATGTCGTTGTTTGACCTGGAGGCCCCCACAAATCCAATCTTACCTTTAAATTTTCTCGGTCTTGCTCATGTATATTTTGGGGGCAATGCTCCAACATCTGAACTCGGACACGAAACTGACCGCCACGGATGCTACAGAGCAAAGACACCCGGACCAGAGTTCGACCCAGTATCCCAAGCAAAAATCAAAGTAAATGTGATTTCCAGGGGTAGTTAATAGGTTTAGCATTCATGGGTCGAACACCATATTGACCAGGAAATAGGGTTCTCTGTAGAATCGGGAATTAATTCAAAACCAAACAGAGAGCAGGGGTTTGGGGGAATTAGGCCCCTTAGCCACAAGCCTGCTTGAGTAGTAAGAAATTACAGTAACGGAGTTAGAAGGGCAGTGCCAGGGTCCTATGCAGATACTCTCAAAAACAAAATAGTGCAGTGCAGCAATCATTAGTTGAATGATTATTTTAATATCAAAAATACAAAAATACAAAAATACAAAATATCCTCGGTGCGGGTCAAGGCACAATATGTGTTCGTTTTTCGGGTACCCCAGCACAGCAAGACTTCACTGCACGTGCACCTGAAAATTCGGAGACAGCATTGTTAAATGCAGTGCAGCAATCATTAGTTGCATGATTCTTTTAATATCAGGCAGTCATTGTTACAGCATTACTTGCAGGACGAGTTCAGAAGTTAATTGATTGGGTCCCGTTTTCTCCAACACCGAGATGTTCGGTCGAAACCAAGAAGACGCACAACACCATTTGGAGCCGGGTACACCCGATATCAGCCCGAGATCATTTTTTCGGACCTGTTTTGTGCCGGAAACGTGTTTTCTGTGGCAAATTAATTGTATAGCTTTACACACTGAAATTCACATATTACAGTGACAGTATTTATTGCACACCGAATGAAGTTCTGTAATCCACAAATTGCAGTTACAGCATTACTTGTGCACTGACTTGATAATGCCATATTTGTGTTTCTATGGTAGTGTTTGTTGTACGAGGTTCTTGGCCTCTATCTGTACAGTCTTGATCTGCCTGGAGAATCTGGGACTGCTTTCGAACATATGTAATTTGTGTGGATTTTTTTTGTACGTCTGAGGAAATAAAATATGTTGTTGTAGGATATCTTTGTTGTGATAGTGAGCCGTCTGTGGGTTCTGTGGGTTCACCCTGGGTTCAGGGGGGTGGCGTTTGAAATTTGCCCCCCCTCCCCCCACCCCCTCGGAAAGGGAGCGGGGGGGAGATAGGCATCCCCCCTCCCCCCATCCCCGATCGGGGG
>Ga0099797_101558_pt1 | contig 11767 bp, 9 predicted proteins | sample Uncmet_Sort48C_1_FD_89871 | JGI IMG/M metagenome (GOLD analysis project Ga0099797, IMG submission 89871) | Marine eukaryotic communities from CALCOFI LINE 67, Pacific Ocean - C012_Sort48C_1 | ecosystem: Environmental > Aquatic > Marine > Oceanic | place: Pacific Ocean: Monterey Bay | collected... | reverse complement strand
TTGCCCGAAGACTGGCAGAGAAAGTACCATGTTTCAGGTGACAAAATGCAACATATAGAAAAAATGATCGGCTTTATTGACGATGGTTACAAACGATGGGGCTCACATGATGAAGAGATACCTATACCTGATGATATTTTGCAAAGAATGACTCAAGACGTAAAGGGCTTCAATAAATTCATGGAGGAGATTGTGCAAGGCGGAAAAAATGAACAAAAATTGAGAAAAGAATACGATGATGAGCACCAAAAGTATGCAGAAGCATGGGACGTGTTGCCCGAAGACTGGCAGAGAAAGTACCATGTTTCAGGTGACAAAATGCAACATATAGAAAGAATGATCGCCATTATTGACGATGGTTACAAACGATGGGGCTCACTTGATGAAGAGATACCTGATGATATTTTGCAAAGAATGACTCAAGACGTAAAGGGCTTCAATAAATTCATGGAGGAGATTGTGCAAGGCGGAAAAAATGAACAAAAATTGAGAAAAGAATACTTGGATGCCCACAAAGGGCATTTGGCATACCATGATTTGCTCGCAAACATGAGTGCTTTGAACAAAAAGTACGAACTTAAAGATGTGCGACATATTAAAGATACAATGGCCAGGATTGACCAAGACAATAAAATGTTTCGAAGACACGGAGATATACCAGCTAGAGATTTGAAAAACATTACTCAAACAATAAAGCAGTTCAATGAATTCATGACAAAAGTGAAACCAAAAAAAGATGAGCGCCAAAAGTATCAAGAAGCATTGGATGCTTTGGAAGATGAGCACCAAAAGTATACAGAAGAATGGGATGCCCTGCCCAAAGATCGTTGGGGCGAAGAGGTAGACTGGGATGCTTGGGAGGACAAGTACAAAGTTTCAAAAAATAATAAGAAGAAAGCCAAAGATTTGATGGCACGTATTGACAGAGACCACAGTATGCGGGATGCAAGGGAAGATATACCTCTTGGAGATTTGCAAAAAATGACTGAAACAGTAAAGGAATTCAATAAATTAATTAAGGAAGCGCAAACACCAAAACCGATTAAACCTAGTGTACCTAATAAAAACACACACAGTGCTGCGAGTGCCCCAGAAAAATCAGTATGGAAAATTTCCGTATTAAAAACAAAAATAAAGGAAGAATTAAACTTACTTAGGGATACAGTAAATAAGTTGAATCAGGGTGTTAAAGATGTAGTATCGGAAGAACATGTAGCAGAATTGAAGAGCATGGAAGATAAATTTAAGCCACAACCGAACGAAGATGGAACAAAGAAGGTAACCCCGTCAAAAGAAGATTTACAAACACTTCATGGAAAGATCGCTCCCTTTAGAGAACGATTAAAGAATGACTACCCTGACTTTGATTCAACATATAATACAATTTATGATGATGATGATGATGATCTGCCACTCCGAAAAAGAGAAAAAAAGCAGAAAAACGACAATAAAACTGAGCTGCAGCAACTAAAGAAATTATTTAAAAAAGCAATTGGGGAAGCAGAAGGCAAACTCAAGGAAAAACATGAAATCTCACTTGACTATGCGAATGAAATAATAGGAAGACAAATACCAAGAAGTGACAAAGCCGTGCAGGACATGTTAGATAAAATTCAAAAATTACACAAGGAATTTTTAAATGTTGCCGAATATAAAGATGCATATGAGAAAGAATCAAAACCGAAACCCACTGCACGTCGAGGTCCGAAAACAATGGACCGCAGTGTTGAGAATCAAGACTTGTTCAATGATCTAAGGACTAAGTATCGATATTACAAGAAACAAGCAAAATCAAATCAAAACGACGACAAATTTGAAAAAAAATTTAAAGATTATAGCAAAGCAACATATAGCCAAGATGAAAAAAATCCAGACATAAGGGATTTCATACAAGAACTGGACAAAGCGATAGATGAAGAAGAATCAACGAAATCAAGCAAAGCAACGGTACATAAAGATCTCCACAGAGCACAGAACGACTATAAAACGAGATACGACGGGGTCCCATTACTGTTTGCAAAAATTACAAACACAAGTGACAGAGAGAAGTATATGAGAGAGTTCGCAGAATTTCCCAATTATTGGAAATTAGAATCCGTCCAAGAAGCCAATGATCAATTTGAGAAAGTTCTTAAATTCACTGAAAAGGTGAATGCTGCAGCAAGTCAAGACAAAACCGCCGGGCATAAGAAAAAGGATGGTTATATAGATGATCCTGACAACTCTTCTGCCTAGTTGATTAGCACTGCAACTGCAACAGGCAATCATCTGAGAGCGACTGCGACGGGCCGCGACTGGCTGTGACTGGCCGCGACTGCGACTGGCTGTGACTGGCCGCGACTGGCCGCGACTGGCCGCGACTGGCTGTGACTGGCCGCGACTGCGACTGGCTGTGACTGGCCGCGACTGGCCGCGACTGGCCGCGACTGGCCGCGACTGCGACTGGCCTCGACTGCGACTGGCCGCGACTGCGACGGGCCGCGACGGGCGACGACGGGCCGCGACGGGCGACGACGGGCCGCGACTGGCCGCGACTGGCCGCGACGGGCGATGACAGGCCGCGACGGGCGACGACGGGCCGCGACTGCGACAGGCCGCGACAGGCCGCGACTGCGACTGGCCGCGACTGCGACGGGCGACGACGGGCGACGACGGGCCATGACAGCCCACAAGAAGATACAGGCTACTTGCTACAGTGGTCCGCAACAATAACAATAGTATGACATGGCAACACAGGGTCCGTTACAAGTTGCGACCATTTTTTTTTAATTTGGATGTGGATATGTGTAGGATGTGGATTTTGTGTGTTTTTAGATTGTGTCGTGGATATATACATATATAGTATATATCTTGCGGCAGGTACTGGACGACGACAAAAGTCGACGAGTGACGACTGCTTAACGACAAAAGTCGACGAGTGACAATGCAGCAACCACTTAGCACCGCAAAGCTTAGGAGCACGAATCACAACAGTGCATAAAGTGGCTGTAGTACGATTTGTATTTCAAACAACATACAGCCCAAACGATCCACTTTGCATGTCCCACGACAAGGCGAGGCACGAGGCGAAGCACGGGGCGACGAGGCGAAGCACGGGGCGACGAGGCGAAGCACGGGGCGACGAGGCGAAGCACGGGGCGACGAGGCGAAGCACGGGGCGACGAGGCGAAGCACGGGGCGACGAGGCGAAGCACGGGGCGACGAGGCGAAGCACGGGGCGACGAGGCGAAGCACGGGGCGACGAGGCGACGAGGCGACGAGGCGAAGCACGGGGCGACGAGGCGACGAGGCGAAGCATGAAGCATAGCATGCATCTCTCACTCTCTTCCCCCTCAGATGCACAAACACGCACAAACACGCACAAACACGCACAAACACGCACAAACACGCACAAACACGCACAAACACGCGGACACACACACACGCGCGCACACACGCGCACACACACAAACACAAACACATTCACACACAGACACACGCGCTGATACACACGCGGATACACACACACAGACACCCATGCACACATGTGTGGACACACACACGTGGACACACACGCGTGGACACACACGCGTGTACACACATGCGTGGACACACACAGGCACACAAGCACTCACATGGCAGATATGGATATTGATCTTATTGGCAAGACACTGACAAAGAAGTTCGGAGTATATGGTGTGTTCACTGGCACTGTAACCAGGTGAACATGAATTGTTAACTGGCACCTAATGTTTTAGAATTAACAACATAGGTTTGACAAAGAAACATCTTGGTTCATGATTGAATACAGTGACGGCGACAAAGAAGAGATGTACGGACCCTGTGCCTTGTCACAAGAATGCATACAATGTGTGTATACAGGGACTACGATGAGCTCAAAGTCCTTTTGGATTGCAATGCCTTGTGGCATGTAGGGAGGATTATCAAGGCATGTAAGTCAAAACAATGCATGCACACGCGCAAACGATGATCACCCTGTGATCTGTTTTAGGGGAGTGCAACGAACATGGAACTCATTATGCAGTGGAATGGACTGCACGCTGGGCAAAGGATCACTATGGCAGTCATGAGTACATTATGGTTCCAAAGAACCTGAGGGTATGATCCGCTTCAATCAATCACTAATACAACATGTTTTTTCGGCAGTGGACATGTATGTCGGAGAGCAGCCTTAATTGCCAAAAAGGATGTCAAGAAGTTCTTGCCTCTGCACTTCACATGAAGGTAAGTCATATACATTGTCATACATGAGATAATAAATTCTTCACTGCAGCCTCTATGCGACAACATCAACGAGTTTTCAGTTTCGATTTGTGGTAAGATCTCGCATGTAGAAGCCTAGTACTTGCTATAAGAATGTTACACTCTCTATATTGCAAACAATAGGTAAAGATGATACCGACAGTCTGTACAAGATCCTTTACGAGGGCTTCGAATTCGACCCTGCTTCGCTTCTCCGGAAAAATTAGAAAAATCTGGACTTCATGTGCTTATTTCCAAAATTGTATCCCATAAGTCAAGATTAACAAACTGTGCAGGGGTTTTTAATGATTTTTGGAACAAACATGAAAAAACACAAAATTTTCATTCCATGCGGGGCTTTTTTTGGACAGTAACACAATCGCAGAATTTCAATTTATTCATGAATTGAATTACAATTCATGAAAGAGTCAATGACATGTAGACTGGCTCGAGTCTGTTTGAACAAGAGGTGAGAGTCCTGCGGATTGACTTCCGGCGAAGAACTTGGTCATCTTCAGCTGAGTCACAGCGTAGGCTCGCGGCCAGGGGCTGAGCCGAGGGTAGTCTCGCGGCCAGGGGCTGAGCCGAGGGTAGTCTCGCGGCCAGGGGCTGAGCCGAGGGTAGGCTCGTGGCCAGGGTCCGAGCAGAGGGTAGGCTCATGGCCAGGGGCCGAGCCGAGGGTAAGCTCGAGGCCAGGGGCTGAGCCGAGGGTAGGCGTGCGGCCAGGGGCCGAGCCGAGGGTAAGCTCGAGGCCAGGGGCTGAGCCGAGGGTAGGCGTGCGGCCAGGGGCCGAGCCGAGGGTAGGCTCGAGGCCAGGGGCCGAGCGGAGGGTAGGCTCGAGGCCAGGGGCCGAGCCGATGGTAGGCGCGCGGCCAGGGGCCGAGCCGAGGGTAGGCTCGAGGCCAGGGGCCGAGCCGAGGGTAGGCGCGAGGCCAGGGGCCGAGCCGATGGTAGGCGCGCGGCCAAGGGTCGAGTCGAGGGTAGGCTCCTGGCCAGGTGCCGTGGCATCCCTCGAACTCATCCATTTCGACTTGCCCTTGATATCTGCAAAGTAAAAGTCTGATCAGAATCCATTCTTGTACGATAAACATGATTCCGAAGTTCGCATGAGCATACCAGTGAATTCTGATCTGCTTCTTTTCATTTGTTCAACATCGTTCTCAGGCAAAATGCTTGAATCATTCGTGGCGAGATGGACAGCATTTCGCTTTGACTTCGTCGATGCAGACTTCGTAGCTGCTGACATTGAGTGATTGAGATGAAGATCGTATGAGCGGTGGATTCTTATAGTAATGGACTTGCATTCGCAAAAATAGACAGCTCAGTGCTTCCACAAAATTTTCCCCGTGTTGTTGTAAAATTGCACTTTACCCCATTACCACAAAAATGAGCCACGACGGAAATGCACCCATGTACACAAATGACATCAGTTTTGACCAGCTGAATAACTGAGATGCGCTGCATAGCATTCCAGTTTTGACCAGCTGAATAACTGAGATGCGCTGCATAGCATTCCAGTTTTGACCAGCTGAATAACTGAGATGCGCTGCATAGCATTCCAGTTTTGACCAGCTGAATAACTGAGATGCGCTGCATAGCATTCCAGTTTTGACCAGCTGAATAACTGAGATGCGCTGCATAGCATTCCAGTTTTGGTCAGGCTGTTTAACTGAGATGCGCTGCATAGCATTCCAGTTTTAACCAGCTGAAAAACTGAGATGCGCTGCATAGCATTCCAGTTTTGACCAGCTGAAAAACTGAGATGCGCTGCATAGCATTTCAGTTTTGACCAGCTGAATAACTGAGATGCGCTGCATAGCATTCCAGTTTTGAGTAGCTGAATAACTGAGATGCGCTGCATAGCATTCCAGTTTTAACCAGCTGAAAAACTGAGATGCGCTGCATAGCATTCCAGTTTTGACCAGCTGAATAACTAAGATGCGCTGCATAGCATTCCAGTTTTGACCAGCTGAATAACTGAGATGCGCTGCATAGCATTCCAGTTTTGACCAGCTGAATAACTAAGATGCGCTGCATAGCATTCCAGTTTTGACCAGCTGAATAACTGAGATGCGCTGCATAGCATTCCAGTTTTGACCAGCTGAATAACTAAGATGCGCTGCATAGCATTCCAGTTTTGACCAGCTGAATAACTGAGATGCGCTGCATAGCATTCCAGTTTTGGCCAGGCTGTTTAACTGAGATGCGCTGTATAGCATTCCAGTTTTGGCCAGGCTGTTTAACTGAGATGCACTGCATAGCATTCCAGTTTTGGCCAGGCTGTTTAACTGAGATGCGCTGCATAGCATTCCAGTTTTGGCCAGGCTGTTTAACTAAGATGCGCTGCATAGCATTCCAGTTTTGGCCAGGCTGTCTAACTGAGATGCGCTGCATAGCATTCCAGTTTTGGCCAGGCTGTTTAACTGAGATGCGCTGCATAGCATTCCAGTTTTGACAAGCCTGCTCAACTGACATGTCATGCTTAGCATACAGGTTTGTCCGGGTCGGTGAAAGGGCATGTCATGTCTATAGCATACCAGTTTGGGGAGGAGCGGGCTGTTGGACTAGAATGCAATGCTTAGCATACAAGTTTTCACAAGCTGATGAACGAGATGGATATGACATGTCTCGTCCATGCGCGCGTATATCTCAAAAATGCGGGCGCTGCAAAACAAATGGTACAGACTTAAGTGACAAACCTGATGTGTGAGGCACACACAGGGAATGAAACAAATTGCCAAGCAGACAAATCACTGGACTCATTGAAGAAATAATGTTCGCTAGCGCTGGGTGGCTAGAGCTGTGTGGATGTCTTGGCAGATTCCAAATTATAAGAAAAATCTGATATGGGGTGCTGAATGCAATGCTCTTGGGTGGGTTGTCTGCAAGAAGATCTGTTGTGAATAAATGAATAAACAGAAATGTAAGAGCATGCTTTGATGCGGTTCCAGAGCATCCCAGGGCATGCCTCCCTGTCATACCAGTCGCTGGCTCTGATTTGGTGCCATTTCGCTTAGACCTACAGGGGCACCTGTGCGCAAGGGCTGAGGGGGTTTCACGCATGCGAATTCTGGATATCCAGAGCATCCCAGGGCATGCCTCCCTGTCATACCAGTCGCTGGCTCAGATTTGGTGCCATTTCGCTTAGACCTGCAGGGGCACCTGTGCGCAAGGGCTGAGGGGGGTTTCACGCCTGCGAATTCTGGATATGTGCATCCGAGGGATTTCCAAGCCCGCATGAACGCCCTGGTAGCTCAGTTTGTAGAGTGCTGCGGTGGTTAGCCCTTTGAAAGGATGCATGGCTATTACCGTCCATGAGACCTGTTTTGGCATCATGGGGTAGCTGTGGGCCAACTCCATAGTTCAAATCCTCGGCCCAGAAAAAAGTGTTCCCCATGACCAGGCTAGGACTTGCACCTCCCTCCCAGAACAGGGCGTTATTCCATTCAGACCACATGGGATCCAGACTTTGAAAGGATTCATCTTATCATATTACCACACGGTCTCAGGGGTTTTGTGTCGTCACTACATGGCCGCCAAGGTAGCATGTCCAGACACCACACGGTCTCCAAATTGAGAATACTGTATGCGTGCACAGCTTCGAAAAGAATGCCACTCTTTTGGATTGGGTGCAAGAAGTTCTTGTGAAGAAATGAACAAAATGAAATGGAGGACAGTGCTTCGATGCAGTATGTACAGCTCAAAAAGGGGTGAAGTAAAAGTTTACATTCATTCAGAATGCAGTAGCTGAAATCTTGTCTGAAGTAAAAGTTTGCATCCATTCAGAATGCAGTAGCTGAAATCTTGTCTGAAGTCACTCATCGGATATGGAGCGGCGGGTTGACCTCGCTAGGGATTGGCGGTTTGTTGAGGTCCCGGCGAGGAAACTTGAAGTAAACAGTCATCTTCCGGCCACTGTCTCCTTTCTCCATGAAGGGGTCTTTGTCCAGATAGTAATCTACACCGGCTTCCCACTGCACCTCCCGGTGTCTCCCGTTCAAACTGAGAGTAACAGGGATCTTATCAGGGATGTCATTCTCGTCGATGATGGCACGGGCTGCATCTGTGGTGATTCTGACCGTCTCCGATTTGTCGACAAGTGTAGTGACCGTTGAGCCTGAATAAAGCAAACAAGCTTCGCACGATCCGAGGGCTTCGCACGATCCGAGGGCTTCGCACGATCCGAGGGCTTAGAACGATCCGAGGGCTTCGCACGATCCGAGGGCTTCGCACGATCCGAGGGCTTCGCACGATCCGAGGGGCTTCGCATGATCCGAGGGGCTTCGCACGATCCGAGGGGCTTCGCACGATCCGAGGGGCTTCGCACGATCCGAGGGGCTTCGCACATGCAGTAGAAGCTTCATGAACAGCCTTAGGATCAAGCTCGCGAGCTGCATTCAGAAGGTCAGTGGGATCTGGGAACATGATGAGAGGTACGAAGTCGCAGCGGGATTCCTCTACTTATACAATCAATTTGTAACGGTAAGAATTCAGATCAGATGTTGCCTGCGAGGAGCACAAAAACTAGCGGCTGTGGGGTACTGTTGCTAGGGTGCCCAAAATGTGTGCGACGGGTGCAGGGTGCCCAAATGTTTGTGGCCGTCAGTGCTTGTACACATCGTGTGTGACAAAGGTGCCCAAAATGTTTGTGGCCGTGACGAAGGTGCCCAAAATATTTGCGGCCGTGGCAAAGAGGTGCCCAAAATGTGTGCGACGGGGTGTAGGGTGCCCAAATCAATTTGCGGCTGTGATCGAACGATACAACACGACGGATGTCGAGTCACATCCAGGTCACATACAGATAATAATCTTGCGGCTGTGATCGCACGACAGCTTAGCAATCCAGATTGGAAATACGACCAATCTAGAATGCTACCACAAAAACTCGACGACTTCCATCGAGACATTAAATATTGCGGCTGTGATTACCCTTTCAGGACGGAGGTTGTAACCAATCTGGTATGACACCACACGACGGATGTGGAGTCACATCCAGATATTAATCTTGCGGCTGTGATTACCCCTTTCAGGACAGAGGTTGTAAAACTCCTACAAGAATGTCGGCTCCGTCTTGCCCCAATTCACACCGACGATGAGGGAGACTCGGGAATCTCGTCGGCGGAAGCCCGAGGCGAGTCCTCCGGCGAGTCCTCCGGCGAGTGCACGAACGATCCGCGGGGATCGTTCGAGGACCCACCGCGGGGATCTTTCGCCTCAGGCGAATCCTCGGAAACAGCTGAGAAAAGATGTCGGTGCGACCCGCGGGCCCGTTCCCGCTGTTTTCCCGCACCGTGTCAGTTCGGGTGTCTGTTGTGGTCACACCTCGTGCCCGCCGCCTCCTTGGTCACACCCCGTGCCCGCCGCCTCCTTGGTCACACCCCGTGCCTGCCGCCTCATCGAGCCTCTGTGGTCGCACCTTGTTACGTCTTCTCGTGCCCCCGTGGTCACACCTCGTATTCAAGTCTACTAAAATCAATTTGGCAGGTCCAGACCAGACATTGATTGCCATGCAAGATGAAGGATTCCGATCCGTATCAGACGGAGACTTTCCGTGCGCTGCCGCAACAATCCGATTTCCTGAAATGGATTGAATCGATGTTTTGGTGTCAGGCCACTCACTATCGGCACCAGTGTTAACTCCAGGCCCGATATTGGTGCATCAACCTGGAAAGCTGAAGAGGCCTTCTTGCGCAACAATCCTCCTCTCGATTCCAGAAGTCCTTCGAGCAGTTCGAGCAAGATTATTGAAAAGGGCAGGGACCCCCATACAGCATACATACTCCAGCGAGTAAGAAATCTGTGTGGAAAGACAGAAGAGCAGGCTCTTTCAATGTGGTACTCTATCAATAAATACGAGCTATATAGATCTTGAAAAATACCTGATCTGCAAGTGTGCATTCGATTTGCTTGACGTTTTAAACTTCACGAATGTCTGACAATCTGATGTTGACATCTTGATTTAGGTACGAGAAGCAAGGACGACGTCTTCGCTACCTTCATAAGGACCTCCAATCAGACTTGAAGCACGGATGTACCCTGCCAGTGTTCAAATCGTTTTCGAAATTGATGAATTACTTGATTTTGTGCAGATCAAATCGTTCTTGAAATTGATGAATTACTTGGTTTTGTTCAGATATCAAGTGGGCCGAGACCACTTTAGGTATCGAGTTGCTTGAGACCAATACTAATGCAGAGAAAGAGGCGAAGTGCAAGGCCGAGGAGGCGGCGAAGCTCAAGGTCGAAGAGGAGGCGAATCTCAAGGCCGAGGAGGAAGCGAAGCGCAAGGCCGAGGTCCTGGGGCACCCCAGGGGCAACCAGATTCAAGGATGGCTTTCCGCTACCAGGTAAACATGTTCAACCAGGGAGTAGCCCCAACGACCTACACAGAAGTGCAGGTCTCATGACACTGTAATGTCATGTACCGTAGTCAAATGTTCCTAGCGCCATTGACATCTCGATCGAATTGTGCACCACAGTATGAGCACTGGAACACTTTGCTGCCACCAAGCTTTGTGTTCAGCTCTCCGCATATCCCACACGTCTTGCTTGTGTAGCCTTCATCACAAACTATGACTGACATGCCATTGCAAAGAAAACAAAATAAAATGAGCGGCTGAAGTTGACAATAGAGATTAAATACAACTATATTAATGCTTGTATTTGTTTGCTTTATTTAGGCTCGACGGTCGACCATCGCCGATGGGCAGGGCAAGTGCAGTGCGTGGCCCATTCCCCGATTCCTCCAGTGCTTTTTCCAAGCCCCGGCCGACTGTACCGGCATACCATGAGGCGGCGCGTGTCAAGGCCGAGGAGGAGGAACAGCGCCAGGCTGCACAGGAGGCGAAGGCTGCGGCAGAGAAGGCTGCTCTAGAGAAGGCTGCTCTAGAGAAGGCTGCTCTAGAGAAGGTGGCAGCAGAGAAGGCTGCTCTAGAGAAGGTGGCAGCAGAGAAGGCTGCGGCAGAGAAGGCTGCGGCAGAGAAGGCTGCTGTAGAGAAGGCTGCGGCAGAGAAGGCTGCGTCAGAGAAGGCTGCGGCAGAGAAGGCTGCGTCAGAGAAGGCTGCTCTAGAGAAGGCTGCTGTAGAGAAGGCTGCTCTAGAGAAGGCTGCGGCAGAGAAGGTGGCAGCAGAGAAGGCTGCGGCAGAGAAGGCTGCGTCAGAGAAGGCTGCGGCAGAGAAGGCTGCTGTAGAGAAGGCTGCGGCAGAGAAGGCTGCGTCAGAGAAGGCTGCGGCAGAGAAGGCTGCTGTAGAGAAGGCTGCGGCAGAGAAGGCTGCTCTAGAGAAGGCTGCGGCAGAGAAGGCTGCGGCAGAGAAGGCTGCGGCAGAGAAGGCTGCGGCAGAAAAGGCTGCTCTAGAGAAGGCTGCGGCAGAGAAGGCTGCGGCAGAGAAGGCTGCGGCAGAGAAGGCTGCGGCAGAGAAGGCTGCGGCAGAGAAGGCTGCTCTAGAGAAGGCTGCTCTAGAGAAGGCTGCGGCAGAGAAGGCTGCGGCAGAGAAGGCTGCTCTAGAGAAGGCTGCGGCAGAGAAGGCTG
>Ga0099797_101560_pt1 | contig 11769 bp, 13 predicted proteins | sample Uncmet_Sort48C_1_FD_89871 | JGI IMG/M metagenome (GOLD analysis project Ga0099797, IMG submission 89871) | Marine eukaryotic communities from CALCOFI LINE 67, Pacific Ocean - C012_Sort48C_1 | ecosystem: Environmental > Aquatic > Marine > Oceanic | place: Pacific Ocean: Monterey Bay | collected... | reverse complement strand
TTGAGGAAGAATGGAAGAAGTTGGGAGTTCACTCAGTACGAGGATGGTGCAACAAGCACAAGGATCGGTTGGCGTCCAAGTTGGGGGGTAGGAAGAAGAGAAAGGGGACGAATAAGGGAGAAAAGGAATATAGTGGAATCTTAGAAGCAACACGTTCGATGTGATTTTTCAAGATTGCGAGCTCATGCCGTTTTTCGCGAGCGACAAGAGCTTGGACGACGGAAGGAAGGAAGGATCGTGTAGATATTTATAGAGAGAGGGATGGGGACAAGGGGCGCCCCTGACACGGTTGCGCCAGGTTTATTAAGGGGATCTATCAAGGGGTCTATCAAGGGGGTCCAGCTAGATATTTATAATATTATAGAGAGGGATGGGGACAGTGGGTGCGCCTGACACGGTTGCCCCAGGTTTATTAAGGGGGTCTATCAAGGGGTCTATCAAGGGGGTCTATCATATAGACATTTACACATAGAGGGCTGTGGACAGTGGGCGCGCCTAACACGGTTGCCCCAGCTGGCGTGGACAGCTCGTCATATTTGCAGGGCGTCTGGGCACAACAGGTGGCCTGGTCCTTGGGGCGGAGCGCAGTTACTGGGGGGACTATGGCGGCTATGTACGGCATCTCTTTCTGGCGTTCTGCGCGTTTTCTTATCTTGCGCGCTGTACACCACTGTTCTGTGCATGCGCGTGGCGTACTCGCAATGCTTCTGCGTTTGTGTATGCTGCGTTTGCCCATTGCATATCCCTCTCGTGACTTCGTCTGCTTTCGTGCATGGTATCTGCCTCTGCTCTCCTGCTGCTTTCGTGCATGGTATCTGCCTCTGCTCTCCTGCTGTTTTCGTGCATGGCATCTGCCTCTGCTCTCCTGCTGCTTTCGTGCATGGTATCTGCCTCTGCTCTCCTGCTGCTTTCGTGCATGGTATCTACCTCTGCTTTCGTGCATGGTATCTGCCTCTGCTCTCCTGCGTCGCCCGCAACGCACAACGGCACTGTGCTGTGTTCGATGGCACGCAAGGCAGTGCTAGGTGCTCCTTTCCAGAGATCTTCCTTGTCACTCCGGCACGACACCAGCGCCCCCCTTCTTCGAGCCCTTCCCTTCCTGCCTCCAGGTCCCCCCTCCCCCACAACATATAAATATTCAATTTATCAAAAACATTCATATTTTTAGTAAATTTCTCATTTAAAAGAAATATAATTGTATTCAATTCTAATTTAGAATATAATACCAAGGTGGAGGTACCCCGATGGCTGCCTGCCCCCTGCTTATGTAACTCAACGGCTTTACGATAACCATCCCCCGAAGGCTGCCTGTCCCTGTTCATGCGAGTCACGAATGTTATGCCATATGGGATCCCATGTGCGGACGTTGGGTTTGTGACGGGCACATGCGCAGGCTCCGCCACTATTATATTCCACCATATAAGTATTTATTATGCTATAAGGTCATATCTACAGCTATGCTGACACATGCGCAGATTCCTCCGCAGTAGCAGAGCCCACCGCGCACGGGTTTTTCGTGCATACTTTTTCCGAAGCAGATGTCACAGCTACATATCCTGTGCCGCAATCTGCATCTGTCACTGACGCGTTTCCAGCTTGCAACGGGCCATTTTTATCTCCGCAAGAAGCGTATGGCAGCACCGCGTTCGGACAATACAGCCCGTCATTGGACCCGGCCTTTGCGGATTTTCCGATACGCTTCATTTTCACTGTGCCCGTGAGCGTTGGGCCCTCCTTGGCGGCTATCTCGGGGTTGCAGCACTTTTTCCATGAGCTCTCTGCATTGCAATGAGCCGCAGTATCTCCGCAATACCCCCACTTGCTGCGGCATATAGAGTCATGGTCGCCACCCGAGCAGACTGCCTTTGAGCATGTGGAGATGCATGCACCACCACTCGTGGCACTTGAAGTGTTAAACACAATGCTGTCGAGGTCCACCTCCCAAACGCCCTCCCCGTTGTTGTGTGCAAAGAAGAGGTGGTGTTCAAAATTCCACGCAGCTCCGAAACCATGGTTTACGGCAGTAGGCAAGTCACCTACATAGTTATGGTTATAGTTACAGTCATAGTTATAGTTTGTATGAGAGGTCGCATGTGGACTCCCAGTTATGGTTATAGTTATAGTTTGTATGAGAGGTCGCATGTGGACTCCTTCGACCGCAAATGTCACATTCTTATGGACGAACATACACATCATCGCCCTCATGCCGCGTATGCGACACATGCCTCTCATACAGGGCGTTTGTTTTTCTTTTCGCCCATTTGTTGATTTTTTGGTCATTCTTAAGAAGAGGCCCCGCTTTGGCTACGCAGCGTGTCGTCACTTAGTTGACAATGAGAGACGAGTGGGCATTGTCTGCACCCGCCTCTTGATTGCCGCCAATGAAGGCGATAATTGATTCGGCCATCGTCCTGGCCATTGACATTGAGAATGATTGCAGCCAATAGGATGCGAATCCATTAGCTGTGAAGGGCCAATCCAGACCGTGTTCTCTGCGGCTTGTGGTCTCCCCTTCTCCTGGTTGGTCTTTCTCCATCTTGCAAACTTCCTTCCACCATTTCTAGGTGTCCTTTCCCATGGCCCCCATAGTCTCGAAGACCAGAGGTGCTTTGGTGAATGATCACAGTTAGTTATAGTTATAGTTATAGTTATAGTTATAGTTATAGTTAGAGTTATAGTTATAGTTATAGTTATAGTTATATGGTATACGCACTGGGAAAGTTGCCTACATTCGTGAGCAGCCACGCTGCAGGCGAGACAGAACCGGCGACCTTTTCCACGACATAAACCGCGGTGCCGTCTCGGACGACGGTTGTGGAAGCGGAGACTTTGTCGCACCCCCCCTTGGTCCCCCACGTGGCCAATGTGCTTCCAACAATGTAGCCGGCGGCCACGCCTGCGGCATTCTTGCTCCGCTTGGACGGATCGCGATAACTATGACTATAACTATAACTATACTGTAAGAATGAGACATTCGCGCTCGAAGGAGTCCACACGCGACCTCTCTGACAACTATAACTATAACTATGTTAACTATAACAATAACTAGAGGCATTGACACGCGGCATGAGGGCGATGATGCGTATGGTGCGTATGTTCGTCCATAAGAATGACACACTGCGACCTCTCATACAAGCTATAGCTATAACTATAACTATCGAAGGAGTCCACACGTGACCTCTCGTACAAACTATAACTATAACTATACGTGCGACATCCTGCGGCATTCTTGCTCCACTTAGCTGGATCGCACCAGTGGATTCCGCACATGTTGCACTGAGTAACATGATGTAGGATGTCGCCTGTGACGAGTGAAGTGGAGGTTAGGAAGACTTCGGTGATGTGAGGACGAAACCGCTCCAAGCGGGTCGATGATATGATGTGAGTCTAGATGAGGGAGACCCACACGAGAAAGATCTCGCCCGCGTGATTACCATCTAAGCAGCTCGAGTCGTTTCAAGTCTCGAGGCTCCCGTTGGAGCATGTCGTACCTGGTTCCTCATGGAGCGTATCGTACCTGGTTGTAGATCCAGCTTCTTCGTTTTGAGCGTGCTGTGCTGCGGCATGGGGAGTGCTGCAACTATTCACACGGCCCACGTGAAACAAGACAGCGCTCGAAACATCAGAGACCCCCACCATAGCCGTGCTGGTAATCTAGACCCCCTCTCAGCATACCATAGATCCCACCCCACCCCGTAGCCATGCTGACCTCTCCCTCACCTTGCACCGGACTCCTGACCCGTTGTGCTTCTCATGGCGAGGCTGCGGGGACAAAAGGGCTAGATAGTATGGAGGGGTCTATGCCATAGTATGGAGGGGGCCTATGGCATAGTATTGAGGGGTCTATGCCATAGTATGCGGGGACAAAAGGGCTAGAAGGGATGAAACGAGACGAGGGAAGATCTCAGAGGATGAAACGCTAGAACACCATGAAAGAGCTCCGATTCTAAGGTGAGAGAGAGCAGTGTTCGTAATCGAGGTCATTCGTAACAGGGCTCGTATCCACGGAGGATGTTTGGGTGGGGACGCATGCTTTACTGTTGTTTGGTTGTCGAAGAGGACGAAATAATCACAGCATGTGATAGACCCCCTCACTGCATATGTTAAGACCCCCCTCAAGCATGTCGATGCGCTAACACGAGCTTGAATAAGTGTCCAATCTGCCTTCCAATGGAACAGCTTCGACGACCTCGAGGACGACGATACCGTTCGACAACTTAATGGTGTTTCACGTTGCACAGGTGAGACTCTGTACTCAATTTCTTAACTCTGTGAGGTGAGACATTGGTCGGAGAAGCTTATTACGATGGAGTTGGATTGACGCTCTTCGAGCCCGTGTTTGGCCATGCACAATCGACATGTTTGGCCATGCGCAATCGAAGAGTGGGGGCTAAATCTCTTTTTGCCCGAAAAAAACGTCATTTGAAGTTGAAGAAGGCCGCCAAACGCGCTTCAGCATTGTAACACGTGGCTCAAAATCGTACACCAATTGTTCATGCTATAGTGGTGATGAAGTTCAAGATCATGCGCCGGTCATAGACCGCCGTCGTTGAGCATCGACTTCACCATCCCATCAAGGCTCGTCTTTTTATACCGGCTCGCACAGAGTTTGCTGTCTTTACAAAAAGTCTTTATAGACTGTGTGCCATACGGTTAGACGCCTGACCTCGATAGAACAGCGTCGTCTTTGCTCGATACAAATCGGACAAAACTGTTACCGGTTTATGTCCTCAGAAATGACGGCAAATACCGTCTTTATCAAAAGAGGAGGGGTGTTGCCTTCGTGGAACTTTCCTGAACGGATTCCGAAGAACCGTTCTCGTCGCTCTGACCACAAGTCTCAGCGGAAGCCATCTTTGACGAAGTTGAGTCGCCCTTTGGAGGGACACCCAAGTATCTCGGAGTGCTTGAGCTTCCCACTTTTTGTGATGATGGTATAACGACTTCCCCTCACAAATATCCCACTCTCAGTTCCTGTGAGCGGCACAGTTCGGTTTGCTCTCTCACCGAAACCCCCATGATGTTATCATCTGTTCTTCGCAACAGATGTTCAATAAAAGGCTTTCATAGACCCACCGACTTGAGACACAGAACACTGTCTCCTCCTTTTCACAACACTGGCTTTACAACGTTAAATTTGAGATAAATACGTTCGCTTCGCCAGTCCACTTGCTGGCACTTACTCTTGTTTTTGTCTTAATCTTGCTGTAACCTTCTCTAGGCAACACAATCTCCTGTGCCTTCCACTGACACCGCAACGCTGTATTGCCAAGAGCAAATAGTGCTGATACTCTTGGATATTCACGATGCTCTCTTTGAGTCGCTTTTGCCAGTCCACCTACCGTGACAGCACTGGCTTCATAACGAGAGAAAATGCGACATCGTTGTTGAATCTCTTTGCCAGTCCACTTGCCGGTACTTACCCTTGCTGAAACTCCACCAGGTCCATCAACAGCAAGCCAAGTCCACGTACAAGCATAGATCATAATAGCCTTTCAAAGCCGTTCAAAGAAGTTTCCCTTCAGCAGTCGGGAGTTGTCATTTTTTTTCGAATGTTTTTGTTCTTTATTGAGCGGAATTGAGGTTTTTTAGTTTGTTTTTTTGAGCTCGTTGCTCTTTGCACTTTGCATCCATATTGCCATCACAGCATTTTTCACAATGAAGATGCCGGTCCTCCATTTATCAATGTCACTAAACATGGCTCTAACAAACTGCGCGGCGAACCACACTCCGGAACCCAGTCTTAGGGTGGTCTATCATATGTGTGGAGGGGGTCTACAGCATGCCCTCGTGGGATGAGACACTGACGGATTCGGTTCACAAGCCTGTCACACGACGCACCCACAGCTTTGCTCCATCGGCTTCAAAGCCCATCACATAAGTACTCACGACACCTGCAGGCACAGAGTGTGACACCCCTCCTCGGTGTTTTGCCAGCTGCACAGTTTTGGTGTGTGCAGTTCGTGGCTCAGGAATAGTTAGAGATTCGAAAATGCACAAGAGTAATTGAGTTGAAGTGATTTTTTCAAAGTAAGTCATTCAAAGTAAGTTAGTCAAACTCAAAACGTCATCAAATTTAGCATTGATTCAGTTCTATGAGTCTAAGTGTCTAATTGTCAAACATCTTATCAACTGAGGACACCCATCACGTCCTGAATTACTTGCAGGACTTTTACAACAATACTAGGTATTGTTATGTGATGAATGGGGCCCCGGTCAGCGCGAGGGGTAGGCTGAGAGGCGTTACACGGCTTGAGTGAGTGGGAGGGGTAGGCTGAGAGGCGTTACATGGCTTGAGCGGGCTCGCATGCCAGGAGGTGAGGTCAGAGCGGGTCATACGGCGCACAAGGAGTGCCCTGACTGGGTGGACGACGATTGCCGCGTGAGGAATGGCCATCCATGGATAAGCAGAGGCCACAAGACGCATGAGACGCGTCACGGGCAGAGTGGTATTCAGGGGAGCTTGACCGTTAGACGCATGAGACGCGTCACGGGCAGAGTGGTATTCAGGGGAGCTTGACCGTTAGACGCATGAGACACGTCACAGGCAGAGTGGTATTCAGGGAAGCTTGACCGTTTTTGTGTTGGGCAGAGTTGCGAGCTATTGTGCCTCCAGTTGAGCTTGTATGGCGTATCGCTCCCACAGCGATGTGCTCAGTACTTAGGTGTAACGTGTGTCGTCACGCAAGGTGTCCTCTCGCTAACACTTGCATCGGAATTGGTCAGCAAGCCGTTAAGCATCCTCAAGCCTACTACAAGCACGCTCATGGCCCACCCTAACCAGCGCCCCGGTAAGCTCCCATTGCAGACAGATACTACTCCCGACAGGGGTCCCTTTGCCCTGGCCATCCCCACCTGAAGTGGTATCCCGTCATCGAACGTAGCAGCGGCACAACACACACATACGCCATAGGGTTGCCGTTCAGGTGTGACACAGGCAGGGTGTCAGGGACACGGCAAAATCATCTATGTAAGCCCACACACACACACACACACACACACACGTACGTGGGTGGGTCTTTCCCAGATAGATTTCGAACCCACAAAGAGCTCCAGCTTGGGCTTCAGATTCTGAACAGTGGAGCTACGCGAACAGTGTAATCAAAAACTGTAGACCCGCAATATGTCCAAGACATCGAGGGACACGATCGTTTCAACAGTGGCGTGGCTGGGTGTGACCTGAGACCAAAGACAACAGCCGAGGACGTCGCCGGCGCCATATGCAATGCGAAGGCAATTTCCATTTGCGTTTATGCTAATGGCGCCATTTGCAGGTTACGAGTATTAGTGTTCTACTACTTCATACTACCGGCAACGACGAAGCCCACTGTGGATTTGGAATCAATTTCACACCTTAGCCGCACACCAAGTGTGTTCTAAGCATCGTGAAATTCTACCCCCCTACAATGACATAGCCCCCCATACTATGGCGTAGACCCCCATAATCGAGGACGACTCTCATGTTCCGTGAGCCAACACGAACTTGAGCAAGTGTCCAGTCCAGTTTCCAGTGGAGCGACTTCAATGACCTCAAGGACGACGAAGCTGTTTGTTGACGCGTTATGGTATTTGACAACTTACCGGCGGCATTGCACATGTAAAAGTCCATTCCATGTTCTGCATACTTTGCATATTGTATGTCGGGATTTGTGGACATTGAGTACCGCGTCCGTGGAGATTGGGATTGAGAATTTACTCAGGTTTCGTATTGGCTCTCGGAACTACTGAAGAGATTGGGATTGAGAATTTACTCAGGTTTCGTATTGGCTCTCAGGTTTCGTATTGGCTCTCAGGTTTCGTATTGGCTCTCAGGTTTCGTATTGGCTCTCAGGTTTCGTATTGGCTCTCGGAACTACCAAAGAGTTGGAGTTCATTCTCACTATGGCGTAGACCCTCCCCATACTATGGCATAGACCCCCCCCCCCCCTTTAAGGACATGATTCAGTGACGATTCTGTCCATTTTGTCTCGAGCAAAGACGACACTATGCCATTGAGGTCAGGCACCTGACCGTATGGCAAACAGTCTAAAGACTTGTTATGAAGAGAGCAAACTCGATGCGAACCGGTACAAAAAGACGAGCCTTGATGGGATGGTGAAATTGATGCTCAGCTACGGCGGTCTATGACCAGCACGTGATCTTGAGCTTCATCACCATTATAACATGTACAATTGGTATACGATTTTGGGCCGCGTGTTAAAGTTCTGAAGAGCGTGCTGCGGTGTTCTTCAACTTCAAACTACGTTTTTGTATTGTTGTAACCAAACAATGATTGATGGCTGGGAGGGCGATGGCGGATTGTGTGACTCATTAGCACAAAGGCGCGACCGCAAGAGCAAAGGACCAAGCGCCGATGAAACACTTCGATAACCCGGCTATCTTCCGTTCGCAAGATTTACGATCGTCGACTACACGTACACGACATGTTTGGTGGCTGGGTCAATCAGGGGCAGCTCTGACGTTCTCAGCAACGCAAACGTCTGGGTTCCGGTCCGATTTCCGATGGAACAGCAAAGATGATGCGTGTCGTTACTTGTTGGTGTATGAAAGATGTTCACCTACTGAAGTGGGTATGTTGCGCAGGTCAGTTTTGCTCGACTGGTGTAGTTATGGATATCAAATGCTTCGCCGCGGGAATGGGGCTATGGATTCGATATGTTTGCACTGCACAAGCTGACAACTTTGAAGAGCTGGGGTTAATTCTCTCTGTGGCATAGACCCCCCCAAAACTATGGCATTCCAGCTTCTTGGCTTCCGCGCGCGCAGCTTGCGTAAGCCCACGATTTTTATCGCATATAGAAGTGATGTTGAATAATAATCTACAAACATGACTTGTGCATTATTTTGCAACAAACCCAGCATGCTGTGTTTCTACTCATTTTCGGCCTTCTTTCCTTTTCTCTTCTTCTTGACCCCTCCCAACTTGGATGCCAACCAACCTCTATCCGTGACCTTGTTGCACCATCCTCGCACTGTATTGACTCCTACTAAAGTCTTCTATTCTTCCTTCAATTTACTCCGCCATTTACTTTTCCCATCTTGAACATCTCTCACCATCCTCTTCCACGTGAGGTCCTCATCTCCCCTTCTCGCACAATGAGCCACCCATATGGCATAGATCCCCCATACTATGACGTAGACCCCCCCCCCCCATACTATAGACCCTCATATAGATGGGTCTTTTTGTTCCCCAAAGATTATCGGCTTGGGTTCAGATTCTGGACAGTGGTGTTACTCGTACTGGGCAATCACGAGCTGTAGACCCGCAACATGCACAAAGATTCGAGGGACACAAATCTGGTCTCATCAGTGGCATGGCTGGATGCGAATTGTGCTCGACTGGCAATGGAGGGAAAAGCTGTCCGTCGCTACGGATACCTTATTTCTGCTTCAATGAAGTGCACCGACCTACATGTTCTTGCAGGCCTCTTTTACTATGTCATCAATTATTCAGATGAATTATGTGGCAATGTTAAAGTACCTTCGGTCAGTTCGAGATCAATTTCGCATTTCAGCACTCATGCCGAGTATGGCTATGATTTGTGGGATTTGATCCTATGGCATAGACGCCCCCATAATATGGTATAGAACCCCCCACATACTATGGCATTGCACTTAGATGGCTGAGGTAGCGCGCGAGGCCGACCCTATAAGGTGCTATGGTATCAGCGCCACACACACGTCATCCCCATATGCGGCGATGTCGCTGAGATAGCCTCCGCCCTAAGCCCAGGGCACCAGTGCGCTCCAAGTCCCACTCCAGCACGATGATGTCGGCAGCGTCTTCTTGAACGATAGCATCAAAGTGTCCTGATGCAAGCATCAGCTTCGGACAGTTTCCAGGGGGTGCAAGTCTGTGAGCAGGGTCTGACGCCTCAGCTAGGCCTTCTCCCATTCCACATCCCTCAACTACGCCTTCTCCCATTCCACGTTCCTCAACTACGCCTTCTCCCATTCCACATCCCTCAACTACGCCTTCTCCCATTCCACATCCCTCAACTACGCCTTCTCCCATTCCACATCCCTCAACTACGCCTTCTCCCATTCCACATCCCTCAACTACGCCTTCTCCCATTCCACATCCCTCAACTACGCCTTCTCCCATTCCACATCCCTCAACTACGCCTTCTCCCATTCCACATCCCTCAACTACGCCTTCTCCCATTCCACGTCCCTCAACTACGCCTTCTCCCATTCCACATCCCTCAACTACGCCTTCTCCCATTCCATCCCTCAGCTAGGTCTTATCGCAGCCCAGCGCCTCGCGCCTTGTAGGCGTCACACAAGCTCGCAAAGCCTTGCAGCGCATCACCCAGGAATGCGTGCTTTGGGGTTCAAATTGAAGTAGCTGATGGTGGCCTATCTTGCTGTACGCGAGGTTGTTCGCCATCAAAGGGTTGCTGATGGCATTGTCGCTTGATTCGGGTAGCGCTTGGAGCGTCTAGATCAGGGTTGATGTCAAGCGTATGACTACAACGAATAGTAACCAGTGCGTATAAATCGTCATTGGCGTTTGTTGATTCGGCGCATCGAGCGTCGACGACACATGACCATTCAGCCGCTGCCAACTGGTGTGAGTCCGCGCCCAGCCACGGCACTGATGAATCAGATCTGTGGCCCTCGATGCTTTTCGATACTTTGGACGTATTGAGGGGGTCTATCATGCAGTGAGGGGGTCCACAGAACTGAGGGGTCTTATCATGCAGTGAGGGGGTCCACAGAACTTTGCGGCGTGTCACTATGCATACGATAATACGATGGCATCGGTGAAAAGCGCTGATCTGCCCTTTTCAGGTAGACGCCGCAAATTTATATGAAACTACCACTCTACACTCGGCGTCGGGGGATTACTTCTTCTGTCGATTTGGGATCAATTTCGCACCTTAACCAGGTGTCTAAGATTTGTGGATTTTCACCCCCCCTGCGCGCGCGCCGCGCCCTATACCCCAGAAATTCCTGTTCTCGTGCAGAATCTTACATTTCACAAGTTTGCAATGAGATCGACACATACAAGATTCAACGGCTAGTAATCGGTGATAAATCTATCTGTTGCCTGTGGTCAGACAAATTGAAAACGGTGATGTGGATTAAGCTCACCTCTCCTTGGGAACAAAACATGACTCGTTGGTATTTTGACAAGCATGACGGGTACAGAAAGATCGGTGAAGCTGCGGAAGGTAATGGGAAGAAGGTGTCCCGCTGTGTGTTGAAGTTGGCGCCAGGGGGTACATCAACGCGCCTTTGAAATTGGATAGAGGAGCAAATGACTAAGAAATACAGTTTCTGACGTTGCAGTGCGTTGCAGCTATTTCTTGTATCTGTGCTTGCGACGCAAATGGTGCACTTCAAAACTGCTGGGCTGAAACATCAGAAAACGAAAGGAAAGGAAAACGGAAAATTCTCCATGCGGCAATTTCTTGTTACAAAAGTCGACAACAAAGTCCTGCGGGACGCAGGCAGGGTGTAAGGCAGGGAGTCAACAGATGTTTGGTGTACGTGTTGGCGGTACATGATCCCTGGGAAGCCTTGTTTCATGCTGAGTTCAGGTACCCCATACTCTTTCAAGTCCTCGATGGGTTTTTTTGCAGATAGATTTCGAACCCATATGAGCTTCAGCTTGGGCTTCAGATTCTGGACAGTGAAGCTGCTCGAACTGGGCAATTTAAAACTGTAGACCCGCAATATGTTCAAAGCATCGAGGGACACATTTTTTGGTTCAACAGTGGCGTGGCTGGATGCGAGCTGAGACCAAAGACAGCAGTGGAAGAA
>Ga0099797_101559_pt1 | contig 11772 bp, 13 predicted proteins | sample Uncmet_Sort48C_1_FD_89871 | JGI IMG/M metagenome (GOLD analysis project Ga0099797, IMG submission 89871) | Marine eukaryotic communities from CALCOFI LINE 67, Pacific Ocean - C012_Sort48C_1 | ecosystem: Environmental > Aquatic > Marine > Oceanic | place: Pacific Ocean: Monterey Bay | collected... | reverse complement strand
TTCTCGTTTGTTCCCTTGGGCCCCTTGGGGCCCCTTGGGCCCCATGGGCCCATGGGCCCCTTTGGGCCCATGGGCCCCCGTTTACATAACGGTCCTGGTATGAATCCCTTACAGCGAAACAAACGAGAAACTCCTTTTTTTTGTTTGGGAAGCTCTTCGATATGCGTTGGATGACGAGTGCAGCAGGGCGGACAGATACTACACCTACCTAGCATAAAGGGACGCTTACTTCTAGAGTGAGTTAGTCTGAGGAACTAGAGTCGGATTCTCCGAGAGAGGGTTGGGGCCGCTGTTCTTCTGACGGCTGTTCTTCAGCATCAGAAGGGCCTTCGTTCTGTTCATCCTCTATGACATCTGGGACATATTGGGGTGGCAAGTCATTGACTGCCTGCTGGACCCTGCGACGAATGCAGAATTCCATTTGATCTAGAGAGCTATAAGGCCATCCTTTGCAGCCTTGGGGAGGCCTGTTGGCAGCATATGCCCGGAGGTTGGTTTTACCTCCAGGGGTTGGCTCTTCATGCTTTTCTATATTTATGCATGGTTTGCCTAGGTTTTTGATAACCTCTCTTGCGACAGAACCACATCTAGTACATATATATATATATACTCCCCCATAAGGCCGTAGACGATGGGAGGGGTGGGTGTGTCTATTTCCTATTGCCACCGACCATTGTTGGTCTGGTGGATTACATGTTGTAGCAAGGAAATCTGGGACCTGCGGGGCTTTTGTTGGCATAGATTGTTTGCATTGATGGCAAACTATTCTGTTTTTATGTATAGAGGCAGGATGTGATGATTTCGTGAGCAGTCTAGAGATGATGGTGTGTCTAGAGACCTTTTTAGGAATTTGCATAGCTTCTGCTCTAAGCTGTCTCGGTGGCATAGTTTTGATCACTGCAACCAGTCTTTTTTGGATTAGTGACTGCATATTTAGAATCTCTAGTACTGGTTTGGCTTGATCTCTAGGGATGTTATGCAGGTTAGCTGCTAAGTCAGCAAGCTTATCTGCTTTGTTATTGCCAAGTACATGCCATGGCTTGAGCCACTGTGGGGCTTTTTCTAGCTTGGCAGGTTCTGTGTCTGTGTGGCTGGGCATCCAATATACATGGACTTTGAGTGCTTTTGCATCTATTCGATGAAATATACTTACCCACATGTCTGCATTTGCTGCAAGTGCAGCTCTAGATTGGCCTTTGTAGTATGTGTCTCTAGTGTTCTTATTGTCTGTGAAAAAGTGCACCAGAGCATTGGGCCGGACATGGTGTACTACTATCAGTAGAGCATATGGCTCAGCTCTAGGTACTGTTTGTATGGGACCTGGTAGTGGTGACCATATGTCATTTTGGTGCTCCATGCCCCAATCTAGATAGGCTCTTCCTGTACCACATCTACGAAGTGTAGGATAGCTGGAGTAGCTGCCCCCAGACCCATCTCCGAAATAGAACCCTGAGGGCCATTCGTTCTTGTCTGGGGTGTCTCCTAGTTGTACTAAGCTGCTTCCAGTGATTAGGTTAGAGTCGAATGTGGCAGCTGCTATTGTTGGTGCCGGGTCTTGGCTTGAACTCGCTTGATTGTTCTGTTGTATGTCTGTAGAGAAAACGAGTTGTTGTTCTAGAGGCAGAGCTTCATCAAGCTCTTGCCGAATATTGTTCAGAGTGTTCAGGTAGTCAAAATATTTGGTAATGTCTGACTCTGGAGGGTGGTATATGCTAGATGGCTCTGGGTGTTCCAGTTCCTGTGGCTTGGGTACGTGCTGCTGTAGGAACTGGTTGAGTGGTGTTTGTGCTGGGATGTTTAGAGGGTCAGAGCTGGGTGGCACATAGTCTATATGTCTAATGGTGACCGGGTATTCTTCTAGTGGATTGTGTTCTGCTTTCGGAGTGATTTGGGCTTTGGTGACTAGCCCTCTTAGCCAAAGTGACTCTAGTACTGGTTGCCCATTGTCTAGAGAGGTTTGCAACTTTTCTATCAGATAGTCGCTGTTGGTGATGTCTTCTTCTATTTGTAGGAGGGTTGGGCATGTCCAGTAAGAGTGCCACTTGTCAACCTCTTGTTGACATAGTGGGCACTGATTTGGCACTTCTGGGTGTATTTCATGTACCCTGTCTATAGGCCATGTTGCAGCTGCTTGAATGGTTTCTAGCAGCGCTAGCTCTTGGGCTCTGTTTTGCTTGTTGAAGTATCTATTTCTTGTTAGCGATTGGTGCCAGGCTATTATTGTATTTGTTAGAGAGGCACCTTGGTAGTGCTGCTGGACTTCTCTAGCTTTTAGCATATGGTATGATTCTAGAATGTCAAAGATCAGAGTCATGACTGGGACTGCTTAGCCTGGGGAGAAAATGTATTTGTCTCCTTGTGGGTTATGCCATTCTATTATAGAGTTGGGTGTCCAGCTGAGGGCGAGTAGGTAAACAATAACATGTGAAACTAGCCCGTCTATATGTTGGTGCATGTTGTCGAAGGTGATGTTTTCTTGTTTTTGAAGTATAGAGTCTCTAATAAGTAGGAAGGAGTTTGCAGTGTCAGCAAACACCTGCGGTTGTGTGGTGGCCATATGTAGAATGACTTTAAACCAGAACAAAGAGTTCTCTGATGCCTCTAGCAAAAGGGTGTCCATTAGGTCCGTATGCTATGCATAAGGTGGGGTATCTGCACCTGCCCTTTTTGATACCTGTGATGTTGGCAGCTGCAGTTTCTAGTTTAAGCCATTGCATTCTGGACATGCCCGAGACTTGGAAACCCCAAGTGAATTTGGGGAAACCTGATCCAGAGAAAAGAAGTTTGGCTTTTCTACTGATGCTAGAAAGGGACTGGATTTTGACTCCGGTTTTATTAGCGTTTTTGGTTCTTTGGTTAATTAGCTGCCTTTTGCCTTTTGGGCTGTTGGCAAAGCTAATTCCTAAGTCCCTTGTAGAGTCATTTACTTGGTATTTAATACCTTTTTGTTTGAGTCGGAAGGCTAGTTTTTTGCAATCTTGATGTATTTTTGCCACTATGACACCTTTATGACTTAGTTTAAGGTGCATGCTGTGAGCAAAATTGGCAAAGTCTATTACTGCCCGCGTAATGTTGTCTAGAGACTCCTGCCTTTCTCCATAGGTGAGCATGGCAGTATCATCTACACACACATCTGTGGCTACTAGAGGGTGTTCTATGTTGAGCTTAGTGATGCGTGTTAGCATAAGTACTCTAGTAAGGGCAACCGAGTGCCTGCATCCTGCTAATATAGATCTATTAACTAAGATTGGTTTGCTGCAGAATGCATCACATTGGATTACTCTAGGTGCTAGGTGTTGCATGATTGTTAGGGCTAGGTCAAGCACTGGGAATTGTAGTTCCAGTGCTTTTTCTATTAGTATTGGGATGTCTATAGTATCAAAGAACTTTTCAAAGTCATGAAAGACTGCTATGACCTGGTCTTCTGTTTGGCCATATACCTCAGCTTTGATACTTCTATATGCAGCAGCTAGTAGTGCCGATTTTCCTTTGCCTGCTGTGTCAAAGGGTCCTGTATGGGCATCTTCCCATACTGCTACTTGGTCTCTTCCTCTAAGTGTGTGTCTATATAGCATAGGGGGTTTTGCAGATAGTTCTGCTGCCCCCTCCTGGTTTGCCTAGTAGAGGATGGAGGTTGAGCATATTTTGAATGGGTTGGACTGCTTTTTGAGTGCTGTATCTAATGGAGGTGGCCAGTCGTTCTTTGACTTTGGTTGGTGCCTTTTTAATGTCTGTGTTTGACCATGCATCTCCTCCTTTGGTTTCTTTTTTGTAGGCATTGACAGATGTATCTAGAGATTCAGTGTTGTAGTTAGAGTCAGCTTGTGCTGCAGCTGTTCTTGCTAGAGACCGAATTCTAAGTAATAGTCAACCTCGTTTAGTTGGTAATCTTTTGGGTGCCATCTAGGTTCCCAAAGCCTTGTTTGGGCCAGGAGGTGTGCATCTGGGTTGTGTGTAGGAAGGGTGTATGGTGTTGGTGATTGAGAGATGAGCCTTTGATTCCTTAGAAATAAAGGCAAACATTCTAGTTCCATGTGCTGCTAAGTCTTGTCTTACAAAGTCAGCAAAGGAGTTTTTGATGGCAAATCCTGCTTGTTTGCTTAGTTTTTGTTGAATTTCTAAAAGGATGTCTCTGGTCTCATCCTTGAGTAGAAACTGTGTTCTATGGTTACTTGTAAGGGTTGTCCCTACTCGCATCCAATTTTCTGTGGACACTATTGTGTCTAAGGTTTTGTGTTTATAGAATTCAATGTTGTTTTCTAGAGCTTCCTGTATGCTGTAGGCGAAATCTCTAACAAACCTCCGGCTCGTTTTGCTCAGTGGTTGTTCTTCTGAGATCTTGGAGACTAGATTGTAGGTGGTGGCTGCTTTATGTAGTAAAGGGAATTTGAATTGTGGTGGTGTGCCCATTACATTGCTATTGGTGCCTCTGTAAAATTTTGGAAATTGGCTTCTGCCTATGTATTTATTGTATCTATGGTCGGGTGTGTTGCCTATTTTTAGTATGTAGAGCTCCGACTGTAAGGCAGAAAGGGCATACTGTTCTCCTACACAGATTGAATCCTTAAGGGTGTCTCCCTTAAGTTTTAAGTCTGCTAGAGCTAGTGCTAAAGGTGTACCTAGAATGGCAAATCCTGTTCTATGTTTTTGTGTTTTAAGGATCTGCTGTGCTCTAGTTTGGGCGTTTTGCCAACATTGATCTAGGTCTTCTTGAGAGTAGTTAGGTAGGTGCTTGTAGAAGTCATCATATGGTAGTGGTGGAGGGTACTTGATAACTGTACCTTTAATTGTTTTGTGGCCCTTAAGTTCTACTCTATAACCATAGTGTGGGCCGAAGGGGACTCTTTTAAGTTGGGCTGAGTCTGGAATGTCTTTTCCTAGGTCTCCTGCGAAAAGTAGGTAGTCTATTTTGTCTTTTCCAAACTTTGTGGAAGGTCCTCCTTTGAGGAGGTGTATGTTGAACCGGTGGGGTTTTAACCAACCAGATTCTTCTAGTAGGGTGTGTGGGATATTGTAGTCACCGAATGTAAGTAGTGGTAGTCCTAGAAGGTGTTTTAGCATGGAGAGGTGTCCTAGTAGTTCTTTGTTGTTTTCACTTAGTGACTGGTTAGAGTACCAGTAAGTGACTGCTAGAATATCTTGCTTGTCATGTGTAGTAACAATAACAGCAGAAAATCTAATGGGTATGCTAGAGGTGGCCTGAATGATGTCTAAAATGTCTTGTCTAACTTTGGTTATGTCTAGGTGTTTTTTGAACGCTAGAGTTTCTCCTCTATGTGACCCGAACGTGGAGGTTTGTTGTGCCAAATTGGTTGCATGTTTGCATCCCATAGTGTTCCAGAAATGGTCCTGTTCTGTGGTACTGTGTGTTTCTAGAAGGCCAAAAATATGGTACCTGCCTTTGTTGTGTTGTAAATACTCTTGTGTTTTAATAGAGAGCGACTGCTCGTTTCTCAACTTGTTGTTGACCAGTGACCTGACAATGTACAAATTCGAAAAATTGTGTTTTAATAGAGACAGACGAAATGTTAGCAAAGAAACAGACTAAAGTTAGATTCCGTTTAGACTGTTTGCCTGCCCTAGAGGATTTGCAGTGCTTAGCATATGGATAAGGCTCCACAAATTCAGCCTCAACCTCTAGAGTGTCATCATCCTGCTCAAATGAAAGTCTAGAGGCCTTTGGCTTTCTAGAAGGAAAATTCCTATGTATATTTGTTCTATGGCCTTTTGGGGGGGTATTTTCTACACGTGCTTGTTTGGGTTGTGGTTTAGAGGTTTTACAAGTGTCTAGAGGTTTAGAGTTTACCTGAACATGTTTTAAGCCAGTATGATTGCTATGGAGGCTGGGGGGCACAACTCTCCTCTGTTCGAAGCACCCAATGTGCTTTTCAATAAGAGGAGTCCGAATGCCGGGACCAGGCCCACCAAGGAGCCCATCATCGTGGCTTAGCTCTACTGAGCAACATAAGTCAGGTAGAGGAGATTGGGAGGCCAGGGCATAGGGGGGCAACGGCCCGGAAGGATCCTGGGAGCCAAGGGGCCGGACCGGATCAACCTGGCTTTCTAGAGACATGCTTTTGGTTTTTGCATGCGAAGAATTCTGCTGTTGCCAGGGCTTGTGCTCCTGATTGCGAGGCTCTCCACAATAGCCAACACTCTTGGTATAAATCTTTCTAGAGTTATATGGTTTGATTTGACTGTCTAGAGATTCCTCAATGGGAAAAAGCTGGTGGCTCTCTTGAGCTTCTAGAGTTGACCATAGAGTGTTTACATTTTTCTCTCTGAGAGGAGGTAACTGCAATGTTTTTTTATTTTTTTATTTTGGGGGCGCACCCAAGTTTCTGAGTTAGGATTCGAATCCGAAAAACTGTAATTAGAGTTAACATTTTCTTTCTCACATGAAGGAAAATACTGCGTATGTAGAGATATTTTCCGATGAAGGAAAACTTCTAGAGTATGTAAGGTTTTTTCCGTTTTATTACAGTTTCCATTTCTACAAAATTCTGAATGAGAATTTGGGGTAGAGGGTGGACTAAAATCGACCAACTCGGAATTTGTTCTATTTCCAAATCTAAATTTGGATTTTCTAGAGGTTTGGCTAAATTGCAGTCCTCTGTTAACGAGTAAATTTGGCAAAAAGCCTGAGTGCTCCACACTCTGGCTGGCGATGCTGCCAAACTGCCTCCAATCATAGAGGCCAAGATCAGCGAAACTCACTTCTGGCTCTTGTCAGTTCTGTGGCTCCGGCTCCTCCTTGGTCTCTGTTTTGAGCTTGTCACATTGCAAAAGACAATTCCAACCTTCCAGAGTCGCCCTGATGCATTCCTCTAGAGTGACATCGTATTTTTTGCAGACCTTGTCCAATTCTGCAATGTAGAGTTTGTCTTGCTGCAAGCTGTTATCCTGAAGCAATCGCGCGGCAAACTCGATGTCATCGATGAGTTGCTTCTGCTGGCGACTTTCCTCGGTCGCCCGCTTTTTAGAGGAAGTGGCTGAGGTCTGCGAAAGGCCCGACTGAGACATACTCTCATCACCTAGCTGGTCCCTGACTTCTCCATCAGAATCCCTTTCGTCGGTGGGGCAGCTGCTTGGAGGACAAGGTTCGGGTCAGTCACAATGGGGCCAACTTTAGACTTCCCTGCTCCCTTAGAGACGACTGCAGCATAAGTTTGCCCGGCCTGCTGGTCCCCTTTGCCAGCAGTCTGCTCCTGCTGTTGCTGGTTAGAGGCAAGTGGAGGAGGAGGGACCTGCTGTATAGAGTCGGCATCGGCGATGATTTTGGTCATTTGGTCCCTCCTCTCCGTTTCTTTCCTAGCAACTCGTAGAGTGAAGTTCTTGACCTCTTCATCCGCCAACTGGTAAGCTGCCAACGAATAGTTGACCTCCGCCTCAGCCTTGGTCGCAAGCTCCTTGGCATGATTGAGTTGCTGTTGTGCCGCCACCACGGCATCTTTAGCACACTCTAGAGCTTTTTGTTTTGAAATCAACGAGGCAAGAGCCTGTGCTGATTTCGTAGAGAGCAAGTTCAGTTCGTTCGGTGCTGAGAGAGGCTTGACCGGCTTCTCCTCTATCTTCGGCGGTGCAGGAGGACCTTGTGGGAAATCGTTTTCTAGAGTCTGTTGCATGGCACTGGCTCTGGCGAGATCTCCCTTCTCCTCTGCCTGCTCGATTGCCTTCTTGAGGTAGTGGTAGATGGCCTCGCCATCTGCACCTTGCTGCCCTTGTTCTGCTTCAGGCTCTGCTGCCTGAATGGTGGCTGTAGAGGTAACCTTGGACAGAGCAGCAAAATCTGGTTCGTCTAAGTCGACTTGGCCTGAGGCCACCGCGGCCTCAAGGCTGGCTAGAGATTGCTTGGCTCGCCGTTTGGCCTCCTGCGAACTGCAACGGTCTTTCCTGGCATTTATGCTCTCCAAATTCTCCCTGGAATTTAGAAACTCTGTCAGGCTAGACATGGTGGGTCCGAGTGTTGCCGAGCTGTTGCCTGAACCTATCGACAGAGTGGCATCCAACTCTACTGGCCAGCTCGGTGACGAAGGGCTGACCATTCCTAGAGGAGGTTTGGTGGGGTCGCCATCCCCTTCCAATGCCAAGAGAGCTTGTGCATGGACCTTGGATCCCTTAAATTTGGGATGTAGAGGGCCGAGTGCACCACCAAGGCGACGGACAAGCACCTTTTGAAAGATGTCTATCACCTTTTGGGTGTCTAGAGGCAGGAACTGCACATAGCAAAATTTGCATTTGACCGCGGGGTTGCTGACTAGAGAGAAATTTGTCACCCCTGCCCGTTTAAACGGGGGTCGCTGCCTCGTTGGGGCTGTGCAAGCCTCGTTGAGACATGGCACCCATGTGTAGACTTCTGGACCTGAGTTGGGCCCGTTCTCGGTTTGAGGAAGCAATCCTGGGAACTGCGATCCGTTCGCCAGTAGAGCTATCTGTTCGTCGGTGGCTCCAGTCCCAAAAGGATAGGTGTCGTTGGCTGCCATGCGAGGCTTCCGGTTGAAGCCAACAATGTAACCATTGCCTTTTTGCCCCGAGCCATCGGAGCCTTTTCTAGAGTTGCTGGCTGTTCTCTTAGTGCCCTTCTTTCCACCGCCGCCTGCTCCACCAGCACCTTGGAAGGGTTGAGGTGCTATGGGCTGCTGTTGTCCTTTGCCCCCTCCTTTGCCCTTCTGAGGAGGGCCCGCTTGCCAAAGCGAGGGGTGCACTGACGACATAGAGACAACAAGTCGCACAGCAGCTAGAGGGCGGTTTGCAGCAATGACCGCTGCAAGGGCTAGAGTGAAGAGGAAGATGACCTTGTGCACGAAGTACTTGTCGCCCATCAACTAAGTAGAGTAGTAGTAAAGGGGCGAATGGGCACAGCCAGGCCAGCAAGCCTGACTAGAGTAGCAAAAGGCTAGAGACCAGGCCCCGGGGGGCCTGGCCTTGTGCCAATCGGATGTTTCAAGGCAAGCCGAAGGCAAGCCTTGAGCCAAAATGGCTTGAGCCAAAATGAACCGAGGAACTCCTATATATATATATATATATATATATATATACCCTAAACCCCATAAACCCCATAAACCCCTGGGAGTTCTTCTAAGCGTCCTTCTGGATAAATACATTTTCAACAAAAAAAACACACCCCAAAACATCGGCCATTTTATGCACGAATTGTAATCTTTAGAAGCACTTGGAAGTCAATGAATAGGGGACAATAAAAAACACATTTTTGATGTTTGTGTTTGATGTTTTTGAACGGTTTAAATGGTTGTTTGGGCCGGCACGGATCGATTTGGGCAGAGTTTCAGCTTAAACCATCGATTCTGGACCCAAATCATGACATTTAGGTAAATTGGGCTACTGGGGTGGGGGACCACTCGCCGAGAGCTTAAGGTGCCGTCAGGAATTGCGCAAAAAACAAGGGGACGGTTCAAAAAAAAAAAGTTTTATGGCGGATGTCTGTGTGTTGTTCTACCAACACAATAACACCACCTTTTTGTAACAACTTCTGAAGATTAACACTTACAACAACACATTGCATTGAAGATACAAAAACAAAACCTAGCTGTAATTTGGTTGCTTCAAAAACTTTGAAGTTTTTTAAGCTTTTCGAGTTTCGTGTTGGATCCGGTTTTCGAAAATGTATTTTCCCCGAAGGGCTGGCAAAAGAACTCCCACAATTGTAAAATCCCGAAATGTTCGGTTCTTATCGATTGCCCCATGTTTTTACGTGTTTCCACATGCAAATTCGATGCAAAAAAAAACGGATGCATTTAAACACGTCCCTGGCCTGTTTTGAAGGCTCCGGGACCGGAAAACACGAAAAAAACAACATCTTGAAAAAACTTAAAATTTGCCCCGAACAAACAGCTAGGAATATTAACACTTACGACAACACATTGCATTGAAGCTACAACAACGAAACAATAACCACTGTTGCACAAAGTGCCCGTCTGGACCCAATGCAAATTATCCTGGTCATCAGAGACCGGAACAACCAAATACCAAATCATAAAATAATAAACGAAAACAAACCAAAAGTAACTTCATTGATACAGTCGAAAATAGTCTGTGGGCATTATGAAGCATGACTGGCTGAGGGAAATTGAACCTAAGTTCTTGGTAGAGAGATTGAATCGTGGGTTTCCCAACAGGATGCATCTATACAAGGTGTTCCCTTTGAAAGACAGGGCAAGAAGGAAAACCCTGCGTTTATACCTAGCTGTAATATGGTTGCTTAAAAAACTTTAAAAGTTTTGAAAGATTTCCGATTGTCGTTTTGGTTCCGTTTTTCGACAATGTATTTTTCCCGAAGGGCTGGCAAAGGAACTCCAAAAATTGTAAAATCCCCAAATGTTCGGATCTTATCGATTTTCCAATGATATTTAACCCTTTCCCATATGCAAATTCGATGCAAAAAGACCACCCCGATGCGTTTAAACACGTTCCCTGCCTGTTTTGAAGGCTCCGGGACCGGAGAACACGAAAAAAAACACAAAACATTGAAACACTTAAAACTTGGGCCGAAAAAACAGCTAGGTATGTCTCCACAAGGAGATAGAGAGAGACACAGGGACTCCGCGCCTAACCTCAATGACCAACCAGCAAGCGGTCGAGACCACAACCGAATGTGGATCGACACAATCACACTATGAAGTCCTAGCAAAACATGTCCAAGCAATAACTGGCACACATATTAAGCATATACCAATGAGTATTCTGTCACATATAAGCATATTTGTCCAAATCCATTTGTGTAAGCTCATAAAAGCCAAGAATTACATTTCCGAGTCAAAATATCACCAACATCGAAGCAACAAATCATTGAAAAGGGTGATACCAAATGCTGATTTTCCTCCCAACTATTGACTGTTTCATAAAACAATGACAGATTTGTTTTTGGGTGCGTTTTTTGAAAACGTATTTCCCCCGAAGGGCGCTCAAAAGAACTCCCTGGAAGGCGTTCAACCGAATGTGGATCGACACAATCACACTATAAAGTCCTAGCAAAACATGTCCAAGCAATAACTGGCACACATATCAAGCATATACCAACGAGTATTCTGTCACATGGAAATTCGAAGTGCCACCATGTGACATTAGGCATCACATATTGAGAGTGGTGTTTTGGTCTTAAGCAGACCCTGAATAACTAACAACTCAATGCTGCACGATCCTTGCGCATGCATTACGAACTTACAAGACGGTTGAAGCTGAATGATAAGTAAGATCGGATCATCGGAACGAAAACATTTTTTGTTTGTTTGCTACTCTTGTAAGGTGCCACCTTCGATACCCGTCCTGCTCCATCATGACGGCGTCTATGGCGCCAAAAGCACTGCGCGGTACCTGCAACTCCTAGTACCAGCCGTAGATCCTCTAGAACCCCCCACCCCCTCCCCCCCACCCCGCCCCGTGGGGGGGCCAACTCTGGGTATGGGTAGTGATCTTTCACCGTCCATCAGTGTGGATAGCCGCCTTAGGCGGCCCCAACAGGCCTAGCTCAGCCAGCCAACTTTCCCAGAATTTCATAGCCGCCCGAAGGTACGTCGAAGTCCAGTACTCCCCAGCACGGCCAAGATCCTCAGCCTCTGATTCGGACGTGGCCTAAGGCCGCATCCAGGGGGTGAAAAACTAAAACCCGTACCCATAGAAGGCCCACCACCTCGAAGCTACAGTGCAAACAATGTGCTTATATGCAGTTGGCTTAGGTACACCTCAGTAGACACAAGTGCTTAGAGTGCATCTCGCGCGTAGGGTACTGCCGATTACATATAAGCAAGCTCCCCG
>Ga0099797_101557_pt1 | contig 11792 bp, 12 predicted proteins | sample Uncmet_Sort48C_1_FD_89871 | JGI IMG/M metagenome (GOLD analysis project Ga0099797, IMG submission 89871) | Marine eukaryotic communities from CALCOFI LINE 67, Pacific Ocean - C012_Sort48C_1 | ecosystem: Environmental > Aquatic > Marine > Oceanic | place: Pacific Ocean: Monterey Bay | collected... | reverse complement strand
TCACGATTTGGATCCAGAAGCGACGGTTCGAGCTGAAACTTGTTCCCAATCGATCTGTATCGGTGCAAATAATTGTTAAAGACAATTAAGACCATTCAAAACCGTCAAAACCATGAATTTTACATTCGATTACGCGGTGTTTTTTGAATTAATCGGCGTCGCCCATATTCTCTGTGTATTCTGTGTTGGTTGAGGACGTCAAACATAAAGAAAGCAGGCCTCAAACACCACCCGGACCTCGAGCTACGTTCTGTAACTTGGCAGGGTAAAAGGAGTAAGGGCTTTGTGAATGCCAAATTGCGAGCAAGCCTCAAATCCACAGGAACCGACAACCATGGCCAACTATGCATAAACAAAAAAAAACAATATATATATATATATATATATATATATAATCAGGGCTGCACGTATCACCCTCGTATCTCACCCTCGTATAATGTAAAGAAAATCTGGTTTCTACAGCAAAAGGGAAACAAATAGGAAAAATATTTGAAAAAAAGGAAAACAATGTGAAAATGTAAAGTCTTATGAATTCTCCCCATCCTCACACAGACACCTACATGTTTCACATTTCGGTTTCCTTTTTCAGCGATAGTTTCCTATTTGTTTCCTTTTTGGAATCCCCACACACATCATGTGTTTACATTTGGGCGAAGTTAGTTTTTCATATTTGTGTGCAGTGTTTGTTTGCATGTGTGTTGCATATCGCTATATAGATCCTCTCAATTGCTAGAATTTCAGACATTTCACGTGTTTCGATGAAGTTGTCCCGTCCTTCTCATTGGATTTTGTGTATTGTGTCAGACAACGTGACACACGGACACGCAAAACATACATGAAGTTGATGAAGTCTGCAATTGTTGGGCACCGATGTGCGAATATATTTGAATATACGGGGCATTTTCAATTTGTTTCGTATCAACAAAAACATATATGTATAAGTTTGTTTGTTGATGCATCTTCCGTTGCAGCTCAAGATTGACAGCTGTTGGTCTCGTGAGAATTGGCGCCTATCTCGCTGGAATGCCCCAGCACCCTGAGCTGAAGAATGAGGATGTTGGCTTCGCATACTGGATGTTGCCGTCAGGCTCGACGATGCAGGGCTTGGAAAGCGGTGGTGTCAAAGTGTGGTATCCCATAGATTGCGAGTACCTGTGGGAGTGCTACAAATTCAATGAGGCAACACAACTAAGACTACCACCATACACTTAATAGGTTAACACTATTTACATATCGGTCCCAATATATAAACTATTAGAGTACTATATCGGTCCCAATATATAAACACTTAATAGGTTAACACTATTTACATATCGGTCCCACTATATAAACACTTGATAGGTTAACACTATTTACATATCGGTACTTCCACAAGTGCGCAAGTTCTGGGGTCAGTTCGGAGGTACCCGAGTTCGGTGGGGGGCTATAGTTTGGAGCCACAGGGTAGCTTGGGGAAACTGTATACCCCACCAGCGGATTTAAAGCTGTAACAAATAAGACAATGGTTAGCGTAGATGTTTTCTTGGTGTATCTGAAATCATCCCTAAAATATTGGAGTTTGTATATACACACCTCGCTCATATGTGGTGCATATATGAAAATTGTTGATTGTTAATAATAAATTCAACATATGCTGATGAAACGAACATTTGCAACACAGGCATTCTCACCGTGTCCCACATTTTGGAGGACAATTCAAAAAAATTTGGATGACTGGGAGGAATGGTACAATCGAGTCTACGAGGACACAACTTTCGATTTGAAGTTTGAATTGTATTGTGCATCAATGAAAAGAGGAACAAGGAAACGCTGCAAGCTACTAACAAATGGTGCACCTACCAGGATTTGCAACTTATGGGTCCGGGGTGGATTGAGATATGTTGTTGCACCAACAATTATTGTCTGCAAAGGGTTGGGAGCATGTGAAGAATTGTAGTCAGCCTTAGGTATGTGTGTATTCACCGAAAATACATGTGTGTGCTCCCGTTGTCTTGAAGTGTTTCATGAGTTCATTGTTTATTCCCGCAGCATGCAATCTGCACATCGTCAAGAAACGAAATCTGCGTATACATACACAATTTCACATCCTTATTGCATGAAACATAATCCTTGACTTCGCTTGTTCTGTTGACACGGTTGCAAAATCTACAAATGCTGGTTTAATAAGTGCGAGGTGTGAGCCTAGAGTGTTTTTTTCACGGAATTTCCATTATTAAAGTACTCGGCAGAAATGTGTCTGGGAGATCATATTCAATTACCAGGAAACCTTTCCGCTTTTCTATCGGTGATCAAGCTGGACTGGACGTAAGCAAGTTTCACGACCATGTTGCCAGCACATCGACAATCCTGGCTCTCATGTCATTTCCCATATGTCGCTTCCGGGGAAAAGCTGAACAAAGGGGTGTTTCTGCAAAGGCGATGGTTCAATTTATTAATGCGTTGGCAAAGCAAATCCATGTTGAGACTGTTTCGCTCGGCGACGAGCCTCGCACAATAGAACATTGTTTCGAAAACCACACCTACTTCTTCTCACTCGATGGGTCTAACTTGAAATTGCTTCCCACCAAGAATGGCGGCATCCCATGGGCATGGTTCTGGGACGCATGGGACTCAGAAATCGGCAATGACATTGGTTTGCTAACTTCCTCAAGAACTCGACCAACGCTGGGAGAGTTGGTGGCGGCTTTGCTCTATTTGCCCGGAGCTGAATCGAAGGCTTCGGGAAAGATTGCAGCAAATCGGAGGAACACATGCTTTGCAAAAGCTTCATACTTGCTCGAACAAATTGCTGTTATTGTGAATGACATGCTTCCTGCGATTGTACATTCGTGGAAACATGCGTTGCAATGCAACAATCGTTCTGCGGGTTCCGTGAAGAAGCACCGCTTGGATTGCAGGGGTGTGTAAATTCCCAATCTGAATAAATATATATATATATATATATATATATTATATATAAACACAGATGCTTCAAATAATTAGTGCATGTGTGAATCAGACTCCGTAATCGATGTATCTTCAGTTCACATGAAACACACCCATTGGGCCCATTGAGTCCATAGTCGCACAATGTTGCATGTTCTTGCTTCGCTTCACAACTTGCTTCGTATTCAAGTACATGCTCATGTGCACACCAACGCAGCCTCTCGAACTAATCAATCCAAGCACACTATGTAGAAAGTATGACATATGATGTAATTTGTATTTACACTACAAATGTGCATGGTTTCACAAGTGAGCCAGACAAAGTTCATCCCGATGGGGCGTGCAACACAAGTGTTTTGTTACAACAGAAAAGCAATGGCAAAGCTTATCCTACTCTGAATTAAGTTCGTTCCTCAAAAAGAGTTGTCAAGCTGTACTTTGGCAAATGATTCGATGATACGATGGTGCTGCCCTCTCTTGTAAGAGTGCCGACCTACTCGCGCTCAAGAGCCGCTAAGCGGTTGATGACATCTGCGTCGAAACCAGCTGCAGCGGCCTTCTCTCCCAATCCACATTGCATTGAGGCGGTTGATTCTTTGCTGCTTTGTGATTGTGGAGACATTTCCGGTTGATCTTCTCCATATTCCATATGATCTGCTGGCACTGGTAGACCTTCTCGCTCGTCTGGATCCTTGGCTTTTGCTGGAGCTTCTGTCTGGGTTAGACCTTCTGGCTCGTCTGGTTCCTTGGCTTTTGCTGGCGCTGCTGTCTCGGTTAGACCTTCTGGCTCGTCTGGATCCTCGGCTTTTGCTGGAGCTTCTGTCTTGGGTAGGTCTTCTTGGCTCGGTGGACTTTTTGGATCTGTATCGTTTGCTGGGACTTCTGGCGCCGATGAAGCTTCCGGCTCGTCTGGAGCTGCTGCCGCTAGTTCTTGCATCGGCTCGTCTGGAGCTGAGGCCGCTGGTTCCTGCATTGTCGAGCTGGAGCTGAGGCCGTCTGGAGCTTCTGGCTCGTCTGGAGCTGAGGCCGCCGGTGGTAGTTCTTGTGAACCCTGTAAGGCAAGGCTTCGCTTTGGGCGCATTGCCGCCTTTCGGACTGGTTGTAACCGTTTGGACTGCAGGTTATCAGCCTTGGGCGAGTCAGACCTTGACATCGTTCTGTGCTGCTGCACTTGCTTTTGAGGTGGTGGCTGTGGAGACAGACCTCTTTTGCGAGCTTTTTTCAAGTGTTCTGGTGGCGGGATTGTCGGTGGCGTGGGTCTCAAACGCTTGACACCCACATACTGGAGAGGCCCCACCTTCCCGGGCTTCTTCTCGGACCTGTCGGGTTTCGCTTTCTGTTTTGATTTAGGGACCAGAACCACAAACGGCCTCGTCTTTGGCACCGGTGCTTCAGACAATAGAGGTGGACTGACTTTTTTCACCGCTGTCCTGCCACTGTTTGGCGGCATTGGCGGGGGTGTCGGCCTCCGCGGGGATGGTGGCCTTGGCAGATGTGGTCTGTGTGTCCAGCCCTTCCGTGGTGGGCTGCGCGCCTTCGGCGGTGGTGGTGGTCTCGGCGGTGGTGGTGGTCTCGGCGGGGCTGGTGGCTTTCGCATAGGTTTAATCTTCCCTTTCCAAGAGGACGCTGGTGCATGCTTCGGCGCAGTCGGAGTCCTAACTGAATGTTTTTTCAAGTTCGGATTCCAATCACTCGGAGCCCCAATTGGTGGTCGTGGTGCCGGCGCTGGTGGGGGCTTGGGCGGCAGTTGTTTCGCATCTGTCCCCGTCCATGTCGGTGGCACAGTCCGCCCCTGCCGCCATGGTGGCACAAGTTTTGGTGGAGGGGGCCGAGTCGGCATGTGGATGGCACTGAAAAGTGAGCAACCGGTACCGAAGTATTTGCATTGCAGCTTGAGAGTAAGCGGCTGTGTAACCAATATATTACCACACAAGTTTTAGGAATTTGCTGCCGGTTTGTTATCGAGAAGCACACACTGCATGCAGCACCGTTATAATCATTCTTGATTGTAGAAAATTGTTCAGACAAAATGCGGCTCTGAGTGTCTTGTAATATTCTTATATGGCACTTCATGGCAATCACAATTTGAATACGAATGTATACTGGAAAACATCATGCGACAATAGTTTCTGTCCTTCTATTTCAATGGAGTAGCATTAGTCTGAGCACCTAGTCCCCAATTTCTATGTCAAATGCCATTAACCCTGGGTATCCATAACTCAAGAAACACAAAGTGCAATTCCACGTCTAGTTTATAAGCACATCGAATGAAATCTCACAACATGATAACGAGCCTTTGTATGATGGAGCTCCATAGACCGACTAGGGTTCTATCCCGGAGGCTCAGGTCATATGTTCAGGCTGGAGTGTATGGCGAAGCCTAGAGCCACACAGCGTGGGATGCTGGCTTGTTGACTCAAGGGAAGATAGGCAACAAACATTGAACATGCTCTAATCGACGATGCTGGACGAACATGTGTCACAAATACTGACATGCATGCTTCTATATTTGTTTATGTCTACATGGTAACATATTTGCTTCATGTAATCAGCAGGGCGTACATTCAGCCATAGCTCTGTAGAGAGAGTTCCGCACCTGGCAGCAGGATGTATGCACAAAGCATTCGCAACACTGTTGCATGAATACACTCAATTTAATTATCAGAACTATATCCTATGTCATTCCAATTGAGTGACCCCTCCAGGACCCATGCGTCAAATTCCTTTCATTAAATTTGAAGTTCAGCGGTGGTGCACAGTCTGTGTTGAGCGGGGTGCCAGATAAGTGGTCCGCTAGTGCCTTTGTATCGAATGCAACACGAGCTTTCAAGGAGTGCTTGTAATGCAAGGACCTCATGTCCAATGTTCTTACGCATGCAAACACCCTATACACTTTGTGCACCCAAGATGATTCGGCTGCATGCTGTGCGAAGTCGGTGGAGCCCAATGGGTAAACCGACAATTCACAAAGCCGGGACCATGCACCGAATTTAACATGGTCGATACTCACCGGCCGTGCATATTAAGAACTTAACCCTCACATTCTAACACATGCATGATATGTGACGTTGTTTACCTTTGATAACCGACCACATGTTCGGAATGGTTAGCCAAACACGCCGTGTATGTGAACCCTAGCACATTCCACCAGTCGCACCCTGCTCAGTATATTTGTTGTTATAAGGAAGATGATTTGAGGTACTTCGCGAAAGGCGGTGCTTTCGTGGACGAGGTGGATCCGCATGTCCTGAACCATATGCATGATGGTGGGGCCTATGGGCCAGAGAAGCTGGAGCTCTCTTATCACTTCTACCCGGCGCACAATGTTGGATTTATTCCGCCGCCTGTGGTGACATATTATATCATATAGCGTGCACGTAGTCAGCACAGCAGGTGCAGCGCAGGGGAGTGTGTACACCACTTTGATATCTCTATCTCTCTCTTTTTCTCGTTTGCTCTCTCTCTCTCTCTCTCTCTCTCTCTCTCTTCATATATATATATATATATTTGTTTTTTTTATACCACACACCGGATGTCAATGTTTTTCATTTCGACCTTGCATTGCAGGACCAAATTAGGGGTGACATATCCCACATTTTGGAAGTTACTTCACCGATGTCCGATTGGCCCCGAAGTCTGGTTGTTCGCGAGAGATGCAATTCCGATTCACACTTTGCACTACGCTTGCCAAACTCATGTTATGTAATGTGGTTATGCAATATGAATCATATGTGCCGGACTCGCAATATATCCGTAGTGTGTTAACATATTCAGTGTAGCGTTTGTCACCTGTTCGTAACTATTAAATATGATAACTTCGGTCTTGCTACATGCTCAACATTCGGAAATACATGCCGTCGTGATCCTGTTGCATCGATGCCTCCTTGAAGGGTATAGACAAGGCGATATTGGGGATGCAATACATAAAAGTAGCATGCGTGCGCATTGCTGATGTAATTGCACAGCCAGCACTTTTCATACCCACGGTCATGCCCACAATCCAATGGTTATCAAACACACACATATGTATTTCTTCAATGGCGATTCATATCGATATAATACTGTATGTCCGCCAGGTGCATGTGGACAAGCTCTAGCACTACGAACGGTTCCAAGCACCAGCATTTGTATTCCGAACGAGTCACCTGTTTGAAAACGAAACATGTTGTTACACCGTGTTAGTTGTCATAGTGTCAAGCGAACATGTGTCAGGTTTTGTATAGATTCGTGTTAACAGTCATGGCCCACACAAGTTGACAATGTTGCTGAACCGTTCGATGACACACCAAACAATATTATGAATACGTGTGCTCCCTAGCTACATTGTTTCGATACCGACTTGTCTTCTGTGTCGCAGACCCCCTATTTATGTGGAAACACAATCCACTTTACTGGACAATGGGCTGGCATGATGTCGCTATTTGCACTATGCTGACACTCTTGGGGACAGCAGCTTTTGAAAGGAGCTTGCTCATCAGGGGTCGTGCCATCTCCTCATGGTGCAGTGGATTAGGGAGCAAAGACATTATTCTCAGCAACTTCATCCTCCCCGCATTGGGGCGAGCAGGGTACAAGAGCACCCTCAAGGTTGTATGGTCTTGCGACTGACACTTGGAATTGTTCAGAACAAGTCGTTCGTTTCTGTCTTGCTGAAGTCACCGTCATTGCAAGCTTACTTGCTAACTTAGCTTGCTGCTCTGTACAATGAATTAGCTTGCTCACACAGAAGCATCCGTATCATCAATGAAGGCACCACATCGTGCTGAGTATCCCTTCGTGTATGTGTTCGATCGAAATGATAATATGTACAAATTAGAGGGTACCGCCTCTGGCGTCGACCCCACGAACCCATGATAATTGAATCCAAACACATTGCAGTCTAGAGGCTCAGATTGCGCCGTGAAAGGTCAGAATACAGCCAGGTGGCTCAGATTGCAGAGCGGGATCTCAGAATACAGTCTTGGGGCTCAGATTGCAGCCTGGGACTCCGGATCACAAAATAGAGTTTCACGTTGCGACTTGGAAGTTTTTCTCGTAGCCCAGAAGCTCCAATTGCAAGCCACAGGTCCGCATTGCTTCCTAGGGTTCTGACTGCCGGTTGGAAGCTCAAACTTTAGCCTGGAGGCTCGGATTGCAGCCTGGTGCAGCCGGTTCCGGCTTACGGCCGCCTAGGGTGACGGCCATCCTTGTGCTTAACACATCTTGAAATCTAGACATCTTGACTCACAGCCTGTGGCATCGAAATCTGTCTGGCTGGCTGGCTAGCTGGTTGTGGCGCTGATTGGCTTCCTTGATGAAGGGTTTGCTGGCTGTGTGGATTGCTAGCGGAAAGATGGAAACCTACCATCCAACACACTCGATGCTCGGGGAGGTCGGCAGACTTACAATGAGGCTTGTTAATCAAAGGAGTTCATGTAGTGCTTCAAAGTAATCACTGGTTTTTCCTTCAGGAACTTGCATGCCGCGGCTCCTCACAGATCCCTAGGGAAGCCTCCCCGAGTTCATCAAATATTCTTAGGGGCTCCCCATAGTTCCTTGGGCTTCTAGGTCTTGGTTATTGCTACCGAGTCCGCAAACCCCGAACATTGTTTTGGCGAGCTTAGTAAATTTAGTTGTTCCAAACACACTTTGAGCATCGATCTCGTTCGTACCGGTTGGGTGTGTAACAAGTAGCAAGCCACTAAGGACAATAGCCGCAGCTGTCGCCAAGTGGAATACGATTTCAATCCAAGACAACATATCTATACGAATGCGCTGGAATTCGTGAAGACGCCCGAGTGGTTCTCTGAGCTCACATCATATGAAACCCGGAGTTTCTGGGTGCGAAAATCACCATGTGCATCCAAAGTGAATTGCGATGTTTGCGGTGGCCCATGTGCCCCCTCCCTCTCCGACTTTGACATCAGTGGATTGCCGTGCACTTCATTCAGTACTAGTGGCAAAGGGTTGGGAGAAGAGGACCCTGTTTGCGAGTTGCACCTGAAATGGTTGCATGGCGAGCCTAAACAACTTTGCTGTAACACTTTGTATTTGTTTTGCAATACATTATGAAATCTGACTCTACAATGCATAGTGTGGGCCGCTATTCTTGCAAATATATGGCTTCCAGGATTCTGACATATTTCCGGGACCACGACAAAAAACAAAACTCAAAGTTGCCCACCTTGTGAATCTCCAGCGAAGGTTCAAGTGGCATGAAGTTCGCCGAACCCCAGTCTTGGTTCTGGAAAATGTGAGTGGTTTGCGGGCAGCCTGGGTTGCCCGACACATGCCTTCTTACGATATGGTTTCTATTCCAGTGGATCCGTCCCATGGCAACCACGACCATGTCTCACGCCCGCGAGTGTACCATATCTTATGGCATAAGAATACTGCAAAGAAGAACTATGACCCTGCAGAGGCGTACCGTCTGCTCCATCAAGCAAACCGAGCAGGGTTTCGGGGCCGTAGCAGGCCAGAGCCACATCATGCATTTCTAGCCGGGGACGAAGAGGTAGCGAAGGAGCTATCCCGTGTTCAACATAAACAACGCGGTGTACTCAAACATCATATGAAGCTCAAGACTGCCAGAGCTCTACTGAACAAATCTGAGAAGCTACATTTGAAACTCTATGAGCAAAAATGGCGCCTTTCATTTGATGAGGATGCAAAAGACAACCCAAACGCTGTGTTCCTTCTCGGAGACAACCCTCTCACATACTGCACATGGACCCGTGGGATGGCTAGCTCGAATGGGCAGCTGCCCGCCTTCAAAAAATCCGCCGGTAAGCTTTGGATAGCGAGCAAGGAACGGTGGATGACTCCACGTGAGAAGCTAGCTGCCCTCGGCTACCCAGTATATGAGATGATGGCGGAGGCAGCCCGTTGCGACCTCCTCCAAATCGACAGCCCTGATTTGCATGCACAAGCTGGCAATGCTTGGCACATAAGTAACGCTGGCATGATTATGGTGGTGGCTTTAGCTTGCTTTGAGTTCACACAGACTTGGGCCTGCTAGTCGCGGGATCGGAACATCGCTAAGCTGAAACAAACAACTTATGTAATGTGTTATTATATATTGTGGGAGGTTGTCTCTAGCATGCTGATGATGTGCCGTTTGTCGTTAAGTTCCAATCCAAATTGCGGGAGAAATGCGGTGCCGTCGCGTTTCCAAAGAATGCACAATTGCGGATTCACCACATTGAGAAATAGTTATGTGCATGGTCGATATGTAAGGTAGTTGGAATGGCCGAAGACCTCGAGTGTAAGTTCCGTGATTCAAATCGAGACACACACATGTCACATCCTTGACTAAATTTGAAATATCACCAGCATGTTCTTCTGAAACCCAAAGCCAATAGCGATTGTTACATTGCATCAGCGATTTGTAATGTGTGTATTCAATATGGTACATTCCATCACACTGTTTTGTGTCCTCCTCCGTATATGTTTGTGCTTGTGCCCGTCCTCCCGTTCCCTTCGAGAACCATATACACATGTTTATGCTGAGTTGCTTAACTAAGGTGGTGGGTATCGTGAGTAGTGGGTGTCCCTTGTTATCCATTTCCAAAATCCAATTCGGTTACGCACAAAATCACCAAACCCCATTCCGAGAAAAACACAATTTGGCAAATTCATTGATGCAGATAAAGGTTTTAGTATAATCTGCATACACATGTACATGTAATGTTCAGAATGACACCATTGAAATGTCCTCTATGGGCGGTTACACACCCATTCACGACTTGTCAAGCGCAGGTTACCAAATAGTTTTCAAGTTCCATACACAAGTTAGCACTTTTATATTGTGTTAGTCTTTAGGGTAGCCCTCACCGGGATTACCGCAAAGACTTTAAACCTCGCTAGTAGTAGTAGTAGCAGTAGTGTGAGTTTGACATCGCATGTGCGAAGACATATGCATATTGGAAGACCCCACGCGTCTATGTTTCCGCATGCCAGTGTTTTGTGTGTTTGGGATGTGTGCACGATACACAACCAAGCTGATAATACGATGGGTATTTGATTAAGCAACTAGTGAGCGGCCACTCTTTAATTGGTTGGGTTACTCTGTCACGATATGTTCTATTTTGGTTCGGCGTTATGGAGCATCCATGCGACTAAGCACACCGTGGCCTGTGTGTTCTGATTGACTCATGCAGCGGGGGATTCGCAATAAGTTGGACACATGGTAGACCGATGACCTGGCCCTTCTGGCATGACACATGTAGGAGAGTAGAAGAGTAGAGAAGTAGCAGAGTAGAGTGGTAGAAGAGTAGAAGAGTAGAAAATAGAAGAGATCAAAATTGCAACATTTGAGCACCGCAGATCTCACGGGATCGCAACTGCAATATTTAAGCGCTACAGAACTTAGCAGTTCTCACGGAATCACAATTGCAAGATTTAAACACCACAGGATTTAGCAGTTCTCACGGGAACACACCTGCAATATTTAAGCACCACAGGATTCAGCAGTTCTCACGGGAATGCAACTGCAATATTTAAGCGCCACAGGATTTAGCAAGTCCCACGGAATCACAATTGCAATTTTTAGACGCAACATGATTTAGCAGTTCTCACAGGATGCAACTGCAATATTTAAGCGCAATCATTAACCCGACAACCAGTATGTGACCAGGTCGTCAGTCACCTGCAGCCAGTGTCCCCACGGTGGAACCATAAACCCGGTGGCCAACGAACCATTCGTTTCTACTCCCGGGAGGGTGTTTATGAGTAATATATGCATATGTATATATATATATGTATATATCGGAGGTTGGGGGGGTGAATCCAACCGGGAAATCGTTTCGTTTCGTTCGTGCGTGCGTACGCGCGGTTTGTTGGGAGGGGGGATCTCGCTTCGATTTCACTTCGATTTCGCTTCGGCTTCA
>Ga0099797_101556_pt1 | contig 11795 bp, 3 predicted proteins | sample Uncmet_Sort48C_1_FD_89871 | JGI IMG/M metagenome (GOLD analysis project Ga0099797, IMG submission 89871) | Marine eukaryotic communities from CALCOFI LINE 67, Pacific Ocean - C012_Sort48C_1 | ecosystem: Environmental > Aquatic > Marine > Oceanic | place: Pacific Ocean: Monterey Bay | collected... | reverse complement strand
GTTCCATACTCGTCTCCTTCTTCTCTTCTCTGTTCTTCTTTCAGCAAATTCTCCTGTTCTTCTTTCTCTTGAATTTCCTTCCATCGCTCTTCTAGTTGGAGTCCTTCCGTTGTCGTGCCTATCTGCTTTTCGTCCTTTCGTCTCCTATCTCTTTCTGTTGGAATCAGGTTCCCTTGATAATGTTGTTTCTTTACATCCCATTCCAGCTTCGCTTGTTTTTGCTCGCCTCTATCGCTCTGCTCTTTCCCCTCACTCTCCTCATCACTTGTTATGTACATCGGGTGGTTTCCTTCTACTATGTGTGCGTACTCTCTCAGTAGTTTTTTCGCTTTCTCTCCAAGTTTGCCCGTTTCTCCATTTCTCCTGACCTGTTCAATGTATTTGTGCGGCATGTTGTCTACCCTTACTCCCCGTATTCGCCGAATTCGCATCTATACACTTGGTTCCGTTGTGCTCCCACATCCGCCTCTGTCGGAAACCGTATTGGTCGGCTTTCCATCTCTGATGCAACCTTCCTGTTGTGTGCTATCTGTGCTTTCCTTGGACTGTTTATCCATTCGTTTGGCTTCATGTCTAACAACCGTAAGTTACATCTCCTACGTCCCTCTCTTGATGTCCCTTTTGTTTCTGCATCTGCCTTCTGTTTGGCACCTTTTTTGTCTTCCTTTAACTCAGCCATCTGCTCGCAGTCGAGTGCACCTTTCTCCTCTCCTTCGCCTTTTTCTTGCTCTGTTGGCCATTTCTTTCCTCTCTCTCCGTTTCGTTCGTGTCCCGGTTTTTCTGGCCAACCCGTCTGCTGTATGAGAAATTCTATACGCCATTCGAGAGCGCTCATGGCTGCCTCCGCTGTCTGTTGCATTCCAAAACTCCATTCCACGTGTGCCGCCGCTTTTGCTTTTTCATACTCCGTTGTGTGCTCTTCTAGTATCTTGGCGTAACTCCTTTGCTGCGGGTTCATAGATGAGGTAGGTTGTGCCGTCGTTATGTTTGCTACTGTCTTGCACAGGGATTTCATTGCCGTCTCGGCTACTTTCCTAATGGATTGACCCGGCATGCCGTTTGTGAACTTTTCTTTTGCTTTCTCGTACTCCCGAAGCTCCGTGTGTTGGAGATGCGTGTCTTTCTCCAGCTTTTCCCTCGTCTTTGCCTCGAATTGCCTGTCTTCCTGCATTACCTCTTGTTTCTCTTTCCATCCTTCCTCCTTTGTCTGTCTTATGTCATCTTGTTTCTGCCTTTTCTCCCCTACACTCATCTCCGTTCTCTTCCTTCGCTTCTTCTGTTGTTCCTCCTCCCATATCCCCGGGATCATGTACATATCACTGCCTGTGTAGTCTGTTTCACCTTCAAACTGGTCTGAAAACTTCTTCAGAACTCGACTAAGTCTTGATCGAATTTCGCCTCTATGTACATCGTGTTTTTCCTTCTTGTCTCTATTTTCCTTCAGTTTCTTTTTGAGGTTCATTTCCTCTCCCACTTTCCACATTTGCTCGCCATACTTCAGTACTGACCACGTGTTCAGCAGTGTCTCTTCCTGTCTTGGCTCCCCAAGCGTGATGTTTACTCCTGTCTGTCCTATTTCTTGTCTTTCCAGAATTCCCACCATTTCTCGTAGTATCATTGATATCCTGCTCGCTTTCCAAACCTTGTCCACCATTTTATCTATTACCGCGATGGCTTCTCCCGTAATCTCGTCTCCTTCTTTATTCAAAAACGACTTCTCCGACGGCCGTGTTTTCACATCTCTCTCCCCTCTCAGGAATGCCCACGCTTTGTCCGCTTGCTGTGCCTCCTTTATTTCTTCTATTATTTCTCCCATTAACCCTCGCACCATTTTCGCTGGCTCATCTACGGTCCATATTTGTTTATGCGTTGTATTCAGCAGCCTCAATCCTACTTCCCGCCTATCCGCTTGTGCCGTCGTCTGTTGCATTTCTGGGTAGTCCGGAAACCATACGTATCCAAACATGTGCACCATCGTCAGAACGTTTAAGGTTGGTATTTCCATCATCTGTTGGTTTGGCCTTGGCTGCATGATTTTTGTCCCTGGAAGTAAATACCCTGTTCTGTGCTCCGGTCTTTTGTTCTCCTGTCTCTTCTCCGTGTTATACACTCCCTTGTTTTGTTTGCTCCATTTTTCCTGTTCTCCTTCCCTCCTCTTCTCTTCCTTTCCCACCGAACCTTCCTCTTTTGCATCGTGCTGTCCTTTGCCTTGTTTTTTATTCTCGCTGTTCTGTCCATATATCTCTTTCACCATTCTTCGTATGTTTTCACTGTGCTTTACCCCCTCCCGTTCATCCGTTCCCACATCTCTTCTTAGCTCATTCTCCTCTGTCTTTGTCCGTATGGTTGGGCTGTGGGTATGTTTATGCACCACCATGCGTCTTCCTTGTTCTTCCTTTTCCCTAATTTCCCTTTTCTCCTCTCCCCCCGTTTGGTTGTAATCAAACCAACCATCTGCTATCCGTTCCCTTTCCAATGCTTTCGCTCTTTCTTCTTCTACCCTCTGTTTTGTTTCTTGTCCATTTTTAGTCACGTCGTTGTTGTTCAGGCTTGTCGTGTGTTTTTTGACCTTTCCTTTTTCCGTGCCCCTTTCCTGCCTTCCCTCTTGTTTCCTTTCCTCCTCTTCTCGTTTTTCTTTCTCTTCCCTTCTTCGTTGGTTCACCTGAGTTGTGTCCTCAAATTTTGCATAGCTGTCTTTTCCATGTCTGTGTCTTGGCCCCCTGATTACCCTGTTCCCTTTCTGTGTCTTCGTGCTCGTTTCAGTATTTTCCTCCGCTACTCTTAGCAGTTGTCTCACTGTTTGTGGGTACTTCGGCATTGGTGACGTTTGTAGGTCTCCCTCCTGTTTCCTCTGCTCTCCTTCCGTTTCTCTTGCGCTCACTTTACATGCATCCCTACATTCTATCCATATTTCTTCTTTCTCTGCGAACACTCTAAGTTGTCCTCCACATAAGCATTCTATCTGTCTCGGGTCCACTCCCGCTACTCCTGCCCTGTCTTGGAAGTTAAGCGTTCTGCTATATTTCCTCGCTACCTCGTCATATGCTCTTGCCGCTTCCCTCTCCTTTCTATATGTTCCTATTTTCTTTACCGTTCCTCGTATCACTATCTGCGCGTACCATGTCATCTTTTTGTATGCCTTCTTCGTCCCTTTATATTTCTTTCCCCCTTGCTTTTTCCCTCCTTTCTTCCTTCTCAGCTTTTGGCCACTATGCACCCATCCTCGTTCTTGCCTCATTTCCGTTGCATCATTGTTTTCTAAGCTTTCCATCATTGCTTTCTCCTGCCTTCGCGTCTGCTCTGGTTTCCTTGTCAAAATCGTTGGCGCGTGTAAATGTGTCAGTGTCTGTTTTCCTTTCCCCCCGCTCTCTGCTTTGGTACATGTCTGTGGTGTTTGTGTGTTGCCCTTCCTTGGCTCCTCTTTGGTTTGTTGATCCCTGGTGCGTGGCGGTGGTGTTTGTGTATTCCGTTGTGGTCCATTTGATGGTGGTTACAGTACCATGGTTCCGCGCTTTCCGCCTTCATGTGCGAGCATTCCTGGTGTTGTGCATTCTTGCATCCTGGTTCATCACAGACTAGTAGTCCTTGCATGGGTTTTGATGCGCTCGTCGTCGCCTGTGGTTCTTCCGCCCTTTTCCTCTTCGTTGTTGCCTTTCCTTTTTTGCTTCCTTCCCCTTCCTTTTTGTATTCCTTTCCACACACTGTACACCATGGGTGTGCTTCGTCTTTCCCTTCTAAGTGGTCCTCGTGCGCTCTCATCAGGCAATCTACTTCTCCCTGGGGGATCATTGCCTTACGCGCTTTTGTTACCTTGTACAGATCGCCCGTGTTGTCTGGGGGCGTCATTATTTGTGCAATATGCCTATTATGTTCATTCTTCATCATACACCCGTCCCTACTGCACGTTTTTAGGTGTGTTTCGTCTGCTCCTTCCGGTAAGTTAATTGCCAGGTACACTGTGTCTTTTTGCGGCCACATAGTTGCATTCGCCGCCGTGGCTGGTCCGTCTAGCTCGTGATCCCGATTCGAGCAGTGGCTGGTTTTGTATAACCTCCATGGTCCTGTCGTCATTGCTTTCGTGACTTCCCAACTTTTTCTGAATGACCCCGCTCTTGGATTTTCTATAAGCGCGAACACGTTGTCGTTTTGCTTGTGCACTTCCGTCATAATGTTGATGATGTTTTCTAGGTTCTTCGATGCTTGCTGCCCTGCCTCGTTTTTTGGATGTCCATTTTTTGACCTATGTGGCATTCCCGATCCCCCGCTTGCATACGAGTACGTTTCACATGGGAAAGAGCATTGTATTAGCATGACTTCTTTCATTGTACTTCCTATTAATTTGCTGACCAGTCGCTCTAGTGATGCATACGTTAGGTATCAAATGTCTTCTCTCCAATAATGTATGTATTCGTTATCGATCTTGATTTGCAGGTTTAGTTGTTCGCTTGGGAGTATATCTATTAGGATTGCCCTGCAGTCGTCAGCTTTCCACCTATTCGCACAGTACGTGGAGAACGGTGCTGTCCCACAGCATATCTCTATCCACACTCGCTTTCTTGCACCCTCCGTCGGTACTTGTCTCGTCACTAATTGCGTGTTATCCTTGCCCTTTCCTTTCTCTTCCCTTTTTTTACCCTTCTCCTGTTGCTTTTTTCGTTCCGTTTCCCTCTTTTTCTGCTTCTCCTGTTCCTCCCGCTCTCGTATTGCTTCCTCTCTATTCTTCTCGCATACTGCTCTATTGTCTTCCCCTCTCTTCCTTAATTTTGCCTTTGCTTTCTGTTGTCTTTGCTCTTTTGTTTGTTGGCTGATTGTCTCCATCCTGGCTGCTTTCCGCTTCCGTTCCCCCTTCCCGCCATTTTCCTGTTCTTGCTGCTGTTGTTGATGTTCCTCCTCTTCTCCTCTCCTCTCCCCTGTGCTATGTTTGCCCTCCTCTATCTCCAGTGCCCTTCCCTTTCCCCCCCCTTCTTCCCTCCCGCTTATGTTTCCTTCTTGTTCAATTTCCCCTTCGCTCTGTCCGTCATCTTCTTCCTCGCTTTGTTCCGTTATCGGCGACGTCTGTCCTTCTACGTCCGTTACTTCTGGTGTGCTTTCGCGTGTACTGCTACTGGCTTCGCTTGATATCTCAATCGTGACTTCGTTTCCATTCCCCTGAGCCCGAGCTTCATCCTCACTATCGTCTTGTTCCACCCTCGTTGGGAAGTGCCTATGTGCATTCTTTGTCCTTCCCCTATTTTCCTTCTTCCTTTCTGGCTCTTTTTCTTCTGTGTCCCTTCTCTGTGCCCCGCTCATATGTATGTGCTTCCTTTCCTGCTCTCGTGTCTTTCCTTTTCCTTCCCTATCTTGCACTGCCTTGATGGCTGCTCGCACTGCCCTCGCTTTCTCTTCCTCTTCCTCCTCTTTCTTTCGTCTCCCTCCTTCTTCTTCTCTTTGGCTTTGTCCTTCCTGCGGCCCCTTCTGTCCCCTAGCCCTCTTTTGCTCTTCTCTTCTCACAAGGATACTCCCTCCTTCTTCTTCCTCCTCCTTTATTGCTGTTAGTATTCCTTCCTTTGCTGCCTCCTCCATCACATGCTTCGTTTCCAAAGGTGCCTCCTTCTTCCCCTCTTTTCGCTCTGGCTTCCTTGCTTGACCTTGGCGGCTACTTTCTCCCTCCTCTACTTTCTTCCCCTCTGCTGTTTGTAGCGCCGTTCTTATGCTTGCATTCGTCTCCCATATGTGTGCCAAATATAGCGCTTTTACTATTTTTTCCGCCCTTTTTTGGCATGTTGGAAGTGACGTGTTTAGCTGCCCTATCGCTTCTTCTGTTAGTTCGCGCTCGTATATTTTTTTTACTTCATGTGCTATCCGTTCTTCGGTTTCGTTTGTAATCCCCTCCTTGGTGTTTTGATAGACCTTATCAGTCGTCTTCCTAACAATCTCTTCCATTTTTTCCTCCGTTGCGCCGTTCGTCTTTTGGACTACATATTCTGTCACTTCCCTTCTAATCACCCTTTCTACTCTCTGCCATGAGTTTGGTCTGTACGTCGATGTACCTTCCAGTTTCGTTCCTTCTTTCATCTTTTCCCATTTCTGTCCCTCGGCCACCTGGTGCGTGCTGATCACGTTCCATCTCGCCGCCTCGTGCAGCGGTATCCATACTACTATTGTCCTAAGAACATTTGCTACTCGGAGGCTCCATTGGTCTTGCGTGAGTGGGTCTGTTTTCTCCCATCTTCGCACTCGGCGTATTTCGTTTGTAATTTTGCCTACATTTTCCTCTGGAAGCGGTCTTTGATCATCCCGGAGCACCTCGCTAATCTTCAATGCTACGTCTTCCATCACGTCTTGCTCCTGCATTGCCTCTGTCTCCAATAGGATTGCGTCCCTGATTTTTCCTCTCATCCATTTCTCGCTTCCTCTCACTCTGTGTGGTGGTTTTGGCCCGTGGTTATGTTTCCTTTTATCCTCTTTTCCCTGTCTCTGCTTTCCTGCCCCATGTTCCTCCTGTCCCTTCTCTTTTCGCCCCGTTACGTGCTGGTGTGGTCTATGTTTGTGAGTTCGCCATGGTTTTCCTTCTCCGTCTCTCACCGTCTTTAGGTCTCCTTTTATTGTTCGCTCTTCGAATAAATCGTAGTTCTGTTGGCCTAGTTCCTCCTTAATGAACTCATTCATCATATACATGCTGCTGGTCGGGTCTGCCGCATCTCGTTCTCCCGTGGCCCCCTCGCTCAGCACCTCCTTTAGTATGTTTATGTATGTTTGGTCGTCCGGGAACGCCGTAGCCGACGTCCCATATGCCTCCACTTCTTCAGTGTATATCTCTCTTACCCTGTTGAACACTGTTCTATATCTGATCATCCGTTCAAGCTCTCCCCCTATTTGTGTTCCGTGTGCCTTCGTAAACAGCATTATCCTAGTTACATCTGCTGCTCGGACACTGACGTTCTGCATAATTTGCGCGTGCTGTTCTTGGCTCACTATCCCGCAGTAGTACTTGTTCTTCTTAAACACCGCTTCGTACGCATCCGTTAAGATATTGCTGAACTCCCCCTCTTTTCGTAGTTCCTGTGGTGTGTGTTCCATCTGTTTGGCTTGTTTCACTTGTCTGCATTTTGTCTTATGTCTGTTTCTGTCCGCCTTTTGGCATTCCTTTCCGCAGTAATATATTTCTGCGCACCCATCGCATCTGTACAGTTTGCTCACCTTCGGGTGCCCTGAGGTTTCTGTGGTCTTCCCTCTACAGTTTCCACATTCTTGCTTGACTTTCAGTTTCTTCTGTCCTTCTTGTGATCCTCCCTCATTTGTCTCCCGTCCCTTTCGCAATTCCTCGTCTCTCTTCTCTTCTGCATCCTTCAAGCGGCTTATCACTACCTGATCCACTCCCTTGTGGATGCTTTTCACCACTTCGTGTCCGTATTCTCTGCATTGCAATATCTTTGAATACACTCCCATGTACTTTGGCAATTCATAGTTTTCTACTCCAAATTGCTCCCTCATTCTCGTTCCCTCCAGCTCCTGACACTCCCCCTTCCCCACCTTGTTTGCTATTATTATACTTTCAGTTGTCACATTGATAAGCCGCCCTTCAAGCCATTCTTTCCCGACCTCTGTGTCTTCTATCCGTACAGTGTTTCTTTCGCTCTGCGGCTCCTGGTCCAGTTGGCTTGCGCCTCTTAACACGTTTTCCACTACTTCCCGAACAATCTTGCGTAAGTTGGGTACATGTATTCTGTTTCGCATGTATTTGTGTTCTCTCCCTATATTCCATATATCTTGATACATCAGCGAGTGTATCACCCACTGCATGCTCTTTGCTGCCCATTGTGTCCCAATTCGCTCCACCATCGATGCCCATACCTTGTGAAACATACTCGTCCCTCGCACTATACCCCTCTCCGCGTCTGCTGACGTACCCACCATTATGTCCAGCGGCCTTCCCTGTTCAACTCCCTCCGTTGTTCCTCCGCTTGTTGCGCAATCAAAGATTATCCAGTCTGCCTGTACGCTTATTCCTTCGCATCGCTTCTTATAGCTCCACCCTCTCCATTCCACTGGCTTGTCGTACCCTTTGCTCAAGCCGAAGTGTATCACCGCCATGAATTGGTCTTGGTTTACTGTCGTAGTACCCCCTTTGTCTATTTCCTGTGCTTCTTGAAACTCGCCCATTCTATATATTCCTTCTTCCCCCGTTGTTCGCATTTTGCACATGTACTGCAGTTGGTCTGTCAATACTTTATCGTTGTTCCATTCTTTGTGCGCCCCCGTGTCCACGATCATTGCATCTATCCCATTTGTTGACCTTTCTATCCATGTCTCATTAGTTATCATGTCCTGTAGTCCATGGCACATTACGAGTAGCTGCTCTCTGTCACTTTTTTCCAGTAAAATCGTCGGTATTTCAAATTTCCTCATAGGAGCATTTGGAGCACTTGGCGCGTGCGTGTGTTTGTATTTCTCCTCTTTCGGCCTCCCCTTTGTCCTTCCCTCTGTTTCTCCCGGTATTTGTTTCTTTTGGTCCGCCTGCTTCTGTACCTCACTACTTCCCTTTTCGTTCCTTTTTGATACATGTTTGTGTTTTCTTTCCATCATCGTTTCTTTTGCCTGCATTTTTGGAGCATGTTGGTGTGTTTTTGGCCCTCCTCTCCTTCCGTTCTGCTTCGCCTGTGTTTGGCTTCCCTGTGGCGCTGGGGTGTGTCTGTGTGGAACTTGAGCCTGTTCGCTTCTTTGCTGGTCTCTATTCATGCTCCTTCCCCTTGTTTCTCCTCGCGTATTTCGTCCAATGTTTGTGGCATTCCCCCCTTGTATCTGTATGAGAGTCAGTCCACTTCGCCAGCTTAGTGGATCCTCCGTCTGGTCGCCCCTAGCTCGCTCCGTCGTCTTTTCCTCTTTCTCCGTCGTCTTCTCGTCCGTTTTGTCCATTTTCTTTGCTGTGTGATTTCCTTTCGTGCCTTCTATGCTTTTCTCCTTACCATTTCCTTTTCCTGCCCCGATTCCGTTCTCATTCTTCTGTGCCTTTCTATCCTCTCGTTGGTTTGTTTTTACGCTCATTTTCTCTGCTCCTTTTTGTGTATTTTGTCTGATGTTCGCAGTATTTCCTCCTTGTAATTGTATAAAAGTCAACGGATTTCGCCAGCTTAGTGGGTCCTTCTTGGCGGCTTCCCTTTCCTTCTCTCTCCTCTGTATTCTCTGCACTTCCAGCCACTTTTCTTCTATGTACTCCGGTAATTCCTTCCGTACTTGTCTCAGCTCTTCCAATCTCTTTGCCCCCTTTCGGCATTCCTTCTCGGCGTATTCCTGGTCTTCATTCTGTCCTCTTCTCATTTGTCTATGAGTGCTGATCCCGAAATCTGCTCCTTGCACCCAGTTTGGCGTGTACCCTCCCCTGCAGATTACCACCCTCAGATTCGTTTGCCGGCTCTTCCCTTTCTCCTCCCTCCTTTGTTTACTCTGTTCTTTCCTCTCTTCTGTCTTGCTACCTGTTTCCCCTTTTTCTTCTTCTTCTCTCGGTTTTTCACCCTGCTCTTCCTTCTGCACCTTCATGTGCTCCCCTCCTCTTTCTGCCCTCGTTTCTTTTTGTTCCCGCTCTGGTCCCCTTGATCTCTCTGCTTCCTTCTTTTCCTGAATTTCCTTCTGTTCTTTTCTTGTTCGCTTCTCTTCCAGTTCCCTCTGGACTTGTCTGTTTATGTTGCTTCTATCTTGAAACAATTCTCTCATTTCTTTATCCGCCCCTTTTTCTTCTAACACCACACGCGGGTTGCACTCTGTGCTCCGATTTTTTCCTCCTCCTGTTTCTTCAGTCCTTATTTCTTTCCCTTCCTTCTCCCATGTTTGTTTCTTCTCCGTTGGACGAAGTCCACTCTGTTCGCCAGACAGGGGTCGTTCTATCGTTGCTTTGCGTCCGTTGCCGAATAGTTGTTTTCTTTCTGCGTCTTCGTCTTCAGCCTGTTTGACCTTCCTTTCTTTTTGCATTGCACTCAAGTTACGTACGTTGCTCTGGTTCCTTGCCTTCCCTGCTGCTCTATCTTGTACCCCATGCAGGAAACGTGCCGTCTCCTCTTGTTGTTCTGCTTTCATCGAGTGGGGTTCTTTTTGGTCCCTAAACAGGCTTGGCCAAGGCCCTCCTGAGAGGAGACTTCGTATCATTGCCTGATGCCCGCTGCCAAATAGCTTTTTTCTTTCACTTTTCTCACTTTCCCCATCCTTCCCTATCTTCTCTCCCTCTCTCATTCCCGCTGTCTTCGTTGCTTGTTCTTGTGTTAGGTGTTGCGTGATGTTTCGTTCTACTCGTGTTGTTTGTTCTCGTTCCCACTGTCCCTCTAGCTGAGTCGTATTTCGCTCGTTATTTGTTTTTATTCGCTTGTTCCGTTTTTCCACGTCCGCCCTTTTTAACGTCTCTAAGTACTGTGTGGTGTTCCTCTTCGGCCGTGTCTCTCCCCGGCTCGCCTCTTGATTGCTGTGCCCTCTGTTCTGTTGCTTCGTTTTGGTATTATTTCCTGCGTGGGCCTCGCTCCCTGTGTTATTTCCCTCCTTGTGCCTACTTCGTTTCACCATCTCTGTCTCATTGCGTTGTCCCAAGTATTGTGTGATATTTCTCTTTGGCCGTATCCCTGTCCTTTGACTTGTCCCCTGATTGCCGTGTCCTGTCTCTCTTCCTTCCCTCTCTGTGTTGTTCTCCGTTTTTGATTGTTGTGTGGCACTTCCTTGTCCCCTTGTTTCTCTTGCTCTGTTCCTTTTTGGAATATGGGTGTGCGCTTTAGGAGCGTGGTTGTGTCGTGCCCCCCTCATCCTTTCCTTTCCTTTCTCCTCCTTTCCCTTTGTCCCGTGTTGCCTTTTTTGGTCAGCATCCCCCTTTTGTGGCTTTTGGAGGGCTGCCTCCTTTGTTCGGCTTACTTGTTGCAACGCGCTACTCCCTTTGCCCGGCTGCTCCGCATTTCCCTTTCCCGATTCCCTGCCGCTACCTGTACCTTTCACTTTACTCCCCTGTCCCCTCGCTTTCAGTTTTACTACTTTGTTTGCCATTCGCTTTCCCCCCCTTGGGCTGGGGGGGCGGGCTCCCAAGGGATCGTCTCCTGCATCCCCCTTTTGCGATTCTGTTAGCAGGGCAGCTTCCCTCCTTCGGCTCGCTTGTTGCAGTGTACAGCTCCCTTTGCCCGGCCGCTCCGCATTCCCATCTCCCGGTTCCCTGTCGTTACCTGTACCTTTCAACTTACCCTCCTGTTCCCCCGCTTTGGGGTTCACTATTTTATTCGCCATTCGCTTTCCCCTCCTTGGGCGGGGGGGTGGGCTCCAGAGGGATTCCTATCTCCTTCCCCTTCATCCTGCTTAGGCTGCGTTCGCTTTTGCTCGCTATGCTTTCCTCCCTTCGGGTGGGGGGGGGGGGTTCGTTTGCCTTCTTTCTGTTGCTCCCGCCCTGCGCTCCGTTTCCCTCCCTACTTTTCTCTGTAGTACCTGTCCTTGTTGGGGAGGGGGCGATGGCTCTGTCCATTCTTTCCCCATTCTCTCCGCCCAGCTGCTCTCCTGGTTTGCTGTCCCCGTGTGCCCCGTTGTGCCCTTCTTCTTTCCCTTTCTCTACTCTCAGCATTCTATTTCTTTTTCCCTTTCCTCCTTTTCCCTTCTTCCTTATTGTTCCTGCCGGGGGTTGGCTGCGCTTATACTTACACTTTTCTGTCCTGAGGCCTTTTGTTTTTTCTTTTTTACGAGGACATCGTTTTGCAGAACGTGTCTCCACCTTCCATACTTTATAACTTGTCTCTTTGCAGGTGTTGTTCCTGGTCTCTGCCTTGCCTTTCCCTTGTGCTTGTCCGTGTTCACGCATCTTC
>Ga0099797_101555_pt1 | contig 11798 bp, 2 predicted proteins | sample Uncmet_Sort48C_1_FD_89871 | JGI IMG/M metagenome (GOLD analysis project Ga0099797, IMG submission 89871) | Marine eukaryotic communities from CALCOFI LINE 67, Pacific Ocean - C012_Sort48C_1 | ecosystem: Environmental > Aquatic > Marine > Oceanic | place: Pacific Ocean: Monterey Bay | collected... | reverse complement strand
AAAAACTGATTAATCGTCCTGTGATGAATTGCAGCAGCATTCCCTCATATTTCTATTTCTTAAATAATACCAAATAGTATATTATTATAAAGGCTGTAATTAATTAAACGTTTTCTGTCTCTCAAACATCAATTTAATTTAAGCGGTCTATTTTCTTCCATAAAAAGTGTCCTTGTAATTGAAACGTTCACAGTTAAGAGTGGTCCTACTCCATATTGGATTTTTTTCCTTCAAATTTTTGATCAGTACGTTGAAAGCTTTTTTATGTATATATGTTAGAATTGTGTTCTCCGCCTTGACATAAAGTCTTCATATTATGCATCATACCAATATAATTTTACGAGTGCAAATTCTTTCACGCGCACGGACGGAATAAAATAAACCTACTACTACTGTAATTTATTTTCTTCACAAAAGTCAATGTACTCATTATGGCCTCTTTACTGTCATCGTCGTATACCCATCTGTCCACCTGTACTATTTACAATGTTCTTTTCCTGAGCATGAGCTGGTATCAGACATCAAAGTGAAATCGAAAAATAATTATTCACGAAAGGAAGTTTGCCCCCAGGAAACCACTTGGAAAATGTTGATAAACACTCTGAAAGGATGGAGGAATGTAGCTTGTGGCTCTCGCGATCTCGCAATTGCTCGGCGAGAACAGTTGCAGCCACCGCGGTAACTTTCTGCATTGCCATTTTCGCTAATGTCGAAGCTAAAATGTTCATGGCAATTTCAGCACAAATAGGTTTTCTCTCCACTATATATCGATAAGCAGAATGCCCTACTTCCGCAAAGTCAAGAACGAATTCTTTCGCCACAATCACGGGAAGATCAAACGATATCATGTTGTATAGCGCCGGGGAAGGAGATGTAATGTATTTAAACTTCCCTCGACCCATTTCTTTGGCAAACGCACCTCGAAACCCGACCAGCATCGATCGATGCCCCCTCCAGTATTGAATTGCAAGCTCAATGTCGCCTTCTGTGAGTAAAACGGTCTCTTTGGGGGTAGACTGGGAGTGGTCTGCAAACAAAATGCAATCACCATGAATTCGATGTGGCTGCGCCCCAATAGCATTGAGCAAAGAAAACAAACTTGGGTCACTATTATGGACGGGTAAAACCGTTACATTGCCTGCCATCTTTTCAAGCCCCTCAGCGTGCGAATCTGGTGTAGTCACCACTAACACCGCATCAATGCTACGAAAACTCAAGAAATGAGTGACATAAGAAGTGGCCTCACTCAGCATCATAAGTGGAGGAAAATTAGTCACAAGAGAGCACTTATCATGACGCCGGGGTAAGGGGATTAATCGATTTGGCGGTTTCAAAATATACTCCAGCTGCCTTTTCCAGCGTATACACTTCTTATTGTGTCCAAAGACAACTGTTCCAAAATATTTGTCAACGGTCAAGCAATGCCCTTCTCGTCGTGAAACTATTTCCGTGCCATCACTGTATGTACTCAGTGCAAACAACATTTCCTCTCCACGTCCATCGCACGGTGAGAGTTGTGCTTCTACGCCTTTTGACACACTCAAACAATTTTCAGAATAAACATTTTGCACACGGCTCCAACGCCATCCCGGAATGTTTGTTTTTTTTATCCGCCAAAAAGACGCCTGTCCGTGTGAACTCGTTTCGTCGCAAGGTATCATGGAGAGTTTCATTTTCATTTTTACTGGAGAACCAGATGCCTTCCTTCTTTGAGCTTGTGCAGTTATGGCGACCAAGCACATATCGATGGTATTGTTCTTGTAAATAGAAGTCGTCCCTGTAGCTACAAAAAGTACTTCGTCGTCTGTTTGTGGTAATCTGAAAGCGGGCTGTTGCGTCCACGGTAGTTTCTCAAAATCGTTTATTTCTCCATTGATGCGGGGTTCCGTGTTTTTCTTAAATCTTTCCGGGTGCAAAATTGCTGCGAGCCGTGTGTACGCTTTCGGTTTCTGCGGAGGTGCAAACACCACAGGGTGTAAAAGCACTTGTTTCAGCAGGCCGCCGACGAGCGACTTAGAACTAGTTTGAAGGTGAAAGTCAACTTCAAGTATAGGGCCGTTTAAGTATATCAGGTTCTCAGCAAAGAAATCTTCCTTCTCGATTGCGGGACCACGAAGTAGAAGAGCATCACTGTCTACGGCTTGACCAGGGGGTCCACGGGGAGAAGACACGCACAGCAGCTTGAACGCGGCACTTAGAAGAAGGGGGCCTAAACAATTCCAACAGTGCCTTTTATACATTACCGGGATCAACTCTAAGGTCTTTGCCATCAGCGGGTCACGTGGAGGAAAATTTGCAAGCACCGCTGAGAACAGGATGAAAGTCTGTGATGAAGAAAGAGGGGGCGTGGCGCATCGCCCGGGGATGCCCGCTTCACCGACAACATCTACCATCCCACATGAATTTTGAGGATTTCGTTGCCAAGCGAGGTCAGTGGCACACTTTTCTTCGTTCCAATCTTGATCTCTTGCAATAAGCCTCTGCTGTGAGCCAAGACTATGAATAAAAATTTGATCTATGTCTACATAAGTGCCCCCATAGCGATATATTAGCAAAAAACGCATGATGTCGGAAATTAAGTGCATGTAGCCTTTTGGGTCTTTGCGACCTTCAGGTCCAACAATGTCATTGTGCACACGGATTATGTCATGCTGATTAGGAATCCCTTCAGTAAGTTCCACAATGTTGTACCTCACAACGACGACTCCGCTGCAAGTATAATTGAGAGTTTGTGCACGCTCTTCGCCACGCAATTGGGACTCTTCACAGAAGAATTTTTTCGTCAGGGTGTTAGAAAAAACATAAACCTTTTCCCCTCTTTTGCCGTGCACGAGCGCTGACTTAGCCGCGCCCATCATTATTCTACAAGTTCGATAGGATATTTTTCTTCTTTTTCCCGTTTCCCACCACATCGATGTCATGCCAGTCGGTAACGAAATCATTTTTGAAAACTGTAATTGAACACCGGAAGAATTAGGCATCCTCAGATGTGGCTCTGGTCCAAATGCATGGGGTCTCACCGATGCGCCTCTAAATTCACGGAATCTTGAGAGTTTTCGCGGTTGAGATATGCTACGATGTATGTTAATGCTGGGACGAAGCAGGCACATTGTCACGCCCAGAACGATAAAAGAGAACCATTTGAACAAAGTTCTCATTTTCCATTTGACATTGTCACGTTACTGTTCGACTTTTATGTTACCACTGCCTCTTCAGCTGGCCAATGAATTCGCGAAATTGTTGTCCTCATGAAAACTATGGCACATATATTCATCCGTAACATTGACAGACACCTCGCTCATTCACATCATTCATGCACTGGGCGGTGGGCGGGGTGCGGGGTGTGATATGCAATTTATTCGTGGCACAAATATATACTTTTATACTTTTGTATGGTTCTGTTTGACCGTGTGCGTGCATTGCGCACCATTGACTTAAATGTCTCCTCTTCGATCCGTCTTCATGGTATTAGGGCATTACAGTATTATTATTATTATAGGGCTCTTGCACAGACCGAATATCGCGTACTCTACGTATTACTCTTTCTAAAATAGTGTTTAGAATTACGTTATTATGAAATTCGCTATAATCGACCCTCCTTCTTCCCAAGTACCATGGGGTTTACTGCCCACGACTCTCCATCTCTACTGGTAGTGCTATCACTGGCTAAAAGATTCTCTGCATCGTCTGGCTCTGTACTAGGTCGTGTAAGGCTATTGAACTCTTTTCTTGGGGCTTTCTTCCGAACGTTTCGCTTTTTATCTTGGCGTTTCCCGACTTGAAATGCTTGGTGCCCCCCCTGGACCTTTTTCAGTTGTTGCAAGGACGCCAGCTGTCCTTTCAGTTCCCCAGCCAAAGCAGCATTCTGCTCCTGTTCAATTTGTCTTTCCTGTCGGAGCTTGGACGCCTCGGCGGCATGTTTTTTGTTGGAATGGATGGGGTTGATTGACAGTTCGATGTGCCCAGGATCGTCGCCGTCCGATCGTAATAGAGCAACATCGCTGCCCAAGCGCTCCGTGGCTTTCTTTTTAGTCGCGAAGCAGCTCGCCAAACCTTTCGGAAGTTCAACACCTAGCTCGCTTGCAAACACACTGCCATAATATATTATTGACAGAAAAACAATTAGCGTAACGAAAAAACCGATCAAATCACGGTGCCAAACTTTGCTTGGCACATCGGTGCCGTCCGCATAGGTGAACTTGCCACTTTCAATCATTGTGCCTGCCAAACACACTAGTATAGCGCACGCCAACAGCACGCTTTCGACTGTATTGTAGTCGAAGAAGTAATTTGTTTTCCTCGAGCGTCGGTAATTTCTGGCATGCGCTAGCGTGGAGTCTAAGGAGACACCACCTTTCCCAGACTTTTGAAAGCTAGCGTTGCTTTTATCCTTTCGTTTCTTGCGAGTAGCTTGCACGTTCAATCGCTTCTTCTTGTTTACTTTAGCGGATTTTATGTGCTCGTGAATGGTCATGTGAAGCGGGTGTCCCTCTTTCACCTTTGCAACGTGTTCCAAGGCTACTTTGTCACGCTCCATGGAACTCATATAGGGTTTGTGCTTCTCTTGCAGCAAGTAGCAAATAAACAATAGAAGCATCGTGATGGACAATTGAAAGCCGGCATTTCCAGCAAACACAACGCCGATGAGTGCAATAAAAAATTTTCGCAGAACAATTACCACCATCCAGTATGTTTTTCCAGGCTTGAAGTGATAGTATATGCGATGGTACTTTTGCCGAGTGCTAAATGCAAACATATTTTCTGACTCCACAGAACCTAAGTCGTATGCACGAAGGATTTGGTCTTCTTTGATTGCTTTCTTGTTGCATCGCAACACGATTAACAAAAATAACGGGAAGCCGATCATATAAAATATAATTGCAGGAATGGTCCAGTACCATAATTGAATTTGCATTGAGTTGGGATCATCCCATTCCCAGCAAGCACAAACACCCCCATCGCACCGAACACTGGTAAACGGAGCATATAAACGGCCATCTGGCGCTACCTCATTTTCCTTGCAGTTATACACGTCAAATATTCGACGAACAAGCATCAGATACATGTAATACATTAAGGTAATCATTGTTGCGATCAACATGGAACTGTGTTTGCATATGACTTTTGCCCCTTCACGCCAATAGAAAACAATATTCCGTAAGCCTATAACAAACCAAACGAGTATGACGAACCCCATGCAGGCAAGAGGTAGTAACATAATTGCGTACCACTTCATGTCGTACTCGAATTCGGGAACTATGCATTCTGGTGCAGTGACGTCTATATTGAAGTTAAATATCGAAAACAACTTCAAGAGGTCTTTGAGCATTTTGGGCCACTTTATTTTCGCGTTGGAGAAGAGTGCGAGGACCTGAAAATAGTCCACACCAATACTGATAAAAGCCATATTGAAATTGTAAGAATTTAATACGTATGAGCCAACAATCGCCCCAACAATGGCAAGACCGAACAAGATAAAGATGAGCCAGGGCTGATCGGGGCATGGCTGGCATTCATCATCCATCCGAAAATATTCTAAATGCGTACATAAGCTGCACCTTGTGGGCGGAGAACACTCACAATGCCCAACAATGGTCCCATTTTGATTTCTATCTTTTACACAAATCGAGCAGTCTTCGGGGCTATAAAATCCACATTGGATGCCCAGAGGGCGATTCTTGTTGCCGGATCGTGTGCGACAATCGGAATCTGTTTGACAGGCATATTGCCCCACTCCTTTGCCGGAGTTTGGCTGCCCACGGATGGGCGTAGCTTCCCATGCTTTGCATTTTTTACGCTGGTATTCATACCCTATTGCGCAATCATTTCTGCCTTTGCAGGCTACTTCAGGCATGCATCCTGCAAATGTAAAGCATTTATCTTGAATGACTAAGTCTTCGAAATCCTTCTTTAAGGCCAAATCGTAACGTTCGCGTGGGCACCCCCCTTTCGCCCCACGCTCGGAAGCTTTCGCCCGAGCGATGTGCTTCTCGTTCTGGTATGCGTTGCAGTTATAGCCGTCTTCAGAAATATCGCTACATGTTATGTCAAGGTCCTCCCTCCAAAAGCCGTATTGTGATACCGGATTGTCAAAGGTGCTGTCACCGCATATGGCCCCAGGATTGGGGCATGCCACACATAACTCGCCTTGGCCCCCATAAAAGCGGTCGGTCTTGCCGGTCCGAAGATCTGTGCCACCAGCCTTGCACATAGCAACAAACTTCGGTTGGAACGCATCTGCCCTTTCCTCGGCACTTTGTCCAGCGATGTTCAACCGTGCCGCCTTTATACCAGCAACCATTTTGGGGGGGGAGCATTCAATGTAAGGGAATCCGGTCTTTGCGTGCTCGGGCCTCCAAACTGACTTCAAGCATTTTGCTGCATTTAAATGAACTTCAACTGGCGATGCCACCCCCCCAAATTCAAAGCCTGTAATCTCTAATTTATTCGAAACGGATGCCTCGGGGCCCCTCGCATCGAAAGGGTTCGGGTTCACTTCTTCAATCACCGGGCTGTTAAATGAAAATGTGACATTGTTTGATCGTTGATAGTCCACCGATAAGAAAGCGGACAAGTTGCCCCCGTACCCAACAGGCGAAGCCATTGTAATAATATTGTGATCTTGCCGGGGCAGTTTGTGCTGCTCTGCTCTGTCAGGGCCCCCTAAATAGGGCGTTTGGCCTGTAGTGTGACAGCCGATGGGATCTGTGCATAGCCTAAAAGAACCAACCCATCCTTCTAACTTAGCACTTCCTAGACTGAGCCCAATGAATTGCACTTCCGCGGGCTGCTTGCACAGTCGCCCGCTTCCGGGCACTTGTCGCTCTCTTTCAGCATCAGTAAAAATTTGACCTACACGCTCGTCCCATTCGCGTTTTGTTTCCCATCCTTTTGGATTGCATCCATCCGTTGGTCCATGTGTCGGAGCCATGCGCAGAATGGTAGGCGCGTTATAAGACAGCGCGTCCAGTTTTACAATGTTATTACCACTGAGCTGGACACCTACAGGGAGCCCGAACCCTTCTCCTTCAAGAGCGTAAAATATAAGCATGGTATGGTTTCGGAACAATACATTCTTAGAAGGACTAAACGTGTCCAAACTAAGGCATACATGAGCGTTCCGACCGGGGTGAACGACATAATTGTCACCAACAGTGATGTTCAACAATCGAAAACCGAAATTTTTGCCCCGCAATGTAATTTTAACCCTTGGTCCTTCAATGTACCCCCCCTCAAAAATACCTAACTCAACTGCAACTTTTACGGCGTTCGTATCGGCAAGGCTGACGACAAACTTAAATGCCGTAGAATTGACGAACTCTACCACATCCACTCGCACCACAGGAACGTTGAACGCACGGTTATTTATTACGATAACTGTATTCCCGACGGATACTTCGTCGTGGTGGAATGGGGCGTGGTACACAAGCCCAGTTTGGGTGCTGTCAGAATTTAGACGTTCGACCACATGTATCTTTGTAGATATCCGGCCGCTGCTTAAAATGTGTTTTGAAGGATTGACCGAAAACACTTCCGGCTGAGCATATTTTAATATTCTAGGGTTTCCATCATGCGAGGAACTTGGATATGCACTTACTTGGTTTCCAACAGTGATATCAAGTTGCACATGTGCGCCATCTCCCTCTGGAGAATAAAATCTAATTTGTGTGTGATCCCAATACAAAATACATATCCCAGGGTTTTCACAAGGGCTCAATCTTTCTCCAACATCACACTCTATCCCGATCAGCGCCGCCAAGTCTCCGCCAAATGACATTTGCAGGTTACTCGAGGTTTTATTCGACGCGGCAGAAAAGACATCCGCTGAGGTTCCCATGAATGCCCCGAAATTCTTTCCAGTTAAAACCACCTCTTCTCCACCTCGAGTACCTAGCGTATCTTTGCTTACGAGCGTCACGGAGGGTGGCGAAAAACTTAGCTTAAGGCTTGCATCAAACTGATTGTATGACACAACCATAAAGTCATGATTCTTACCGACTCCCGGTGGCAGTTCTACCACAATGCCATTATGGCTTTTTGATAATTCCTTTAGATAGCAGCTCTTTGATGACAGAGCTGTATGTGCCATGTTACTTGTCAAGAAACTGTCATCGCACACTAAGCTAACGTTGGCATGTCCACATTGGCACAGCCCATCGCTATTGAAAAACGGAGTCACATGCCCTACCGTGACTTTTGGGTTGATCCCAAAGTTTTTTCCTGCAATTGTTAGTTGAGCCCCAGAAGTTGGTAACGCTTCGAGTGTTCCTTCACTACTGACCACGGATGAAATCGTTGGAGAATGGTATGACAAGAAATGTCGCATCACGGCATTCGTCAGGCCTCCTCGCTTCACTCGCACCCGCCAGTTCTTGCCGTATCCTTCTGGCGCTTTGCATATAAACGTGCAGCCTTGCAAGCAATTCTCCGTGTCGTCTGAAAATTTGAATAAAGTCACCCGGATATCACACGATAACTTAGTCTGTTCGCCCAACGGAGACAAAAACTCAACAGAGACTTCCTCCTTTCCAACAAAGTTTTTTCCATAGATAAACACGAAACGTTCGGCGGCATCAGCGTCGTCTATTGAGGACACGGCGATCCCACCGTCTGTTTGTAGAAAAGTAGCAGCATGAAAAGAAAGGGTATTGTCGCCGTCGAGAATATCGGCTTGCTCACCGAGGTTTGCTGGAGCATCTGTTCTACATGGTGTGCCCTTTCTTGCCCAATTCCCTCCAAATACACAAATATCATAAATTTCTGGTTGGACGTCAGAGAATATTTGTGGGTTACTAGGCTGACCACATAAGCGAGTCATCACTGTGGTTGACCCACTGGTAAGCCTGGCTGTGTACTGGCGGTAACTGAGAGTGAAGGAAATTACCTTGTTTGAAATGTTGCTCGGGATGATAAATTCTTTCATATCTCCACCGTAGGTACAGATACACTCCGTCGTACACGTCCCTTCGCCCGCCCGAAACTTTCCCTCAATATAAAAATACTCGGCGGTATCCACCTCAGCCCAAGCGCCGTTTCCGTATATCCACCAGTTTCCGCCATCGTGCGCATGTGGCGATGCAGGCGAAGTTTGCCAGCCAACCCAAACAATACTTGCACCCACTATTTCTTTCCCAACGTCAAAATTTACATCGCAAATAGCTCTGTTGTGGTCATAACTACCTGGTGTGCATATGCGTGCATTATTTAATGCTTCCACTGACAGGTTAGCGGCATGTTGTAACTGGTTAAGGTATCTGTAGACAGAAACACGATTGTAAGAAAGAAAGGAACCTGTAGTAATTTCAGCACGCGCCCCAAAGCTACCGCCGTTGTCCCATACACCTTCCGGATTTGGAAATGTCCCATCATCTAGTACATTCTCGCCGTACACTGACAACGTTACAGGAAATGCATCATTGCTAGACTGGTTTCTTCTTGGAGCCGCCTTGATTCTTGATATTACTGGATTTTTATATGCGTAGTATATAGGATCACTTTCGTGTGTACATGTTTCACCCGTAACCTGTGCGCCGGGCGGCACATGTTTCACTGCGAGACCAATACGAAGTCCTTGCCCCTCAGGAATTTCAATAACGACCACCTCTTTCCCGTATTTCGACACAAGCACATCCTTGGGTTTAAGCATGATATATTCCCCATTATCGAACACAGCGTATGAATTTTGAAGACTGACAGGACTAGTCGACCCCCCTAATGTACCGAAATACTGCCCCTCGATTTGAAAGGAATACCGCCCATACGTGGTGCCACCCTTGTTGGGGTTATCAAGATCTCCATTGCGCCTCAAATAATCAATTCTGGGTACTTTGTACGACATTAGTGGTCCGGTGCCCGCGCTGCTGAAATCTTGCATCTGCCCTCCCACTTCAATGGAAAAGTGTAGGTTGGAGCCTACTCCAGCTGCAGTTTTGCATGTAAGTGTCACATGCCTCGTTTCCAATTTACAATCTTTCATTTTATAGGTCCGCAAGCCGTTGCACCCGTACCATACGCCACCAAGATATTCAATGTTGGATCCAAAATTCTCTCCCCTTATACGTAATGTTTCGCCGCCGGCCGGATGGGCGCCACCAACTCCGTTGTTGGTAGCGTGCAATCCTTCCGAAAAAGACACATTCGGTTCAACTGAAAATATTCGTGGCTTGCCGTACGCAGTTGTTGGTTGAACAGATTGTTGGCCATCGACCGATATGTCCCACTTTATTTTTCGGCCTACACCTGCTGGAACGAGACACCGAATTCGCTCATGTGGTTCAGAGTGCACACAGTCGCCTAGACGAGGAATAAATTTAGTCAATCTATCGTTCCCGGCAGGGCCCAATGTCCACTCTGTGGTCACCGACAAATTGTACAAGTAAGTGGTTTCGTTTGGAATTGGCCCAAAATCAGTGCCCTCTATTTCAACCATTTGTCCACCGCTGGTATTAAACTGCTCAACTGTTGCTGGATCGCCGACTGCGTACACAAGAAAATCTTTCACCACTGGGGGATTGTAATATGTCATCAATGGGCGCTCTCCAGTAGATTGACTGCCCAAAGATAACAGCCAAGAATGTCCTTTGCCTGTTCCGGGGGCCATTTTGCATCGCAGTTGGGTGTCGTCTATTAAGATGCAGTCGCGCGCCGTAAATGGTAGAGGCCTTGGTTTAGTCAAGGGATCTGGGTTGCCGTAGTCGAGCGTAATATGTTCACCACTGTCACTAGGACCAAAATTCTCTCCATGAACAATAAATGTATTTCCTCCTTTCGTTGGCGACTGATCCACGCCTTCAAGTCTGTCCAGGCGTGGAGGTGTATAACTTATGTTCGAATTCAGCCAGGAGCTTTCCGCTCGCTGAAATCCTGCCATTTTATAAATGGAAAGGGAAGCACCTGAGTATGACAGCCCATCGCTAGAACACCTATTGCTCGGGCCGTAAGATGGATACGCGGACACTTGCACTAAGCCACACCTGCAAATTAAATAACCAAGGCTATTGCAGTGGCAGTAACCTATGCTAAAAGCAGACCAGCTGGCCAAATGAGCATACTGGGCGCAGTCATTTAGTATATTCGTCCCCAGTCCCACACACTGAGACATGGACAAAGACGACATGAGATCTACTTTACTGTCTCCTGAGCTAACGGTCGATGGACTTGACCAACAACCTAAATAATGGAAGCGTAAACCAAAAAACAAATCTCCGTATGATGGAACGGACAATGAGGACGGGGCTGGTGTAACCATACTTGAGCAAAGCGAAAAATCTGATCGATCGATGTCAAAAAATGCCGGAGCCACACAACACGAGCCCCACCGAATGCACATACCGCCGCACGTAGGTGCACTGCCTAACCCATTGCCATCTCCACACCTTGTTCCCCCGACCCCGCCTACTGCTACTTTCCACCGAATGTGTTTGCCCAGCCCTGGTCGAGAATCACACTTTATTTTCGTTCCATCACTGGCATCGATATTGCAGTTCGCCGCCTCGTATATTCTTGAGCCAGATTCTTGGTACGTAACTGAACCAGAGCTGAATTGCGATGTCCACATGTCGGAATCCTGGCCAAAGTCGTCACCTATAATGGTAAGAGAAACTTCGGAACGTGTCGACAGCATGTCAACTTCAGGTGGCAACACAACACTACGCACAGTCGGCGCTCTGTATCCAAGGAATGACACTGAATTAGATGTCTGTCCCCCCACCATCATTGTTATTTGAAAGTGTCTTCCAACTCCAGGGGGAACAGGGCAAACAAACTCATCTACCGCAACGGTACACCCAGAAAATGTG
>Ga0099797_101554_pt1 | contig 11808 bp, 4 predicted proteins | sample Uncmet_Sort48C_1_FD_89871 | JGI IMG/M metagenome (GOLD analysis project Ga0099797, IMG submission 89871) | Marine eukaryotic communities from CALCOFI LINE 67, Pacific Ocean - C012_Sort48C_1 | ecosystem: Environmental > Aquatic > Marine > Oceanic | place: Pacific Ocean: Monterey Bay | collected... | reverse complement strand
CGATGATTTGATTGAGCAACCGGGTGATGAAAAGATGAGAGTTGAAATCACATCTTTATTAGATCTTTTAGAATCTGAAGCGGTGAAAATTAAATCATCGAACGATGAAATTTATGATTTGACCAAGGAAGAGGATTTAGACAAAGAAATAGACGATGTTATGAATATGGACATAACTATTAACAAAGCAAAAGAGAAAATGAAAAGATATTTAATGAAGATAAATGAAAGTAGTGATTTAGTTCTACCACCATCGATAAATAGTAACACAAGACCTGTAGATAATGGTGTTTACTTGCCGAAGCTGCACATAAAGAATTTTGATGGAAACCCAAGAAAATGGAAACCATTTATCGAGTCGTACGAAGCAGCAATACATAATAAAGATAATTTGTCTGATGTTGAAAAGTTTACATATTTGAGAGGATTTTTAACAAACAACGCTTTAAGTACAATTGAGGGTTTTCCCCTGACGAACGAAAACTATGCAATTGCTTTAGATTTATTAAAGAAAAGATATGGAAAAGATAAATTAATCATATCGACACACATGCACGATTTAATAGCAGTGAAAAAGGTTGACAATAATAAAAATATTTCAGAGTTACGATGTATGTATGATAAAATTGAAGCAAATGTTAGAGCTTTAAAAAGTGAAGGAATTAATCCGTCACATTTCGGAGCATTAGCCATACCAATTATTCTGGAGAAATTACCGAGTGAAATCCAATTACATGTTAGTAGAACGTTAGGAAGAGAAAACTGGGATATCGAAGAATTTCTGAAATGTATAAATGACGAATTAACTGCTCGAGAAAATTGCGAATTTTTAAAAGACAGAGACTTAGAAAATAGTTTACCAAAATATACAGCTGAAACATTGATGATAGATAGCAAAGAGATTCGTTGTGTGTTCTGTGGTAAAAACCATTATAATGATAAATGTAGTAAGGTCATCGATGTAAACGCTCGTTTAGAAATCCTTAAAAATGCGAGGTTATGTTTCAATTGTTTTCGAAAAAATCACCAGAAAAAAGAATGTATGAAGAATGTTAAATGTTATACTTGCAAGGGAGCCCATAATACCGCTTTATGTAGACAAAAGAAAGACGAAAAAGACAAAACTACCTTAATCGCAAATAATGGAAATTATGTTATGTTACAAACCGCTACCTGTTTCGTTAGTGATACTGCAGAAAAAAAAGAAATTGAAGTAAGAGTTGTGTTAGATTCATGTTCCCAGCAAACGTATATTACTGATAAGCTCGTGAAGAAACTTAATTTAACAGCAATGAAGGATGTGAATCTTAGTATTAGACCGTTTGGTAAAGAAACAGATGACGTTGTTTTTACCAATGAATACCGTATATGTATGAAACCAAAAGATAAAAGCAGTAATGTATACATAAACGCAATGTCTGTACCAATCATTTGCAAACCGATAGATTCGGGTCACACGAAGATAGCGTTAGAAAACCATCCATTCCTGAAAAACTTAGATTTAGCCGACAAAGTTGAAGCGAATGATAAAGAAGTAGAAATAGATGTTTTAACCGGAGCTGATATTTACTGGCGTTTAGTAAGCAAAACTGTTAAGAATGATGATGAATCTGGATTAGTAGCGATTAAATCAGTATTTGGTTGGTTGATTAACGGACCCGTAAATAGTAATATAAACGATACTCAGACGAATTTAGTTAGAAGTCACGTTATGCTAATCACTTCAGAAAGTACGGAGGACGAATCTTTAAATCAAAGTATTAACAGATTTTTCGATCTGGATACTGTCGGAATTGTTGAAAACGAAACGTCAGTCTCTGACGAATTCAAAGACGAGATCAAGTTATCAAATTCAAGATATACCGTAAAGTTACCGTTAAAAGAAAATCATGCCGAATTACCGGATAATTATGACTTATGTGTGGAATGTTTAAAAAAACTTAGAGTGAAATTAGACGCAGATGACGAATTAAAAGGAGCTTATAATGAAGTTATTAATGAACAGATCAAAGCTGGTGTCATAGAAGAAATAAAAGATGATGGAAGAGTAGGAGAAGTTACTTACTTACCTCATAGAGCCGTTGTAAAGAAAGATAGAGAAACAACAAAAGTGCGAGTCGTACTGGATGCTTCTGCCAAACGAGGAAGTAATGTAAGTTTGAATGATGTACTTTATAAGGGACCGTCTTTGACACCTGAATTATTCAAGTTATTAATAAAATTTCGCATTTATCCCATAGCCATTACTAGTGATATTGAAAAAGCCTATCTTCAAATAAACGTACATGCTGATCACAAGGATTATTTGAGATTCTTATATTACAGAAATGTTTACGACCCGAATTCAGAGATTATTCGTTATAGGTTCAACAGAGTTATATTCGGTGCAAACTGCTCTCAATTTTTGTTAAATGGAACTGTACGAAAACATGCTAGTAGATACGAACGCATAGATCAAGAGTTTAGTAGAAAAATTCGTGCTGATTTTTATGTTGATGACTTTATATCGGGGGTATCAACTGAGGAAGAAGGTTTGGATTTGTACGAAAAGATGATGATATGGTTTAAAGAATGCAGTTTCAATGTCGTAAAATGGAGAACTAACCATGAGACTTTGAGGGAAACATTAAACACTAGAGAAACAAAAGAAGGAAACAAAATAGTGGAAGGTGGAAAAATTCTAGGAATCCCGTGGAATGATGTTACTGACGAGTTCGTTTTAAAGGTAAATGAATTATCCGATAATTTAAAAAACGTGAATCCAACAAAACGAAATGTATTAAGTGCTGTAGCGAGTGTATACGACCCCATAGGATTCATACAACCGTTGGTTATCAAGTTAAAATTGTTATTTCAAGAAGTATGTTCGAAAAAAATTGGTTGGGACGATTATATTGGGAATGATCTCAATCAAAAATGGAATGTTATTATAAGAGAAGTAGCGGCGTTTAACGAAGTCAAGTTTCCGCGGTGTTATTTTTTTGAACAGATTAATGATCCAATAGATAGCTGTTATTTACATGGGTTTTCAGATAGTTCGTCGTTAGCTTATGCTGCTTGTATATATATAAAAAGTGTTCACCGAAGTCAAAACGTCGATGTTAAATTAGTTGCCGCTAAAAGTCGTTTAGTCCCTTTGAAAAAGGAATACACAATACCACGTTTAGAGCTGCTCGGTAATTATATCCTGTCAAAATTGATGGTTGTGGTTTTCGAATCATTAGTAGAGGAAATTAAAGATCTAAAACAGTTTTGTTGGAGCGATTCGATGATAACTTTATCGTGGATTAAAGCCGTTAACTTAGAATTTAAACCGTTCGTCGAAAATCGCTTGCGTGTTATACGAAGAAATGTTTATCCTACAAAATGGTTTCATTGTTATTCAGAGGAAAACCCTAGTGATATCATAACTCGTTTTAATTCATGTAATTTATCTACCAATGAAAAATGGTGGAGAGGCCCCTTGTATTTAAAGAATGCTTCATTGGAAATCAATTTGTTTAAAGATTCACAGAACACGTTGATGAAACAAAAGACTTCAGCTGTCGACGATTTTTCGCCAGAACTCAAAGAATGTAAAAGCTATGACATGCTTGGGCAAACACAAATATGTAAAGATTCTGATATTCCTATTGTTTTAAACATTCCTCGTAACCCTAGAATAATAGAAAGTGAAGAATGTTCTTTAACACAAGATGAATTGAAAGAAAAGAAATGTGATAAACATGTTTTAATAAATTCTGTTGAAGGACATTGTACTATTGAAAATATTATTGATATAAAGAAATATAGCGATGTGAACAAATTATGCAGAATAACAGCTTTGGTAAGAAGATTTGTATTTAATATAAAACCTGTTAATAGAAGTGTAAGAAAATTACAAAATTTCGTTACTCGCGACGAATTAGATTTCAGTTGGGATTTATGGCTTAAAACATGTCAACGAAGTTTGGTATCAGATGTTAATTATAACGTGTGGAAAAAACAATTAAATTTGTTTGAAGATGATGCTGGGTTTATTAGAACAAGAGGTAGATTAGATAACTCGAATCTTCCGTATGATACCAAGTTACCGATCTTGTTAAATCGCGATCATCGATCAGTGGCGTAGCGAGGCATTTACGCGCCCGGGGAAATATGGGAAATATGTTTGGATGGCGCCCTTATGTCACCCTTATGTATGTGATATCAGTGTGATTTTTTTTTACGGAAGACCAATTTTGGCGCCCCTAAAATAGTGTCGCCCGGGGCAGCCGCCCCCTTTGCCCCCCCTCGCTACGCCACTGTCATCGATTTACCACTTTAATAGTAGAAGATATACATCGAAACAATTTTCATTGTGGACAAAAACATACGCTTACCGAAATACGGTCTAAATATTGGATAATTCGGCGAAAGAGTTTTGTAAAAAAGGTGTTATTAGATTGTCGTATTTGTAGGAAATACAACAACAAACCTTACAGCTATCCGAATACTCCGTCGTTGCCATTCGAAAGAATCGACGGCGAAAAGGCTTTTAAGAGTACTGGAGTAGATCATCTGGGCCCGCTTTATATAAGAGATGTTTTTGAAGGTGAAGAACTTCGTAAAGCTTGGATTGTTTTATATACATGTGCTACAAGTAGAGGTTTAGTTTTGGATTTGGTTAAAGATGTTAGCGCTGAGATTTTTATAAACAGTCTAAGAAAGTTCATATCCCGTAGAGGGTGTCCGAAAACTATCTTCGCCGATAATGGTAGTGCATTTACATCAAAGGATACGCAACAGTTTGCTGTAAAAAAGTTGATTAATTGGAAATTTAGTGTGGCAGAAGCACCCTGGTTCGGTGGCTGGTGGGAGATTTTGGTAAAAGGTGTTAAGGAATGTTTGAAGAAAGCTTTAGGAAAAACGTCGCTCAGGTTTGATGAATTACAAACTTTATTGTCAGAAATCGAAGCTACTTTGAATTCCCGACCGTTAGTAGCTTTGTACGATGACGTAATAGAAGAGCCCATAACCCCTAACCATTTGTTATTTGGAAGGAAATTAGAGACTAATTCCGTATTTAGTGATTCGCAAGATGTTTTTGATGTTATATCTGTTAAAAGGTTAAAGTATATGGAGTGCATACTCGATCATTTTTGGAAACGATGGTCGGGTGAATATTTGACTTCTTTACGAGAACTTCAGATCCGTAGAAAGGAAGGAAGTAAATTTCCTACGATAAATGATATCGTACTCATTAAGGATGATAAGTTAAGACGTCAGCAATGGCGACTTGGACGTATTGTGGACATTATACCTAGTAATGATGGCTGCATCAGAGCCGTAAAATTATTTGTTGGTAAATCACGACGAGTTATTGAAAGACCAGTGTCCATCTTGTATCCGTTGGAATATCATCAGAACATGCAAAATTTCGTTGTTAATGATACAGAAAAGAAAACAAAGAGAAACGCTGCTGTAATAGCCGATCTGAAGATGAAGTTAATTTCTTTTTAATTGATGTTATTTTTTGGGAACTTCCCAACGCTGGGGAGTGTTGAGATCTTCGTTATCTTCCTAGTAAAATTACTTATGATTGACAGTTTTGATATAGCGCATGCTCAGTAGTTACGCGCCAAAATTCTATCTTTTTGTAAATTTTCTTTTGTTAGTCAGTTGGTTTTAGTGCCTCAGAGAGAAACGGCGCTATTTTTTTGGTTGATATAATTCGTTAAGAAATATATATGTTTAACTGTAATTTCTGAGATCTTAATGCTTATACAGTCTCCACAGCCGTAACACGTGGAGTGCTATCTTGATGAGACTAACAGGGCTTTTCCAAGAACAAAGAAAGAACGAAGGTGCGAGTGCACGAACGAACGACTGAACGAAGGAACGAAGGAACGAAGGAACGAAGGGTAGGAACGAGTCTTATTTTTATTTTTATTTTTATTTTTTTCCGAATTTTAATTTTGAATTTTTAACGAAGGAACGTGCTAACGAACGAACGGACGAAGTAACGAAGGAAGAAAGGAAGGAAGGAAGGAAGGAAGGAATGAAGGGAGGAAGGAAGGAAGCAACGAAGGAACGAACAAAAGGAGGAACGAACGATCGATCGAACGAACGAACGAACGAACGAACGGACGCACAAACGAACGAACGAACGAACGAATGATGGAAGGAAGGAATGAATGAAGGAAGGAAGGAACGAGCCCTGACTAATTGTTGTTAAATTCAATCTTGCTGTGGGTCTTTTGCAGTTTATGACATCACTTAAGTAATTCACTCCGAACTAGTTATCTTTATAAATTTTGTCAACATAATCCTTTAATCTTTGCATGCATGGAAGGGTATTTTTCGCCTCAACAACGGAAAAACAAGATTTTCGGATCAAGTCCCCTGACCTGCCCTCTTTCTTTTTCTGAAAAAAATCCGATAATCACATGTCGGTCTATTTTCGATTCTATTATCGGTTTGTTTCAGAGAGCATCTCAGGGGACTTGTTCCAGATTTTCTACTTCTCTAAAAGAGGTAGTTTACCCGATTTATATACATTTTAGTAGACAAGTGGACTAATGGCGTTGTAACTCCACTTATCAAAGTTAAAGTAACAAGACTTAGGAAGTCAATATCTACCTCCTCTCTCCCTTCATGTGTAATATCTAAAAACGTCAAAATACCACGCAAACAGCGCTCCTCTCTCCTTTACACTGACATTAATGTGTAACAATTGTCATGGTAACGATTTCCAACCGGACAATTTCGTAGCAGAGAATATCTCACCTGACATTATCAGCCAACACAAAATATCTCTTACAATTTGACTTTGAATATTTGTCTTAATGCAAATAGTGTTTACGAGATAACCCCTGCACAAAATATCTTCTCTATAATTTTCCATTATCGGTTCATCTCCTCGCACGCAATATCTGTGTTGCGTGTGTTTGTGTGTATGTCTGTGTGTATGCGTGTGTGTATGTGTTCGTGTGTGTGTCTGTGTGTGTGTGTGTGTGTGTGTGCGTGTGAGTGTGTGTGAGTGTGTTTGTGTTTGTTTTTGAGTGTTTGCTTGTGTGTGTTTGTGTGTGTGTTTTTGTGTGGGTTGTGTCTGTGTGTCTGTGTTTGTTTGTGTGTGTCTTTGTGTGTGTATGTGTGTATGTTTGTGGGTATATGTGTGTTTGTGGGTGTGTTTTTGTGTGTGCATGTATATGCGTGTGTGTTTGTGTGTCTGTATCTGTGTGTGTTTGTGTGTGTCTCTGTATGTGTGTATTTGTATGTTTGTGTGTATGTGTGTTTATGTGTATGTGTGTATTTGTATGTGTGTGCATGTTTGTGTATGTGTTGTGTGTTTGTATATGGGTGTATGTGTGTGTTTGTGTGAAGGGTCTTTCGTGCATGTACGTAAGTTTCTTACTTTTTCACTGATACTGGTAGTTACTGTATAACGTATGCATTTAGCATCAAGCACATTCGGCGAGAAATTTGAGGCTGTTATGTACTTTCTTGGAACGCCGCTCTACTCTCGACTATCTAATTGACGGGCATGCACGTTTATTCTTCATGGGAGAATTTTTCCAGATATTGACACAAAATTTGGTCTTATAATTCAATTTTCTTCAATAATATTAGGCCTCAGTCTTAGATTTTTTCCTGAATTACTCCTATCATCTCTATGTTCATTTGAGACCCCTTTATAGCCCCTCTCTATAGCTTCCTTGAAGAAAACATTTGGGGCTGGACGCTTATTCAATCCTGCCTGTCAATTAGATAGTCGAGAGTAGCGTTCGAACATTTTTCGACAGCCTGGAAGTTAGCGGTAATCAAGACTTTCTATGTATAATGTAGATGATTTCAGGAGGAGATCAACTTTTTCTTTCATAGTAAATTATCAAAACTCGAAACAGTTTAACTTGGTAGTAATCATACGTAAGACTTCCGATATGTAGTTTTAATGATTTTAGGAGTAGGTCTTATTTGGTCTCCCGACGCTAGTCGACAGGTCTTAGGTTTCATCTCTGTTTTTCTTACGTCCGTTCTTTCGTTCTTCCGTCCTTCCGTCCGTCGCAGAGTTTTTCTTGGAAACCGCGCAATGGACCTTTCTGATTTTTTGCTTGAAGGTTCTTGGGGATAAATGTAAGAAAGCAGTGTACTTGTTTTTTCCGAAAGAATTTTTGTTCACTCCAAAAAGGACCAAAAGGGCCCAAAATACCCCAAAAATGGATACTTAATAACTCTAAATTGACCTTATTTTTTCTGCAAATGCTTTTAAATTATAAAAAATCATTTCTGCAAACGTTTAGTGTAAACCGCATGTCTGGGAAGATCTGGTTCTCGGGATATGGGGCAAAACCAGTACCTCATCATTCACATGTCATTCACATTAATCCCCTGTTTCTTGACCGTCTGTTGAGAGATCCTGCAACGCGTAGTATATCGAAGTATAACTGAACTTTGTGATAATCATTCATATAAGACTTCTGCTCTATACTTTTGATGATTTCATTATCCTACAGGACCCTACCTAAGTTTTTAAAGCTAACAAAGCCGCAAACAAGCTAGAGAAAATTTCCGGCGGGGTTTTTATTTGGCGGTCGGCAATATTCGGACATTTGGTGGGAATTATATTATGCGGTTGGAAATTTTAATTAAAATTGTTTTTGAATTGAATCATTAGATCCCCTGTCACCTAAAGCATAGTTAATGTAAAGTAACTCACTAGTCTCGCTATATTAACTATGCCTAAAGTTTGGCTACAGATTCCAAACAAAAGCCACTTCATTGATATTATTCGTCTTATCAGATAATATTTCGTCGCATAAAATTTTCGTCAGCTTCCAAAAATCTCGTCAATTTTTTCAAGGTGGTGTCTTTGATCCTATTGTTTCAAGACACTTTTTGCAGTACAACATTTTTCGCTGGATAGAATTTTCGTTACATTGCCAAAAATCCGATACGGTATATTGAAAATAAGAAAAGAAAATCGAATGCAGCGAATTCAAGTTAAGTAAAATTTATCACAAAATCTTTGTGTTCGGTTTTCGTTTTTTACGGTTCTATTTATGGTGACGAAAAAGCAAACGTATGTGGTAGGAATGATAGGGCGGTCACATCTTTTATATTTGTTTTCAAATTAGTGTTTAATATTTTGGTGGAGCTGTAAATCCAACGTTAGAATGACTCATTTACCAAAGAATATTTACTGTGCATAATCACAAATCGCAAAGTAACTGCGTGAAACAGGGGATCAACTATTTTGGTACACGTATTCCGCTTTAGGGTGCAATAAATTGGTTACAATCAACTTATATCAATCGTTTCCCATACTTGGTTTAAATACTTTATAGAACGGAAAGGTACTTTTTCGTGGTACACAAAGTGAATAAATAAGATTTATAAACTATTAATTTACAATGTCCTTTTTAAAAGATGGCGGTATAGATGAGAGTCTTAATCTTACTCATAATCATAGCGTGTGGGTCCTGTTCTCAGTTTAGCTAAAATAAGTTTGGATTGTTAATACACCTTGTATCTCAATATAGAATTGACATGTGATATGAAATAATTAAAGGTATTTAAACGAATGCCTGTATCCATGTTCAGTATAGTACTTCTATTTTTGCTGGTAGCTGATAACGTATGAAGTTCGCTGACGTTGGTATTGGATTAGTCGAAGTAAGTGTTGTTATTCCTAGGCCGCACATTGTGGGGCCCTGTTCAGTAAGCAGACCCGTTTAGTAAGCACTTTCGATTACTAACATTCATCACGTGAACACTATTATTAGAATTTTTCTTCTTAATAAATAGAAACACGTGATAGTTATTCAAGAACATATTTGTTTATACTATTTCTTTTATTAACAGAAATCAAGTCTTTTAAGGCCTCCGTGTAGGAGGGATATTGAAATGAAAAGCATCGATGTATACAAATAAGCGCGGGAAATAGAATGATAAACCATTTAGAATTTGTAGCGTATAAAGGAAATTAGATTAAGGGGGTCGTTACATGATCCCAGTTAGGTGAGATGTCTCACCTACCCGGGATAACCCACTTAGATGAGACAAAAATCAAATTACGTTTATATGAAGGTTAGACATCTCATCCCATCTCATCAAACCGGGCCATCCCGGTTATAACAATAGCCATTAATATTAAATCATCTCTATTCATTTAAACAGCTTGACTTAATCGTTATATGTATCATCAGTTAATATCGTGAGAACTATTAATATCTATTATATTCAAGAGTCATTTATCTATTTATCTATTCATCTATTCTCTACTATAAAAAGAAAAAAGAAGAGTCGCGTGTTGCCCGAAGTTGTTTTAATTTGTTCATTTTTATTACAAACTTATAATCTTCTTTTATTATATAATATAATAGCTCAGTGAGAGGTTTAAATGAGATGAAATTAAACCGTTTATATGAAGGTAAAAAGCGTGAAATATCCCACCTAACCGGGCCAATAGGTGAGATCTGGCATTTGATTTGCCAGATCTCACCTACCCGGGCTGTCTCACCTAGATGAGACAAAAAATAGTCCTCATGTAAACGATAAGTAAAAATACTAAACATTCTATTGAAACCACAGATCTCAGGAAAGTGGGCCAGCCCGGTTAACCGGGCTCATGTAACGACCCCCTAAGATGGCACCTGAGCCAATAGAAGATAATATTTATGATAGGGTTATATCACATTCAATTAAAGGAACTGTACCTAAGTTAGGTCATTCTTATACAAAAGATGATATCCGAATGTATCGGATTCTAAACGATACCGAGGGGCAAATCACTTCCAAAAAGTGTACGAAAGTTAGAAAAACAAAGGGAGTTAGTTAGAAGAGAGTTAGAAGGAGTTAGAGGGAGTTAGAGGGAGTTAGAGGGCGTTAGACGGAGTTAGAGGGAGTTAGAGGGAGTTAGAAGGAGTTAGAGGGAGTTAGAGAGTTAGAAGGCGTCACCCGGGGCGGAAGGGGGGGGGGGGCTCTCCATATGAAACTGGTGTCTCCTATGTGCGGCGAAAAATCGTGGATATAGGGTCAGAATTTGGAACGAGGCGTGGACCCTCGTCTACCACGATTAGGGTACATTTTTTCCCTTTCTTGGAAAATTAGGGTGCAATCCTAAGAAAATCGTCCGTCCCCTAATCTGATGACTTCTGATTTCCTATGTTTCCTATGATTTTATTTCCCTCCTGCTCCAATCACATCTTTTCTCACCATTGTATGATGCAAATTGTTCCTGTTTTAGACCACATTTAGGGTCTAAAATCAGAAGTCAGATATCCACGATTAGGGTTGTTTTTTTATGCCCTCGCCGTTTTCTGGTACATCCTTTTGGATGAGAGCCCCCCGGGTACTGTTGGGTCGACCAGTATGCCTACTTTGGTTTCATCTATAGAGGAATTTTGAAAACTTTAACGTTCCAACCATTTCGTCCACCTGATCAGACATTTCAATATATTCGGGAGCGTTCATAATTAAAGTATCATATGGGGCCTGGTTAGATTTTATGGGGTCACAACCTTGAAGGTCAACTTTATGGGTCATGAAATATTTCTGGTGTGATGTTATGGGTCATGAAACCTTTCGGAAAGATTGAAAAAATAGAAGAAATATAAATATTAAAGAAAATATAATAGATAGCAAATGAATGAAGTAAAATGATAAAGAAAATTATCAAAAATGTTTTTTTTAGCGTATCATAAGAATATATCATAAGAAACACTATATAAAAACATTATCTTTTGATTATATTTAGTCTATCATTTTTTTCTTGCTTTATGACATATTTGGGAAAAAGATAATTATTGCTTTTTGCGAATTATTTAGGCAAACGGTTTATTTTAGACC
>Ga0099797_101553_pt1 | contig 11814 bp, 4 predicted proteins | sample Uncmet_Sort48C_1_FD_89871 | JGI IMG/M metagenome (GOLD analysis project Ga0099797, IMG submission 89871) | Marine eukaryotic communities from CALCOFI LINE 67, Pacific Ocean - C012_Sort48C_1 | ecosystem: Environmental > Aquatic > Marine > Oceanic | place: Pacific Ocean: Monterey Bay | collected... | reverse complement strand
AATTGGGAAAAATTTGGAGAGCAATTTGCGCAAACCGCATTATGCGTTGGTGGAGGAAGTGGTGGTCCTACCAGAACGTAACAAGACGGAACATAAACGCTATAACCATACAGAGGGTTTGGAGAGGAAAAGTTGGGCGGGATTTTTACTGGAATCTTTTTCATTTAAGCTGGAAAAGCGCATTGGACATCCAGCGGGTATGGAGAGGTTACTGTGCCAGAGTCTACGCCAAGTGGTATATTAGCACAATGATGAAACTTGTTCCGGCTATGCAAAGGCTTGTGCGGGGGCACCTGGCAAGGAAAAAGGCCCATAAAGAAAGAGAAGCTCTTGAAGAAAATTGGACGTGGTTGAACCCTTCGATGCCCCGTGCGGCGTTTGCAAAACAATTAGCCAGGAATAACCCTTATAAAAGAAACATCTACCTAAAGAATCCAGATCCATTTCGATACCCGCGAAAAGCGGTAAGAGATAAGATGATCTCCGATGAGTTTAAATCCAACCTTTCAAGTGTAGGGAACATCGGCACCATCTCTTTCAAATCGGAGGAAATCATGAGCGACATGCTCACTATGCAAGAGCTAGCACGCCAAGAAGAGGCTCTAGCAGAAGTACCCGTGCCATGCGTGAGTGGACTAGAGAAAACTCTGGCAGGAAACGACGAAGATGAGGAAGCCAAGAGTGCACTAAGCGGCGACGAAGACAGGGAACCAGCCCTTGAAAAACTAGCACACGGCAGTAGCAAAGACAATGCGGTCATGGCGCGCCCAAGACAGTACTTTTTCCTGTTCCAAAGCCACTTATTTCACGGCAGAGAGGGAAGAATGTTGGAGAAAGACGAGTTAAAGGCCACGCTCAAATCAGTGTTTGCATACCCGGCCATGTCAAAAAATCAAATTCCTCTTAATAAATTGTCAAATTTACAAATCGGAAAGGGTTTTCTTAATATTCCCGAGGAAAGGCTGCACTCCAATTTACGCAATAGGGTGCATCGACTAAATGGAACAATCGAACGAGAGCGAGAGAGGAAATCTGTTGAAGCCCAAGATGTATCAAACATTATGGACATACAGGAGGAGCTCAGCGAACTTACGATGGCTAGCAGGTACAGTTTGCAGACGCCCCCGCCGAGAGCAGTCACTCCTGACATAGCCTTAACCCCATCACAGGGTATGGTGTATTTGGATATGTTATTGGCCTTATCAAACGAAGACTTACAGTTGATTGAGAACAGAAGCGCATTTGTAGGGTACGTTTTCTCGTCTTGGATTTGGATGGACACGATGTGGCAAAGTATTTGCTCAGACATTAGAAAGGGAAAGATTTCTGGAAAGGTCCCAAAGTCGGTTCTGTCAAGGAAGGCTTGGAGATACATAAAAAGCACCCTAAAACCAAACCCAGAAAGGGCGGAAGTGTTGGAGTCTGCCCTGAAAACGATGTGTTTTCACACCAGGGCGGGAAAAATGGTGGAGGTTCTTGAGCGCCTTGGTATGAATGGAAAAAACAATGCCAGCACTATGGCAAACGACACGTACATAATACACCCGGTTCTTGACGCCAATGAAGAACAAGTTCAAAATATTAGCGTATCGTCGGAAATGTCGGCAAAGAGCGCTCCTAAATATTTACGTAGCAGAGATTTAGAACCGAAGCTGTCCGCGCGGACAGATATCGAAGAAGACTTCGATACGAGCTACGAAGAGGAGTTGCTAAGCGCACAGTACGATTTTGTTACTACAGGATATGACAATAGCTACACGCGTTTTGATGACCCCAGATGGCCGAAAGCGTTCTCTGTAGAAAAAGAAGATTCGAACTCGGGAATCGGTGGCTTCCGCTTTGTGTGCTCTTTGCCTGGTTGCGGAAAGTGCTCGTCAACAAAACAAGGGGGGCACGACCACTATATCAGGGCGCATGGGCGTAGCTTGGTGGATTCACGCGCCAAACTGAAATCTATTTCTCCCATTGAGCACATGTTGTCTCCTTTGTGGCCATCGCAAACGCCATGGCAAGAAAAGCTACTGGAAGACGATAGTGGGGACATTATCGGGCTCTCCTCCGTTTGGTCACTGGATTCAACGTTCAGTCACGACCTTGGGAAAAAGCAGCACTGGGATGTAAAATCAAGTCTGGGCTCAGAGTCCAACAAGATACGCCACAGACCATCGGGCGGAAACTTTTTCTGCAAGCGAGTGGGCTGCAACAAGCGCTTTATCTCCATCAATGAGCTTATTAATCACCAGTCAGAGCATAGGGCCGAAGAAATCAGAAAGATCTCTACTGAAGAAAATTGTTCGCTGAGTTTGGAGTGGAGGGGCACCGTGACTCAAGTGCCGAAAGCGGTGAGAGATGGCCTTGTTCAGTGCGAGCAGCATCGCTTTGCAATCCCAGGAGATTGTTTGAGCTGTCGATTGGTGCTAGAAAAGTTTCAGCCAAAAGCACCCATCCAGTGGTATAGAAAACTGAAAATGCAAATTAAAGGAACAGATCAAGTCATTAAGCTCTCAACTGATTTCCTTGACGACTTGGCCGTGTCGCCAATGATAGATCCGCAGTGGATCGCTAGAGCTGGCGGGGAATTCCAAAACTCAAAAGCAACAACAACCCCATTATTGATGCACGTACTAGGGCTGTGCATCGATGATTACAACCAGGCCACAATCGCCGGGCGGTATTACTACACTTCCGAGAATGCAATACAGCTTGGTAAGTTGTTCCACGAAGACATTCCAAGCAATTACGTAGAAAAGGAAGAGGTGTTCGAGGATGAAGTTGTTAATTTTGTTCCAGTTTCAGCAGTGATTGGCTATGGTATTGTTGTTCGGTGTTCTCGACTACGATGGTCGAGCTATCAAAGGAATCCCATAGTTATGAATGCCCCAGTTTCATATTTCAGTCGAATTGTTCTTGCTCCATCCGGCGCCGTCTTCCCAGGTCAAAACAAGAAAAACAGTTTGGTAGTTGTAAAATGAAACGAATAATAAGTTCGCGCCTCCTTGGATCCTTGAGTCTTCTAGCCGGTTCAACCTATACACCGTCGAGGTTGGCTGGTATTCAAGATCGTATATATGAACTCCGTCTCACCTTACGAAATATTTCCTGGTTAAGTTTTAAAGAATTCAGGGGCAGATGAAATACTGTAAGATATATTCTTCGGTTTTTGTATTGGCGCGGCTTTTGTAATGATAAAAATAATGTACAATTATAAATATAGGAAAACTATGTAATATTTAAGTATGTTATATATATACTTGAAAAGTGGACCTCCTCGTATTTCAACGCCGCCAAATGTTCGCTTCGCACCTAAAAAAGATTGACCTCAGAATGATCGATGAAGTAGCTGACGGCTGAGCTGTTATGCTGTGATGCTGTGATGGATGATTCTAAAAGCTGTATTGTTATTTTTTTCAAACTTTATTCTTATGATATATACCTGTTAAATATTTTTTTTAGCGTGTTTTTTGTTTTGTTTTGTTTGGCCAGCTTGTGGCTACCGTGTGTCCATATATAATATTTTTTCAACAAAGCTCATACAGCATAATATTTTTTTTAATTGAAATAATAATTATAAAAAAAAAATACAAATAATCCCATCCAATCTTCTTCCTCTCCCTCGATTGTGTGACATGTATTATAATTGTTTTTTTATTTATTTTATATTATTAATTACAATATTTAAAAAATAAATATAAATAAATATAATAATAAATAAAAAAACGGAAGAACGACGGACGTGTGCGGCGGCGGTAAATAACGACACAAACAACCAAATGGTCGGCTATACCTCGTACTCCTCGAATGAAATACACAGTTCAGAAAGCATTCGGTTCGATACAAAAGAATATATACTCATACACGAAGTTTAAAAAGCAGTTCCGTTTTAGCCCCGTTAAGATCGGACCCATTCCTTTCGCTTTGTTGTTACTGCGTTTTTGTCAATTTTTATATAGTATATACTTGCCCTGGACATTTTTGAAACCGGGGGCCTATGGAGAAACGCAATGGCTTCATTTTGCCGTTTGCTCCGTCGCGGAGAAGCGGAATTCAGGAGAAACGTGATCCCAACACTGGGCCAGAGTCATCTAGCCATCCGATTCCAATAACCCTTTCGCAAAATGAAGGCTTTAGGGTTAGCTGGAAAACGTCTCCGCAGAGGAAAATTCGACCACCACGGATCCAAAAGGCATATCTGTTAGGGGACAGGGTTAGCTCTGGTGTCCAGGAAGAAATTAGCATGGTAAAGCATGTGTACGCGTCCCTTCAAAGCAGGGGCAGTTCCTCTGCTTTCCCCGAAAAAAAATTGCAGAGCAAACTAGGAGGACCCCTTTCTCGGCAAAGCAAAAGACCAAGACTTGCAGCGGAGCAAGGCCAAAAACTTGGCAGTCGAAGTCGTGCGAGTAGTTTTGAAAGACAAATGAAAGTCTTCAGCCGAAATAACAACGCAAAGCGTAAGAAAAGAAAATCGGTCGCAGAGTCTAATGGCATCGGAGTACGGACTTCCAAAAAATCGTCCAGCCGTGTCAGTTTGGACGAGTTGTTCGAAGAATTTAAGCATCAAAGCGATCCTCTTACAGCGGAAAGTGAATCAGTGCAGTCTCAGGGAAACAAAAGCGTCTCGAACGACAAGGAAAATTACGTGCAGCACTCTCAAGAATTAGGGCGGGAAGTATTGGGCGTGACCAGCACTGAGAATAGCAAGGAAGCACCAGGGAGCACTCCCTATAGCCAAAACGCCCCCCAAACATCGAATGGAAGTAGCAAAACCAGCAACGAGTACGATATAATAGGCGAAAACGACGACGATTGGGCTCTGCAAGCTCTGGAAGAGACGTTGAAGCACCAATCAACACAGCAGAATAAGAAGAATCCGGGACAGGGTTCCGAGAGAGAAAATGCAACAGAGAAACTGTCGAGGCATATTCCCACTGCTTCCATGTCGTGCAAGAGTTCCACGTATGCAGTCTTACAGGTTACGAGCAAAGTAACAGAATCAGGTCGTGAAAAGCGTTTCGCTGTAAAAATAATTGCTCCAACTGCGGGAGCTCAAAACAAAACAACAGACGACGATGCATTCAGCTTTCCGTTGATTGTGCGTCTTCGGGGGGCTTGGAAAGGTTGCCCAATCGCCCCAAACGACATGTTCAACGTAATTTGGGACCCATTATCCCCACGAGAGGACCCATCCGCGTGCTTAAAAGAGGCGCGGTCAAGGAACGAAATTATCGTAGACGATGACAACCATTGGCTCGTACTTTGCCCTGAAATACTTGTGTCTCCCAGCGCTATCGCAACCGCCTCAAGGTGCCCGCGCCAAGCCGTCCTATCCTCACGCTACCAAGACAACTTCGGGTCAAAACACTGTACATTTGGAAACCTAAAACACGATTTGTTTGAATTTGCTATATTGTCAAAAAAATCGTCTACCGAAGATTTGAAAAAAGCGTCTGAGGGCATTGTAGAAAAGCGATCATTAGAATGCTTCGCGTCGAATGTTAGCGACGGGGAAGCGCTGAAAGCATTAGAATCGTTCATCCCAGAACTCCAAGTGTGGGTATCGAAGTCGCTGGAAGCGCATGCTCCCCAACGAACATTGAATCAAAATGTCCATAATTTTAACCAATCGCAGTCCGAGCCGTTCAAATTTTCCATTTCTGATGTTATTGCAACAGAAGAGGACATCATATCCCCAATGTGGGGTTTGAGGGCCCGCCCTGATGCTTCGGCCCTGGTCCACTACAGCGCAAAGAAGGACCAACGTGAAATACAATGCCTGGTTCCCCTCGAATTGAAGACGGGGAAGGCTCACCAGTCCCACAATGCACAGGCGTCGCTGTATGGTCTTGTTTTTGCCGACCGCTACAGCAATAAGGCTGCATATGCCGGGCCACGGGACTACTATGGGGAACAGGGTGCAATGAAACCAACCGTCAACGAACCTGGGCGCGTATTTCCCGGTGCTGCATTGCTATATTTGGGCCTTCGTAATGGAGGCGGGCACCAACTGCGTATGATCCACCACAAGAGGATCGAGCTTAAGGCTTTGGTGGGCATTCGGAATGAACTTGTACCGTATTTGTCGCAGAAAAATATTGATTCGAGATCCTTGAATGAAGTTGACTTCGAGAGTATGAGCGTTTCTCCCCTACCGCCAGTTCTCGACAGCCCCTACGAATGTACAAAATGTTTCATGAAGAATACGTGTGCCTTGAATGCAAAGACGCGCATTGACCCGCAAGGAAGTCTTATAAAAATGAAAGATGAATTTTCTAAAAGCGTAGGCCACTTGAGTGAAGAGGAAAGGAAATACTTTCGAAAGTGGGAGGGCCTCTTGGATTTAGAAGACACAGTATCCTGTCCAAAATTCAACTTTTTACAGCACACTCATAATTTAGACGTTTCCGGTAAATCGGATACAATCGAGCCCCTGATACTTGTGCAGAAACAAGTAACGCTCGACGGTCGGGCCCACACTTCTAAAGAGTTTTCGTATTCTTTTGTGCTAGACAACCCCGACAGTACAAAGGGAAGTCCGTCTGCCGAGAAAGGATTCACGGATTTTGGCGCAATGCTTTCACAAGGCGACAAAGTCAGCATTGGCGCGCTTGGCTCGCATGTACGTTTGTCTAGTGCAGTTGTTGTACAGGCAACCCCATCAAATATTGTTGTGAAAACCGACAGCCCTTTGCCTATACCCGTTGGAAAAAATACCAACGCAACGGGAAATGTTGGGGAACTGGAGAAGCAGGTACGCTGGTACATCGAAAAATATGTGTATAGGAATGGTATGAAATCCTCAAGAAGCAGTATTCGTCACATGATGCTTCGATCGCCTAACCGTGACAATGCCATCAATATTCTGGCTGACAAACAGGGCCACTTGCGAGATTTAATTGTGGCTGGAAGAAAGCCCCAGTTTCTCCAAAATTGTAGCGTTGACAAACTATCGAACCCAGTCTCGGATTGGTGGACCAAGTTTACTGAAGGCGATCAACGCAAGTTGGGGAAGAAATACTTATTGGATGAAATATCTGGCTTGAATGTAGATCAGATGAATGCTTTTTCCATGTGCATGAACATGGAAGATTACGCGATGGTGCTCGGCATGCCTGGAACAGGAAAGACTACGCTGGTGTCCTTATTGGTACAGGCATTTTTAAAATTAGGCAAGCGAGTCTTACTGGCGTCTTTCACCAACTCTGCCGTCGATAACATGCTGATGAAGCTTCAGGCAAAGGACGTCGACTTCGTTCGAATTGGAAATATTGCAAGTGTCCACCAGAACATAAGACCCTTTGTTCTCGAAAGCAAGATCAAGAACATTAGTAAGTGTGCTGGGAAGGTTCATGCAACCGAACATATCCTGAAATCCACTAATCTAATTGGAGCAACATGCCTTTCCTGTAGTTCTGCACTGATGCAAAAACTGAATTTCGATGTGTGCATTGTAGACGAGGCATCGCAAATGTCAGAACCAGTTTGCCTCATTCCTCTTTATTTGGCGAAGAAATTTGTTTTAGTGGGCGATCACAACCAGCTGACGGCACTGGTGAAAAATCGCATCGCAAAGAAAAAGGGCATGGCAAAGAGTTTATTCAAACGTCTTTCGTCCCTTCACCCTTGCGCTTGCGCGTCACTAACATTTCAGTACCGAATGAATAAAGATATCATGTACATTTCTAACTCGCTAGTTTATGGCGGAAATCTGAAATGCGCCTCGGAAGCGGTTGGGTCCCGTAAACTACAAATTGATCGTTCGGTGTTGGACGATCTGACAATCATGCCACCTCCCCGTACCGATGGAGATCACGTTCCTGGGAGTGCCCCGCTCTTGCACTGGCTTAGGGACATAGTGGACCCTGCGAAAGCCGTTGTCTTTTTAAATACCGACAGCATAGCGAAGGGACCATTAGAATCGCGAACCGTCCCGAAATCCTTCGCTATCAAACATGCATTTGCCCCCGATTCTGATGTACTAAAGGGTAGTTTAGTAAACCACGTTGAGGCCAGCCTGGTTGACACGTGCGTGAATGGGCTATTACGGTGCAACGTAGCGGCGACCGACATCGGCGTCATTTGCCCTTATCGATCTCAGCTAAGTGTCTTGAGAAGCAATCGATACTTGGGAGGGCACGGCGAACGGCTTGAAATACAAACCGTTGACAAGTATCAAGGTCGAGATAAACCTTGTATTGTTATATCCCTTGTCAGGTCGAACACGCTTTCGAATGTGGGAAAGCTTTTGAAGGACTTTCGCAGAATAAACGTTGCATTTACACGTGCTATGTGCAAACTCATTATAGTCGGTTCATTGAATACGCTACGGGGCAGCAAGGAAAAAAACCTCCAAGAATTGGTGAGGTTGATTGAAGTACGAAAGTGGAATTATGAATTGCCGCAGAAAGCGCACTTATTTTACTGTCACTACAAGGCACAAAATTAATTTTTGAACACCAAGTACAAACCGTCGCCAATTAATAATTAATTCTTACGCAAGAAGTACATTATGTTATCCCGTAATCCATTAAGTTTATTGATAGAACACATTTTCTCTTTTTAACACTCTCTCGCTCTCAACGGTGGTTCATTGGGCGGCTTGCTTGGTGGCAATCACGGCCCAGTTTCCAGTATCAAAGTATTCCTTCTCGACGACTAAGCCGGGTGTTAGAGCCGCGAGCTCAGTAAGTTCCCCTTTCTGATAAACATGGCAGTACCGTTGGTACACATCTTGTTTCTCCGTTTCACCTTTACCCTGTGGCTGTTGGGGGCTATCCGGTTTGTCCACAGACTTGGGTCCTTTACTGCCGTCCCCAGTCCTGTTCTTTGGACGTAACTTATCAATCCCTCGCAAATGCCACTTCACAAATACGTCCGGGCCTTCAAACCTTCGTCTCGACCCTGTAGGTTGGTCTTGTGCCCACGCATAAATTAACAATTTCCCCCCAGGTCGAATTATTCTAGACAATTCTGCAAGAGCTTGCAACCTCCGCGCTTTGGTCGAAAAATGGTGAAATACTGCGATTGATATACCAGCGTCAAAAACAGCGTCACGGTAAGGTATGGTCATATTATCGAAATGCGAGACTTCCAAGTTCTGCCCCGCGCAAATTTTAAGCAGGTTCAAACTACGGTCACTCCCAAGAAGAAACCTCCCATTCGAAACTGGTTGATTCCGATAGTACTCCTTCATGTATTTACCATTCCCACACCCTACGTCTGCAACAAGGGAGTTTGCGGGGATGGACTGAATGAACTCCGCGACTTGTGGCCACGGTGCGTACCGAGTGTGGTTCCAATGTTCGGCAATGTCATCGTAAACTTTATGTACGTGGTCCTTTTCAATGTCCGGGGTATGGAGAGCATAGTCCGAATCACCGCCTTTATCCAGCCCTTCAATAACAACCGCGCGTTTACCTTTAACAGACGTTTTCTTCTGCTTAACCTGCCTAGCATCGACCGTTGTTTCCCCCGCAGGCTGAGCTCTTTTCCCCAGGCTGGCGCTACCCTCCATCCTTACAATGTCGTAAAAATTGTTTTTACGTATGGTATATAAAACAAAGTACTCTGTACCATACAGGGTCCCTGTGCGAGTTGGAAAATGCACACACCGAAAAAGTACTTTGCAAAAACCAATGGGTGTGGTTAGTTTGTCCATATGCCTTAGGTTAGGTGACTATGCCATATGCCGGTGAACGTCAAGTCAAGTGTTAATAAATGTGAAAAATGATTTTTTTATTATTATATCGATGGTGGTGGTGGTATAATAATAATAGTATTTTTATATTAATAATATTATTAAATATAATAATAATTTTACCTGGATGGTATTACTATACTGTATTTATTATTAATTATTTTTTAATTTTTTATTACGCCGCCGCGGCGGTAGACCAAAGAAAGAAGATATTATAAATAATTATAATGATGTTGTTGCATGCAGTTGTATTATATTTAGTAGTGTAATATAATAATAGCAAATAATATATTAGTATAATAAAAAAATGTACTCCTTTTGTCCATCCATCATCATTAAAAAAGGTTTATCATATCATACTACGTTTATTAAGATATTATGATATAAAGAATTCTTATTTTACGCGTACTCATACTTTTTTACTTACAAAAAAATCTACTAACAAACAAACTCCTGAATGTTCTTAGATACTAGACCAGTGCATGCGGCCAACCCCGCATAAGAATGAAACTTCTTCATCAGACCAGTAAGACGTTTCCACCGAGGTATTGTGGTTTGCCGTTGTCCACACCGTTGCTCTGAGGACGACGCCGAGAGTTGGAGCTTGTATTTGCTGTAGCTACATTTTTGTTATTTTTCGTTGCAACTGCAGCTGGTGCCGCCACGGTTTTTGTTTTGCGAAGTTGCATTGTCGGCGATCTCCCCGGGGGTTTGCTGATGGAATCGATATTGGTATCGTTTATTTCGATTCTCAACTTTTTCTCTTCCTTCCCGACATCCTCCTCTCGCTTCGAATTCGTCGGCAAAGTCGGTTTGGGCTCCGCTGGATAGTTCGTTCGCGCGTAGTTGTAGGCAGCAATGCCTAGCATTACCGCCACCATGCCGAAGATGTTGTATCGGGTCACATTGTTGTGAAAATACAGGATAGACAAAAATATCAAAATACTCCGTTTCACAGTATTTGCCACACTCTGTGTTACCGGGGAAATAAGGCTCATGGTGTAGTATGCAGTCACGCTCTGAAAATGGTAGAACGTCGCGTCAATAAAAATCGCAATGTAGAGCCATTCCGAATGTGCCTCTGTAGCTTTGCTGGGGTCTGGTTTTGGCGCAGAGGCGAACTGGTACAACAGAATGGGCAGCTGGAGCGTTGCGGCGGCGACGCTCGTATAAAACTGCAAGTGGGTGGGTGTCATGAGCGCGTTTTGCAGAAGCTTCTTAGAAAAGACGTTTTGGACGCAATCGATGCAGTTGTTGGTGATTGCAGCGAGAAAACCAATCGTGTCAAAACTGAGCTCTGTCGAGGAGCACAGGACCAGGCCGGCCATAACCGGCACGAGCGATATGACTACCTCTAGCGAGGTTTTCTCCTCCAACATGATTCGGGCAAAAACAACAGTAAACAACGGCGCCGAGGCCTTGATCGTTTCAGTGAAAGATACGGCAACGTGCGAAAGGGACACCAATCCTAATATGACGGTGGTGCCCCGCATGACTCCTACGAAGGCCATGTTGCGGAAAAAGTGAGGGGTCGAGTGGACGGCAAAGCCGGACGTTTTTAATTTCTGTTTGCTTTCCGTGTCGCTAGAGCTCGACGAGCACATGCTGCCGCCGTATACTTTTAGCGCCCCCATCGTCGCAGTCGTCAGCATTTGCACAAGCCCCAAGGTCTGCACATCCCCACCCAGGTCGCTAAGAATGATCTTATTCAAGAACAAGGTAACGAGCGAGCAACAGTACCAACTCCCCATCCAAAACACTATCCCAAACATCTTAAACGTTTTCGTGAGCAAATGCAATCAGTACGTACCTCCGTTGTTCAACAATCCAAACCTACTCTTTTTCTCAATGCACTACTTCTAAATCCATAATGTTTACAGATGGTTGCTAATATTGTTGTGTATATTAGCACTTAATTAAACATTTGAATTGATCAAAATGGATACGCTGTCTTCAAAAAATGCAAAGAAGGAGGAAGGAGGAGGAGGAGGAAAAAAAGTAGTAATTATTTTATTAAAAAAATATTAATATTAAATTATATTATATTAATATTATAGTAGTCTAAGAAGAAGAAGAAGAAGAATTTTTTTCATTTTTGTCGTTTGATAATAATATTAATAGTA
>Ga0099797_101552_pt1 | contig 11814 bp, 9 predicted proteins | sample Uncmet_Sort48C_1_FD_89871 | JGI IMG/M metagenome (GOLD analysis project Ga0099797, IMG submission 89871) | Marine eukaryotic communities from CALCOFI LINE 67, Pacific Ocean - C012_Sort48C_1 | ecosystem: Environmental > Aquatic > Marine > Oceanic | place: Pacific Ocean: Monterey Bay | collected... | reverse complement strand
ATCAAAAGATAACAGCGCATCGATGAAGATTGCAGCAGGTCCGAGTGCATCAGAAGATGACAGCGCGAAGAGTGAATCGATGAAGAGAGAGTCGATGAAGACTGAAGCCAGCGGCGGCGGTATATGATTATCTTCCGGCGGCGGCGGTTGTTTTATTTGTTTCTTTTCTTTGTTTCGTTTTTATCATGCATCTATCTAAGGTTTTATCAGTTTTATCAATATTCATGTGGTGGCGATTTAATTATCAACTTCATTGCTGAAACATATGACTCTTAAGAATGTCACAACTCAACTAAAATTTCACTGGAAAAAAACCAAACTCGAAAAAAATCTACAACAGATATTGTGGCACCAGCATCACGCGCGGAATATTTGGAAACGTCGGAACATAATTTCGTGGATCCTAGCCTTTATAAAAACGAGGATGAGAAAAAATCTCTCTTAGCACTGGTCGAAGCCATTGAAAAGTGGGAGGATACTAAGCGGAATGAGGAGGACAACATGCGGAAAGATGGGAAGTTAATTGCTGATACAGAGAAACTTTTGAATTTCGAAGGCCAGCTGTCCGAAAGTAAAGAGAAACATTTTGAAAGCAATGAGAAACACTTCGAGAGCCATGGGAAACACTCCAAGGTGCACAAGTCGAATGAAAGTTCTCTCAAAGACGGCCGTGACACAGGTAGTAATAGTTGTGATGCTGCTGATAGCAGTGCCATTTGTCATGCCGCTGGTAGCAGCGCCATTTGTCATGGTGCTGATAATCATGGCAAGCATTGTCCTGGTGCTGATAATCATGACAGCAAGCCAATTGGCAAGCATTGGCTCTTAGCTCTTATCAAGGGCGAAAACATGACTATCAAGGCTGGCACTGGCGGCACAGAGGCTCTGGATTTTTCTCTAAACAGCCTTTCACTCAGCGATAGTCTTGATCTCTCCCTCAACAATCTCTCACTCAACGAGTCCGGCCTCCAAACAGTAATCTCAGTCTTGAATACAAAAGACCTTCTCTGTAACCTAAAAAAACTCGGTCTCTCAAATACCGCCATTGGCTTTCCGGCCATGGAATCGCTCGCTACGGCTTTCTTTTGCGGTGCATTTTCCGAATCTTTGGAAATCCTAGATCTGTCGAAAAACAAGAAAATCGACGATGCCGGTGTGAAAGTGCTTGCCATGGGCGTTGGTGGTATTGGTGGCACCACGACCAAATTAGCTTTACAAACTCTTGATCTCTCAGACACATCAATCGGCGACACCAGCGTCAAACGTGTTGCAGAAACGTTTGGGGAATTTTCAAATGATTTGCGGCGTCTTTTTCTCTCCAATAACAGCAACATCACAGATTCGGGTATAACATCTCTTGCACAAAGTCTTGTGATAGGTATTCGACGCGGTAAGCCTTTATTATCCAAACTGGAAAAGTTAGATCTTTCGAACTGTACCTCTATAGGAGATCCAGGTATTACTGATCTCAGCACTGCTCTCCGTAGTGCCGGTAAGCCTCTTTTCCTTCCGAAATTGCAAATACTCGATCTGTCAAAAACGTCAATCACAGATATCGGTATTCAAACGGTTTTGAAATTGAAGAACACGGGGGTGTTGCCAAACTTGGAGAAAATCGAGTGGCAGGCGATTCGAAGAGATTTGATAAACTTGAAAGGGTCTGAAAGTGTGGACCCCGTAGAATCTGAATCTGCATCAGTGTCACCAGAGCCTGAATCTGAATCGCCAGAGCCAGAGTCACCAGAGCCTGAATCTGAATCATCAGAGCCTGAATCAGAATCACCAGAGCCTGAATCATCAGAGCCTGAATCAGAATCACCAGAGCCTGAATCACCAGAGCCTGAATCATCAGAGCGTGAATTTCAAGATCATAAAAATGCATCTTGTGGAGTCGGCTCAAAATTTCATCATAAGCATGCCTCTTCTAGTTCCACACATGATGATAGTAGTTCCACACCACATGATGATAGTTACGATAGTAGTTCCACACATAGTGACCACGATGACAACGCCGGCGGTGACCATGATGACAATCCTTCTGGCGGTGACCACGATGACAATCCTTCTGGTGGTGACCATGATGACAATGCCGGCAGTAGTTACAGTAGACCGGATATTATACATCACGGGAGTAGTGATAGTAAGCCAGATAATATGCATCACGGGAGTAGTTACAGTAAGCCGGATAGTATGTATCAGATTGACACGATGGACAGCAGCATGCCAAATTTTCTTTTCTCGAATTGACGACGTTGATGATGTTGTCATTGATTTCTGTTTTAAAAAATTCCCAATCGTAAACGAAGTGACGTTAAATTCCCAATTGTTAACGAAGTGACGTTGTGGAGTCGGAGGGCCTCCAGAACTGTAGTAGTTGCGATTCGGGCCTCCAAATATATTTGCACCATCCCCATCATGATTCATCATCAATGCCGTCAGGCTCGGACTATCGCATACGAAGCCTGGCGTCTCCGGCAACAGCTATGACAACAATTTTTCTACAGCCGCTGTGGCAGCCCGATTTTCCTCGCACATTTTTGGTATTGCCTTCGAAATAAAAACTTTAATTCACTAACGAAAAGGGGCGACACAAGCCTGATCCCAGCCACATGATAGACACAGGCCTGACCCCACCCATAATTCACTTTCACAAAGACACAAATTAAAATTAATTTTACAGAGTCCATATGATACATATCATCAAAAGGCTCCAAATAAAAAAAAACTACTACTGAGTGTGTAGCAAGGTTTCATGTATCCATATTGTCAACGAAATTATTTCCGAAAAGTTAGCGAAGTATCCGTTTCACATCACCGAAGTACGATCATATATTTTCAGCGAAATATTCTCAACCGTTAGTACAGTACTCATTCGGCTGAGCCGACGACTCTCGCAATTCTGAGTTGTAATTAAATTTATCCTTAGCGTAATTTATAAGCGGTTCATGATTCATCTAGATATCACGACTCATCTAGATATCACTGTCAACGAAGTAAGTTTTTGAGAAAGTTCCATCCATTCGTGAATCATCCATTCGTCCATTCATCCTCTATTGTCCATAATTTAATGATCGTCGAATTATCCTTTGGATCGTTATCCTCTATCATATAGCGGTGTATTCCGAATCATATAGCGGCGATTCCGAATTCGTTCTGTGTTCTAATAGAATTCTCTGTTATTCAGAAATGCCGTATTCTGTTACACAATGACAACGTCATTGTTTCATGATTTAAAATTTTGGTTGGGCATATGATTCTCTGTGAACAGACAGGAAGTCGTACGCCTTTTAATTTAGCCTCTGACAATGTTCTATAGATACTGAATATTTCGTTTGATCATTGGTATATATATTTGGGGCAATAGTACTAAGAGATCAAAAAGAAAATAAATCAAACATGTTATATCTTGGCCCAAGACTTGGGTTCGAATCCAGATTTCATGACAGTGACACAATTTCAACAGAATGAATGATGGTGACAGTCAAAAGTTGAAACTTTGAAAATACTGAAACTTTGCAAATATTTGACCCCTTGGAGTACAAGTGAAATCTGTTCAGCTCCTTCACGGTTTGCATTTGTAAATTGTTCTCCTTCTTCCATCATGATCTCTCTCTTTGCATCTCTCTTTCCATCAGACTTCTTGTAGCTCTTTTTTCTCTCTGGATTTTTTTCCTTTGATAAAGAAATTGACGGCGTTTAACTTTTTCTGATTTTCTCAGACATGATTATCAGATAGTCTGATCATTCGGCCACAGACTCCAGAGTAGTCTGATCATTCGTCAGCATTTCATATTTCCGCGACACGTGGAAGTTGTTTGTGCTCATTATCATACCAAGTGTTAGTGCAGGAGAAATTTTTTTGATCAGAATTGGAATTTTTTGAAATTGTGTCAAAGAAATTGAGTCTTGACAAAGATGACGTCTACACGCCATATGAAAATGGTTATGTCCATGACAAATTTGATTTTCACAATGGTCATAGTAATCAGTTTCACACAAACCATAACAGGAACAAACGGAATGATAACAGGAACAAAGGGAATGATTTCGCCAGCATGCCCCAGAATTCACCAGCATACTATAATTATGCCTGGCAGTTGTAAAAGTGAACTATCTCAGAAGAATTTACTGGACCAGAAAAAAGAACGAGAGAAGAATTTACTGGACCAGAAAAAAGAACGAGAGAAGAATTTACTGGACCAGAGAGAGAAGAATTTACTGGACCAGAAAAAAGACGCTTGCAGCAATGACGAAAGCTTGAAATCGAAGGAAGACAAGGCCCACAGATCGAAGGAAGACAAGGCCCACAGATCAAAGGAAGACAAGGACAGAGCGAAGGAAGACAAGGTCCACAGATCGAAGGAAGACAAGGCCCACAGATCGAAGGAAGACAAGAATCCGTGGTGGGGTATAAGCTTTCTGATACTTGTTTCAGCTTTCTGATTATGATGTCGTATAAGTCATGACATTCTTGTGATCTTGAAAGACTTGAAAAAAAACTGTCCATGCCTCATGAAAAAAACACAGGACCTCTATTTACATGCTTCATGAAGATTTACAGTCTAACAGTTTGCGAATTCCGGAGTCTTGTTTTCAGAGATACTAGTTGTGAAGAGTTGGAAACAAGTTCTCCTATGCAGACCTCGGAGGAAAAACAAGAGTCTCCTACACATGATGCCGAGAAGATTAGTAATGCCGAAAAGACTAGTAATGCCAAAAAGACGAAAGCGAGTTCTTTCCCAGCAGAATTGGGAGTTTTTCGCACTGTGTCTTGGACATGTCGGCAACGAATGCAGGAGGATCCAACTAATATGATCAAGTGGATGATGCCATAGATCCTCCTATTCATTGCCATATATCTAATATGTCAATGAAGTGGATGATGCCGTGGATCACTGATGGCATAAAGTGGATGATGCCATAAAAGTGGTAAAGTGAGGACTGCATATGATCTTCATCAGAAGCATCATATGATCTTCATCAGAAGCATCAGACTGCATATGATCTTCATCAGAAGCATCAGAAGCAGAAAGGTGAAGACTTATCGATGAAGATTTATCCCTGGACCAATCTATAAAGAGGCAGAATACCAATCCTGGCGGTGTGGTTGATAAAGCAGAGTGGTTGATAAAGAAAGAAAGAAGCAGAGATACTGTTTCAGTTTTTGGTTGATAAAGAAGCAGAGATCCTGTTTCAGTTTTTGGAATACTATACGAGTTTTCAATACGCCATATTTTCAATTTTGTTTTGTAACTTGTGAGCTGTGAATCTCTGATCACATGTACGGTCGTATTGTGGACCACAATTTGTGGTAAGACAATTGGAATTCACAAAGCGAAATTGTTGTCGCAGAATCTCTGTTGTCCCTCTCACTGGGTGTTCTTGGAATCGATGCCATTTGCGGAAGTTGAAACCGAGTCACTCTTCTTATTGACGCGTGATTGCGATAATTTTTGGATCGATACAACGTCTTTTTTTGATACTGAATTTTGATTCATGTCGGCAACGTGACGATTGAATGTCGGCAACGTGTGTAGTTGAGTCATATTATCGTGTTCCGGTCTTTTTACGAAAAACAAAACGGGCTCAAACATAAACAAAACGGGCTCAAACATTCAAGAATCATAATGGCAATGCATATACAGACCAACTTACCAAGTTCAGAGTTCAGGACATTCAGATTCAAAATTGTGTCAAAAAAATTGGCAAAGATGACATCGCCTCACCAAATGACAATTGTGGGCATGTTTGTTAAAAATTTGAAATTTTTGATTTTGACACAATGTACAATAACAGAAACGCATGGCACGACCTCCACGCCGCTACCACTATCTCAGCCCGATACCAGATCTGGAAAATCGCCCGCAGTACTGTCTGGAAATGTTGCAGTACCGTCTGGAAATGTATTTGCAGGTCCTGGGAAATCGCCTGCAGATCCAGGCGATGCCTGCCGGTCCAAAGGTGAACGACAGAAGAATTTTCATCTACTCCCGCAAAAGGATGGCAATTTACTCCAAAAGAAATCTACTCCAAAAGAAAAGATTTGGAATCGCAGCAAAGAAGAAAGCTTGAAATCGAAGGAAGAACACAAATCAAAGGAAGAATGCCAAGCAAAGAAACACAAGGAGTCAAAGGAAGATGAGACTAAGGAGAAGGAATTTGAGACACAGGAAAAGAAGCCGTGGTGGGGTATTTTAATAGTTTTTTCTGTTGTTTCTGGTAGTTGAAATGTTTTTCTGTTGTTTCTGATAGTTGAAATGTTTTTCTGTTTTTTCTGATAGTTGTGATTTTATTCTGTTGCTTCTTGTGACAGTTGAAATGTTTTTCTGTTTGAGACAAGGAATAGAAGCCATCTCTGTTTGGGGTCAATGATGTACTTTTTTTTCTCTCTCTTTCAAGACTTGAACTGAACTAAACTGAACCGAATTTTAAACGATTTCAAAAATGATTCCAAATGACAAAAATTGGAAAAAAAACTTCCCAACAAAATTTTAAATTCCCAACAGGAGGACCTTTGAAGTGTTTATTTATCTTGAAAAAAAACCCAACAGGAGGACCTTTGCAGTGTTTGACGGAGTTTTACAAGGTTATCACGGAAATGCCGTATAGAACGTACACGAAAGAAGAAGAAAATAAGGCAAAATGGATGATGTGGGGGAGGATTCGATAAAGAGTTTTTGCTCGGATTCGATAAAGAGAGTTACTGTCAGTGAGGAAAAAAATATTGGAGAAAAGTGGATGATGTGGGGGAGGATGCGATAGAGAGAATCATAATGATGTCACTGTGAAGAAAAAAAAGTTGGAGAAAAGTGGATGATTTGGGGGAGGATGCGATAAGAAGAAAATAGGGCAAAGTGGATGATTTGGGGGAGGATTCGATAAGAATTCATGTATCGAATATGCAAAAGAAGTGCTTAGTAAATGGGATGATGATGAGATGATTGTCGGCGAGAGAATGCAAAAGAAATGGAAAAGTGGATGATCATTGGACTTAAGGAGAAAGGACTTAAGCAAGGGGGAGAAAAAAGAGAAAAGAAGAGAAAAAAGAGAAAAGGAGAGCAAAGACGACTCTCGATTTTGGTTTTGTTTGATTTTTGATTTTGGTTAGAACAGTTAGAGCTTGCAATGGTAATTGATTTTGGAGCTTGCTCATTGATTTTGGAGCTTGCTAATTGATTTTCTAAGATTTTTTATTGTAGAGTCAAACTGTTACTTTTGTTGTGGCTTTTGTTTTGTAACTGAATTCTGTGAGGTCAGTTACTCATTGAGTAACTCAGTTTTGATCTGTGATGAGTAAAAAAATCATAGCGAAAAACAAAATCATGATGATGATGATTGCGAGCCTTATCCATATCATAGGTCACTGTGAAATTAGAAATCGATTCGGATTGTCAACGATTACGTTGCTCAAGAATGCTCAAGAAGTCAAGAAGTTGCTATTTCCGTGTGCAGTTCTATATTATTTCAATTTTGGTAAATTTGACCCATAAATAATTCCTTGTCTTCGAATTTCATGGATGTTATGAGAAATAACTGCGGTGGTCGGGTGCGAGTTATTTTTAATTAGGTGCAAGGGACAACGACGTAGCAGCCTTGTTCGCTTCCTGGCAGCAGAGGCGCAGCATTTTCATGTCGTTGTTTGTCGTTGAAATTGTGACTGTCAGTCAAGGTCTTGGAGTGGGTATGAGTGACATGCTGAAGAGAGCATAGAGTGTCGTTTGTTCCAATTTCTCATCGTGGAAATTTCCATCTGTGTTGTTGCCGTTCGTTCGGCTGGAGCGTGTCGTCAGGAATGTGTCATGTGTGTCAATGGTGATGGGAGTGGTAGCGTCATACTTCTGTGACAAACGCATTGAAAACTGGACCGAAGGAAAATTGAATGGTGTGAAAGAACGGGTTGACAAACAATGTCCTGCGATTTGGTGATGGGCCTTGTTTGAGGCTAGCGGAGCAGCAGCTGCGCCCGGGGAGTCTGCCATCTGGGGATCTCACAAGTCACGTGTGGAGGGAACAGGTATACGGTTTTCTTTGTTTGACAAAACTTATTTTGATGGATTATTTATCATGTTCGTGTTTGTTTTAAACTCTGGTATATTATTTGGCGTTGAGAATGTTGAGATGGGTCATGATTGCTTGGTAGCAGACCCAGAAAGTAGGCATGGATCGTGATAGCCGTGGGGCTGATCCATGTATTCACGAATGGAGTGGCATGATGGCCAAGTGGCCGAGCCATGGATTGGACAGTTGATGGCCAAGTGGCCTGTCCGGGTCGAATGACGGGACATTGGTGACCATGTGGTCAGTTCCGGGATGGTAATTGGTAATGAATCTAGTGAAGATGGGTGGACTGATGAATCTTTTTGATTCAAAACCCTCCTCAGGTATTTCAGTCATGCCGGCGGAGGACGCCGGTTGGTCTTCTGATTCGGAAGGCAGCGCTGAGGACCACGATTTTTTGGCGGCGGAGTACAATGTTTCGAAGTTCGAGGATTTTCTCGAGGAAAAAGACGCCAGTTGGGCTGGTGTATCGTTGCAGGTTCTCAGAAATTTCGCGTGTTACTTGCTCCGGCAGAAACTGAAGTCGGCGAAAAATTATGTGGTGGGTGCGTATGTCACTGCGCGTGATAAGTATGGAGCGCAGATTGATCGATCCGGTTATCTCTTGCTGTTGCGACAGATTGAATCTTACGCAAAGAAACAAGGATGGGGAGCAGAAAGCGCGCGGCCGATTTTTATTGACGATCTGGAGGGTCTGTCGCAGGCGGAGAAAGAGGTGGTGGAGTTCCTCTGTGCTTTGGGCCAGAGATGCGCGACGAGGAAAAGAATGGATGGGAGCAATTTCCATGTTGGAACAGAAGGTCTGAGGTTCCGGGTGCCGTGCAGAGGGGATAAGAAAGGGACCCAGCATTCGGGATTCGTGCAGTGCCTCTGCCGAGCGGGCAGTGGAACGAAATGCATCGCGCATGGCGATGAGCGATGCCGGTCAGCAAATCCCGAAGACCTCGTGAAGTTTGCGCTGAGAGGTCTGAACAAACAGGTGGCACAGGCGGAGGACAAGTTCGCCTTGCACTCCTTCCGCCGGACGCTGGCGGTGTATTTAAGACTGAAGTCGGGAGTTTTCGACGACGCCCTTTTTGCAAAGCGCTACAGTCTGGCGCGCATAAACGGGCATGTTGGTTGGACTTGCCGATCAAATTCGTTCTTTCGATATTCGCGTGATGCGGCAAACTTTGCGAATGAGCAGGTGATAGCGAGTGTCTCGGAAGCGGTGGCCCATCTGTTGGATGGGAAATCGCTGTAGGCGGTGTGAGGTAGTGGTGATCATCATTCTCATTGGGTATCTCTTCGGCGATTAGGTGGCTAAGTTTCCGTTGGGGGGCTTGCAGGCTGCTGAAAGTTGAATAGAGATCTCCTCTGGGGGTGTGGTTGGAGGACGGCCTTTGGGTCACATGCGTTAGGAGGCTGATCCATAAGTCAAATCCCGTTGCCTGGGACAGAAGTCTGTGGATTTTTTGGCTTTGTCGAAATGGCAATTTACGTTGGTAGGAGTGTTTTGAATGGATTTGGCATGAGCAAAAAAACGACATAAGAGGCCCCTGTCCTCGTGTTTTGCGTGTCTTCACCGTGTTTCGTTTGCGGTTGTGTTGTTCGGTGCCTGAGTTGAGCGAGAGTGAGCCCGGTTTTCGTAACTTTAATTGCTTGATGTTTCCGAGTGAAGAGAGTCCAGTTGAGGGGGTCTCCTGGTGTACGAGGCGGAGATATTGCCGATTTCAATCCAATATGACAATGTAAACTTCCATTATTCTGCGTTCCAGGGGATTTTTGGTAGTGTGTCCTATCTGTGTGTTGGGAATTTGAATTCATTCTACGGTTGGCGTGGGACAGCACGCAGCTTCTCCGAGGAATGCCGCCAAAGTCGAAGGCGAAAGCGGCTGCCAAAGCGCAGTCGGCTTACCAGTCTCTGAAGAAGCAGTTGGGGGAGAAGGAGAAGCAATTTCAGGAGTTGGAGGCATTGAAGAATGAAGAGGTGAAGGCTTTGAAGGAGCAGGTCGAGAAGCAGGCGGAGGAGTCCGCGGAAAGGGAGAAAAAGAGGGATGAAGAGATGGCGCGTCTCACAGCTTTATTTCAGTCGGTGCAGAATCAGGGCGGTGTCAAGGATGGCGATCCTTCTTCTTCCGGTGGTAAGGGTGATTCTTCTTCCGCGAGTGGTGCTGCAGTTATTGACTCATCGGGATGTGTGGGTGGTCCTTCTTCTTCTAGTGGTACCCAGAGACAGGGGAAAGATGACCTGTCAGATTTTTTGGAGAAGGAAGAGACGGTGCGCAAAAGAACTCGCAAGGAGAAAAAGAAGTCTAAGAAGAAAAAATCGAAAAAGCAAAAGCGCGAGAGCAAGTCGCCTGCTTCTCCTGCGGCTTCTTCTTCATGCAGCAGCTCCAGCGCATCTTCGTCCTCGTTCTCGTCGCCAGATTTGGTGCAGGGGCCCCAAGTGCCAAGGATGAAGGTTCCGGGAGATCTTCCTGTAGGTGCAGCGGTGCCGAATCAGGGCCAGATTGCGAGCATCGGGAACCAGGTCAAGCTCTACAGTTGGGCAAGAGTTGTAATCGCGCATGCGGAGATCACGTCGGTGGAGAGATTGTCGCTCAAATCTCTCAAGTTTTTCAAGAAAAAGTATAAGATGGACGAAGATACCGCAGACGACATCGAGTTGCTCATTCGCGCGGCGAAGAAGTCCGCGAAAGACGATGGATCCATCCCGGCTTTCGTGATAGAGAAGTTTGACTTGCATGGGCCGGATGTCTTCGATATGGTTCACATCGATAATGCGGCGACGGTTTACCAGAGTATCGCGAAAGGGGAGAAATTCACGATCAGGTATGGTCTAACGGGGATGCTGGTAAAGGAGGCGAAGAGTTTTAGCCAGAAAGTCGAGGGGTTTTTTCAATTGTTGCTCATCTGGGGGCTGATTGAAAGAAAACAAAAGGACAAGCTCAAAGGTTTCGTCGATGCGTTGAACGACTACAACTATGACTCCGTGATTGAGCAAATGTCAAAAAAGATGTCGGACGTTTTTGCTGAAGATCCGAGCGAGTGGAAAAAGTTGGAGGTGTGGAAGAGTTTTAGGGAAGATTGTCGTAAGTATGCGGGCAAAGAAAAAGGGAAGCCTGCTGGGGTTCCTAAAGGTTTGGGAAAAGGGAAGCCAGCCGGTAACGGTGGCGGTAAAGGTCCAGGATCGAAGTCGAAGCCGAATATGAGCGGAAAACAGTGCTTCTTTCAAATTAGGGACCAGATTACGGGGGGTTGTTCGAATCCGAACTGTGTAGCTGACCATCAGGAGGGTTGTCCGCCAGTGCCGGTGGGAAATGAACAATACGACAGATGGCTTCTCAAGAACCCGAAGAAGTCTGGTAAGAAGGAGGAGAACAAGTCGAACGGAAAGCATTAGAGTCGTCTTTTTGGCTGTGGGGATGACAGCGAGGGACATGTGTTTGTCTCCGAAGTCCACGTCACCAGGGTGACAAGTGGCGTTTCTTGTTGTGTTAGTGTTGTTCTTTTGAGTTGAATTCCATTCTTGTGTCATTCTTCCTATATTTTCTCGCGTGAATCATGTTGCACATTTCGAGTTCTTATCATCGGTTTTGGTATTATGATCTATACTAGCCGTATTCTTATGGAGTCTATTGCGGTATCAGTGATTATGTGGGTGTGTCTCTCTTGGAGTGCCCTTCAAAATTCTTATTTGTCGGCGCAAAATGCTGTTGAAATTGGGTTTTAATGCTGCTGGTGTTGTGGGCGTATTGGAAGACGCCATGGCAG
>Ga0099797_101551_pt1 | contig 11822 bp, 6 predicted proteins | sample Uncmet_Sort48C_1_FD_89871 | JGI IMG/M metagenome (GOLD analysis project Ga0099797, IMG submission 89871) | Marine eukaryotic communities from CALCOFI LINE 67, Pacific Ocean - C012_Sort48C_1 | ecosystem: Environmental > Aquatic > Marine > Oceanic | place: Pacific Ocean: Monterey Bay | collected... | reverse complement strand
AACGGGTCTCAAAAACGGGTCTCAGCGGTAATCAATACCTTGCATCCCTATATGGGTGACCTCATGTCAAGGAAGACACCGTATGCAAACTGCTTTAAAATACAACACTTTCTATATACACCCCCGCCCCCGGGGTAGTGTATATACAAACTGTTATATTTTACAGCAGTTTCCAAGAAATAGTCTACACCAGCCATTATTCTTATTCTCTTTAAGCCCAAACCCGGTGGTGGGGTGTATATATGCATGGTGTTCCTATCAGAAGTCGAACTCCACCAATCAAATTGTATTTTTCTAATTCGTTCTAGTTCATGTGTTTGCTGCCTTCCCAGCCCCCATGAAGGAGTCCACCATGAAGGGCATGATCCTAACACTAACACCAGCCACAAGCCACAAAAGCCTGAAATGAAAATCTGAGTTCTACACTATCTATCGTAATTTACGGATTCTTTATGGGTATGTTTTGCTCCAATAGGCCCCCATAGGGGCCATGGGCCCATTGGGCCAAGGGGCCCAAGGGGCCCAAGGGCGCCCTTGGGCCCATGGGGCCCCAGGGGCCCACAGGCCCGTCCGGCCGCGGCGGGCGGGCGGCGGCCGGACGCCGGAAAGTACCCTTAAATCAAAAGCCACCTTAAATTAGCCTGCGATGTTTCCCAACCCGTTGAGAGTTCGTCTTGAGGAAATGCTAACATTCCTGTGCTGTGGAAGGCGCGCAAGGCGAAATGAGGTGCCGCAGCTCATAATAAGGAGTGCCAAAGTATGCGTTTTACATTGGAAATGCTGCCATTCCTGTGCTGTGGAAGGCACGGGGGGCAGAATGGCGCGCAAGGCGAGATAAGGTGGCGTGGCCCCCAACAAGGAGTGCGGAAGTATGCATTTATGAAATGATGACATTTTTGCGCTGTGAAATGCGCGGGAGGCAGAGAGTGCGCAAGGCGAAATGAGGTGCCGCAGCTTCCAATAAGGAGTGCCAAAGTATGCGTTTTGCATATGATGCTGACATTCCTGTGCTGTGGAAGGCGCGGGAGGCAGATAGTGCGCAAGGTACCGCAGCCCCCAATAAGGAATGCCAAAGTATGCGTTTTGCATCGGAATGCTGGCATGCCTGTGCTGTGGAAGGTGCAGGAGGCAGATAGCGCGCAAGGCGAAATGAGGTGCCGCAGCCCAATGCAGCCTCCAACAAGGAGTGCCAAATCATGCGTTCTTCATTGGAAATGTTAACATTCTTGTGCTGTGGTGGCGCGGCAGCCAGATAGCTCGCAAGGCGAAATGAGGTGCCGCAGCCCCCTAAGGAGTGCCAAAGTATGCGTTTTGCTTCGGAAATGCTTACATTCCTGTGCTGCCAAGCATTACGGATGATGACATTTTGCATCTCGGTCTTTGGGCATATGTGTTGTACAGGGCATTCAACTTTCTCCGCAACTCCACTCGGCAACTCGGCCCGTCGAATATCGAAGGCTTGTTCACACAAGACGCCTTCGAAGCTGTGAGTGGACATTAAGGGGCCACTCGATTTTTGCAAAATTGTTGGCGGCAGGATCACCGCCACTCGGCTCAAACATGTGCACAGGACGTGCAGGACCCAGGCAGTGACAGCGACATGGCTGAATAAATCCGTACAGCTGCTGCTGGTCGAAGTTGTTTTCAATCTCGCGTTTGTCGCTTCCTTGTCCGCTGCTCTTTGCATCTTGGCTGGATAGCTTGTTTCTAGTCTTTGGGGCCCCTCGCGGTTCCCTTTCTCTTCCTCCCCCCTCTCCCTCTCCCTTTCCCTTCCTCCCCCCTCCCGGCCTTGGGTGGCGGTTGCACGGACCGGTGGCTGGCCACTGCTCGACGCCCTTGGGCCTTGGGCCCCTCGGCTTGAGGAGTCCTCCAGTCTTCCGGTTTCTTTTTTGTTTTCTCTTGGTTCCCCTCCTTGGTGGCGGACTTTCACTTTCTGGTCAAGGTATCGCTTGGTTGGGATAAGCAAGTTGGTCGTGGTGGCTTCCCACCAACATACATGAACATGCAGTATCAGGGGGGTCCTGCTGCTCAACTATGGCGCCTCATGCTTTATGCAGGTACACGCGCACTTGTTTGCATTTGTTTTGCTGGGGGGATTGCATTGACGTTTGCCGGGGGCTTTTTCTTGGTTGCAGGATCCTGTTGCAACTGAGAATCTGTACACGTGTGTTGTGCCCATGCGTGCTGTTGGGCCGCTAACCCTTGGGGAACTTGCTTGCTCAAGGTGCGGGGACAGGTATGAACACAGCCGCTTCTTTGACATACATTCACATTGTGGGCTCTTATAAAGTTGTGGCCTTGCAGTCTTTCAGCGCCCTCGCTTTCTGTCTGTGACTCTACGCCCCACACTAATTAATGGGAAGTTTATCTCAGCTCTTCCTGGTCATCTTGACCTTGAGAGGCATGGCTCTGCCATCTTCCCTATAAAAAGAAACAAAAAAACATATCCCGTGCTGCGGAAGGCGCGGGAGGCAGATAACGCGCAAGGCGAAATGAGGTGCCGCAACTCTTAATAAGGAGTGCCAAAGTATGTGTTCTGCATATAGGAAATGCTGACACTCCTGTGCTGTGGAAGGTACGGGAGGCAGATAGTGCGCAAGGCGAAATGAGGTGCCGCAGCCCCCAATAAGGAGTGCCAGATTGTGTGTTTTACATGGGGAATGCGGACATTCCTGTGCTGTGGAAGGTGCGGGAGGCAGATAGCGCGCAAGGCGAAATGAGGTGCCGCAGCCCCCAATAAGGTGTGCCAAAGTGTGGTTTGTTGTTTGTTTGTTTGTTTGCTTGCTTGCTTGTTTGTCGTGTTGTGTTGTTTGTGCTTTGGATTTGTTTGTTGTTTGTTTGTTCGTTCGTTCGTTTGTTTGTTTGCTTGTTTGTTTGTTTATTAGTTAGTTAGTTTGTTTGTTTGTTCGCTTCTTTGTTTGTTTGCTATTCGTGTTGTTCGTGGCTTGCTTGTTTGTTTGTGGTTCGATTGCTTGTTTGTTGTTTGTGTTGTTTGCTTGTGTGTTAGTTTGTTTGTTGTTCGTGTTTTGTTGTGATCAAGAATCTTTGCTGTTAAGAATGTTAGTGGTTTGTTTGTTGTTTGTTGTTGTTTGTTTTTGTTCGTTGTGTTGGGGGAAAAGGAGCACGAGGAGGAGGAAGGAGGAGGAGAGGAGCACGCACTGCGTCAAAGAAGGCAAAGACCCAACCTCAAAGGGGTTGGGAATTACGAAAGATAGAGTACATCCCTTTCTATGGCCTCACCCCTTTCCGTTTTAGGTGTGCTCTATCAGAACTCTCCGCACGTAGCACATTATGTATGTCCATATACACATGCAGCGCTTCGACTCACCATTGACCTTGCTGGTGCGTTAGCTTTGGAATGGCTGTTCTTGCTTGCTGTTGTTTTTTTCGGGGGGGGGGGGATGCGCTTGCGATGGACTTCCTGCTTCATCTTTCCACCAAATACCGGCATACACTAGCAGGATGGTGGGGCCTCTCAAGGAGGCGAAGGCGGCTGGTGGCCATAAGTTTTGGAAGCCTTTTGGACGACTTTCGGAATCTTTGTGGAATCGTGCGGAGGGGCGGCGTCGCAGCGTTTGGTTTCTTTCAATTTGGGGGCTTCCAATCGATCTGTGCGCCTATATATATATATATATATATATATATATATAAACTTTAGGCTATGCTGATGCGAAACAACTGATTGATGAACGCAAATTAGCATAAGACGGGCGTATATTGATGTATGGTGAAACCGATTTTTATCAAAAACGCATATCTAGAAAAAAGAAGTTTGTTCTCTATAGTTCGACTAACCTTCACCGACATTGCTTTTCCGCATCAACCTAGATTAAGGCCAGTTGTATATACTCCAGGTTTCTCAACTGTCCTGCGGTTCAATTTGTTATCTCGCTGAGTTGCTTAACATGTCATTTGTTGTTGACCGAAAAGCCCTTGCGGGCGTGCGACTCGATCGCTGCATGTATCGTGTTGCTTCGGTGCATGATAGACTGATAGTATCAATACTAGATGATACATGGGATTGACATGTAACATCGCTAAACATACATCCAAAACATGTATATGGTTCCGCTCAAGTTCTCTAGGCAGTTAGAATTCCATCCATGTCTGTGTCAGACCTGTGCAACGAGACCGTGGCTGAGGAGATCGGCTCTCAACCTTCGCCCCCTCTGCCCACTGGCGCCAGCGAGTGCAGCCGGTTCTGGGTGGTCTGGGGCGCCAAGCCCGCCCTATTGTCGGGCGTGTGGGGAGGACTGGCCAAGAGCGAGTTCTTCGTGCTGCGGCGGGAGACGCGAGCTGCACGCTACTTGGCAGTTGGCTCGTGGCACGAGGCCGTAGCTGAGTGGCGCTCGTTTGCGGACAGCACCACGGCGGTGCCCGTGTTCCGCAGAACCGACCAGCAGGGATGGGCAGCGGCAGAGCGATAGGTGACGAGACATTTGTGAAAGTGGAAACAGAGACAGGAGACAGATGGCTGAAGGGCTACATAGTGGAGCCGGAAGACGGAGGTGTGGTTTCGCCGGGCGAGGCAGTCGTGGTGGAGCCCAGCGTAGCTCTAGGGCTGCCGGTGGAAGAGCAGGTGGCGAAGGTGGTGCGGGGCAAGTTGCACGGCGGGTCGACCGAGGCCCCAGCCGAGGGGAGCAGCGGGATACCTCCCACCAAGTGGGCCGTTCTGCAAAACTCCTTCGGCCTAGAGACGGAGCAGGGAAGAGCCTGGACGTCAGCAAGCGGCGGCGACGAAGAGAACGGCGCGGGGCAGGCGGAGGCCTTGAAGCTTCGGAAACGGTTGGAGGAGCAGCTGGAGAAGCGGTCGACACGGAGCATGCCCGCAGTCTTCAAGGACGAGGTGTTTCAGGACATCAGCGACGAGGACAGCGACGGCGAGGGTGCCGAGGCGGAGGACGAGCCAAGGCGAATGGTGCGAGAAGTGAGCGGAGTTTGGAAGGCGAAGCTGACCGGAGCTCGGAGTGCGACACCGTCACCTTCAGAGGCACGGCAACAGCCGAGCTCTGCCGATCCCTTAGAGCGACACGAGGCACGGGCACCGGCGGGGACGAAAGAGAAGGCGAAGGAGAAACCAGCCGGCACGCCGGAGCCCTTGGAGTTAGAGGAGTTGGACGAGAAGACACTTCACTTGATAGTGGTGAGGGACGTGATGGACGAGATGAAAGACAGGCAGGTCAGCCTAGGCGAGGACGGGAGTTGGCCAAGCGACCGAGGCGAAGGCAGCGGAGCCAAACGAAGTGTCGGCAGGACGATGCAGGAGTATCAGGCTTTCCAGGAGAAGACCCCCAAGGACCCCAAGAGAGGGAGCCGAGAGTATGGGAAGGAGACCAGAGAGGTCGCAGGCGTCGACGCGCACGAGATCTGCACGCTCAGCGATTTCAGCACAAGGATCCGGTGGGGCCAGTTCAAGTCTTTCCAGACGGCAGGCACAGGGTTGACGGCGATCCACGACCACCTGGAGACAGGGGAGCACTTGGCCACCCGGGCTCAGACGTGGCAGGGCGCAAGGGCGGTGCACCAAGTAACGCAGGGACAAGGGAACTGGAGGAACGCGTGGCCGGCGACGAGCTCGAGCGATCCTGGCAGGCGGGAGCAGTCAAGGCAGACCGCCATCGATGCAGCAGAAAGCCGCAACATGACCGAAGCCATGAGGAACTGGGAAAAGCGCATAGCTCCTCGCATTGGCCGACAGGACGGCAAGGACAAGGAAAGAAACGACTACTAGGAGGACCCCGCCCCTCGCAACCGTCCGGGGGGCAGGATTTGCATGAATTAGTAGATGGTGTAGCTAGGGGCGGCTGCAGAACAGCATTGCAGCGATTTCTCCGTGCTTTGAATCTGGCCTGCAGGGCCAGCGAACCGTCTTTGGGTAACAAAGTTAGCCCGGACAAGGTCTTCCCATGTCGCCCTCCCTTCGAGTTTAATCAACTTCCAAAAGGAGGGAGGAAGGCAGCTAGGAAAGGTGCACTCTGGCGCGCGCAGCGGTGGGTCAATACTACCTTTGGCATTTTTAGCTTCCTGGAATCCGGGTTGCCGAGTGAGCCCCAAAAAGTAAGTACCATTGCCAGCAGCTTAGCAGCCTCAGCAATTTCCCCTGTACAGCAGCGCTTTGCGAACAACATGCTAAAGGAAGCTTTGTCCTTCTGCCGCGTCAGACGAGGGAGTCCTTGTCTGGGTCGAGGTCTCAAATCTTTTCAGGACTTCATCAGCAAACTATCTGTATCCCAATATAATAAAGACAACCAATATTTAGATACCCTTACTACCAATGCCCTACCTGTTCTGCCAGGGCGTTTGGGGATTCCCAAAGAGCCGGCCACTTGCGACCCGGCCAAACACTTGACAGGCGAGTTTCGTGAACAGTTTTTGAGGTTGCCTGAGTTGATTGGCCCGGAGGCGACTCCGTTACCTTCGGGGATCCGGGCTTGTCATTTGTTGAGCGAGGAGCATGAACTTGCGGTGAACGAGGCACTGCTGGAGGCAGGGTTATGCGTATTGATCAATGAAGATTTGGTGCCTCGAGACACTCGGGGAAAAGCCTTGAGTGGAGGTCTGTTTTGCGTGGTGCACAAGCTTTTGACGGACAGACTCATCAACGACCGGAGACCGCTTAATGCGGTCGAAGGCCGGCTCGGGTGGGCCAAGCTCCCACACGGCTCTTTGCTTTGTCAATTGATAGTCAACTCTGAGGAGGTCTTGCGCGGCCACGGCGAAGATCTCAGTAAATATTTCTATAAGCTCAAACATCATATAGATTGGGTCCCCCGCAATAATTTCGGCAGAAAACTTCAGGGTAGTAGGTATACTAAGTATGGGGGAATAGCCGGGAAATCATATCATATGGCATTCGTTAGTGTTTGCATGGGAGACAGCAATGCTGTCGATATTGCTCAACAGACTCATTCCTGCATTTTGCAGCGTGCAGGTTGCTTGCAGGAACATAATCTCTTGATATATGGGCACACAGTTCCAGTTTCCAAGATATGGGACGGTTTGTATATCGACGACCACATAGCCATTGCGGTTGGAGATCGTGTTGCTGCAAAGGCGGCCCGAGCAGCTTTCCGATGGCGAAAGCGCCAAGCCCGGAAAGGGCAAGTTTGTGACCACACTCTAGCTAAAGGTGGTAGTCTTTCAGACCCCTTTTCCCAGCTGGATGTTATGTTTGATGAAGCTCGAAAAGAATATGTGAGCTCTGGTCTGGAGGTCGCCTTAGACAAGGAGTTCCGACATCAGAAAACGTTCTGCGCCTGGGGCACGGAGGTTGACGATGAGAGCGGTTGGGTCGGGACCCCGGTCGCCAAGCGTAGGGACCTTGCCGCCCTCATCGCCCACCTCCTTGCCCTGAACCGGGTCACAAAGAAGTGTATGCAGCAGGTCCTCGGCCTGCTTGTGCACCCCTTTTCGCACAGGAGAATCTTGATGTCGGCATTTCATCATGTCTACAGGTTTGTGGCCAAATTGCCCGAGAACATGATAGTGAAATTGCCCCCCCTAATCAGGGATGAGCTTGTGTTTGCTTTGTTACTGCTCCCCTTCGCTCATTCCAACGTCCGGTGGCCCGTATCGCAGCGGGTTACCGCTACCGACTCCACGACAACTATGGGCGCAGGGGTGGAAACATTTGTTCCGAAAAATGTGGCCGAGGCACTGTACCGGTGGGCGGAATTTAAGGGGGAATATGTGCGTTTGGATTGGGACGATTTAGATCCTCAAAACAACCCCCCCAAAATGAATGAGCCCCAGGAATGTGTGCACTCGTTCATAAGAGCTGCCAGGTGGAAAGTCACCCGGAAGTACAAGTTCAAGCAGCGCTCGCATGTGAATTTGCAGGAGACAAGGGCCATTAGGGCCGAAGTGAAAGAGGTGGCCACCAAAGTGGCCTCGCCTTGCAGAGTGGTGAATCTGGTCGACACCCGGGTAGGATTGGGGGCAGTGGCCAAAGGCCGCAGCAGCAGCCACAAGCTGAACGGAGTCCTCAGGTCATTTATCCCCTATGCTGTGGGCGGCCAAAAGCACTACGCGGGAGTGTGGACGTCGACGGTGTACAACACTGCCGATGACCCCACTCGCCACGTGGCTGTTCGCGAGCCGGTCCCGGACCCTGATCCATGGGTCGTCCACATGTATGGGGACAAAGCGCCAGCGGACTACAGTCTAGCGGACGTGGATGCCTCAGCGGATGGGGGTCGCTGCGCCCATGAGTTTGCTATTGCAAGAGCCAGTCCTGGTGTACCGAAAGTCACAGATAGTAGTAACAATACCATACACACAACACTGAGTGATAGATCATACAACAAGACTAGTGCGTGTCATAAGGACCTCCCTCCTAGAGCAGCCAGCTCAAATCCTATTTCCCTTAAGCAGGCTGCGGTAGAAGACCCCAGGGGGCAGCAGGGTGGAGGTTCTTCGAGCTCGAGTGGCCTTGGGCCCAAGCTCGTCTTTAGAGAGGTGTTCGCTGGGTGTGGGGCGTTGTCTGCTATGTTTAGAAAAATCCCCCAAGTGTTAGTGTTATCGGAAGTGGAGGCATACCCCACGCCCAAGGAATACCGTCCCTTGCATGATATGTGCGTGCCAGAAGTAGTGGATCGCATTTGTGCGGAAATCTGGGAGTTGAGGGAGCGCTACCCCGGAGCTCAAATCTATTTTCACTTTGGGTTGGTCTGTGCCAGTTTTTCCATTTTGAATGTAAACTTGAATCAAGGTTCCCGAACTCGTGCCTGCCCCCTAGGGGACGGGACCATTGAGCGAGAACGGGTGGGAAATTTGCTCGCCTCGAACACTTGTCGGATCATTAGGACCCTAAATGTTGTTGGGGGCTGGTGGTCCATTGAGAACCCTACGACGAGCTTTCTTTGGAGTTTGCCCATTATGAAAAGGCTGCGCCGCCTGCCCGGTGTTCGGGCTGTTCGTTTTTGCCAGTGTATGTACGGTTTACGATTCCCCGACTCACGGCCCGGGGAAAGATGTAAGAAGGACACCGTGTTGCTGACGTCAGCACCGTTAGGTCTGTTAGCCAGGGAGTGTGACAACGGTCATGTGCATGTGCATGCGATTGGAGGGGTCAGGCTAGCCAGTGGATGGCACTCGCGGGCCTCGCTGGCGGGAAGATATCCAAAACCTACTCTGCCACGCGTGGGCCCGCGGCGCCTTGAAGGGTGTTGTTTGCCGAACGTGATTTGCAGAGACCCGGCGTGCGGCCCTGTCGCCTCTGGTAGGCCCCCGCCTGGTAGTGTTTGCGGACCTCAGCCTCCGATCACGGGCTCGTGTGCCAAAGTTTTTTGTTAAAAAGTCTTAGGTCATTGTAGCAATGTTGGTCCAATTCGTGCGGCGTCAGTGAAGGGAATCCTGCACTGGAGACTCAAGGACCCTATGCCGATTCTTGTAGGCAGTAGGCAGAATCTAAAGCACCGGGTAGGTGGGCTGCGTGGGCAGCACTTGTGAATCATTTTGCCCAGAGTCTGCAATGAAGAAGTTGGTTCTTTGATGGCCTCTGTAGGGAACTCCAATGATGCCATGGTGACAGGCACAAACTCCGCAGGAGCTCCCTATCCAGCTCCTAAAGCAGCAGTGTATATGGCCTTGAGTGTGCGCGCCACTCAACTCCTGCGGGTGCACTTATCTAAAAGTATCAGGACACAATACATTTATAGAGGTTACCAGAGGGGCTTTGGTTGGGTGCTTTGCCCCCGTTGTCCGGAGACGTGCAGGGCTCAGCGAATGGCGTACTGGAACCCTGACCGATAGGGAAAAGCCAGCTGGCCTAGGGTCGGTGAACCGGCGCCCTCCCGTCCCTCTGCCTGCCCGTCTCTGGGGCTTTGTGCCCGACAAGTAAGCCTCCTCTTTTAATTTATCTGCGTGTTACCGTGTTTTTATACATATTTTCCATCAACCTATACATGTATCGCGCGCCCGCCACCACCCCTTCATCCACCAGTTCTACCTTGTGAGGTTGGGTTGGAACAGTTGCAATTTGAACACGTGTGCAATGCCTCGTCTTGTGACAGGCTCACGTGACTCATCTTTGCTCAACAATTTCGGTACATAGTGGTTCGATGGATGTAGGGAAGAAAATGAGTGGAATCAGGGGGACACTCCGCGGACATCCATATACGAGGTGGTTTCAGTTTGGGGCTGAAATGGCTTTCGTGTGCTTTGTTGACATGTAACATCGCTAAACGTACATCCAAAACATGTATATGGTTCCGCTCAAGTTCTCTAGGCACCGCCACCACCCCACCACTCACCTTGCTTCCTCAGCGGTTTTGATTTTTTCTCTGGGTTTTTTTCCTCTAGTGTTGCCTGTTCTAGGGAACAGTTGCAATTTGAACACGTGTGCAATGCCTCGTCTTGTGACAGGCTCACGTGACTCGTCTTTGCTCAACAATTTCGGTACATAGTGGTTCGATGGATGTAGGGAAGAAAATGAGTGGAATCAGGGGGACACTCCGCGGACATCCATATACGAGGTGGTTTCAGTTTGGGGCTGAAATGGCTGAAGTGTGCTTTGTTATATATACCGGTCTGCCGTTTCGGATGTATTTCAAAGTTTTTAAAGTTTTTATATGGTTTTACAAGTTTTAATTGTTTTTTTGACATGGTTTTAATGGTTCCAATTGGTTTACATAATTATTTGAACCGATACGCCTCGAATTGGAACAATTTTCAGCTCAAATGCTCGATTCTCGACCCGAATCGTGTTATTTGTGGAAATTGGCCTGTGGGCTACTGGGGTGGGGGACCACACTCCGAGAGCTCAAGGTGCCGTCAGGAATTGCGCCCTTAAAAAGTATATATTATTTTAAGCCTCCAAACGGCAGCGTGGTATGTATATATATATATATGTAACTATATATATATATATATATATATATATATATATATATATATATATATAGAGAGAGCAAATCCAGCTGGATTATTAATTTGAGCATAAGGAGTAGGGAGCAATTTCGAGTATGTAAACTTCCTTCCCACCGTTACTTGCTGCTTATATGCGCCTCTCATTGCCGCCAGGAGTTCGAAAAGCCCGCTGGCATCACTGGGACTCTCTGGGCAGCCGCATGGTCCCCCTACCCAAGTTGGCGGATCCGAAATAGCTAGCCTTTTTCCGTGAGGTTACCACAATATATACATGTATACCAGTAACGTCCGCTCTGCGGTTGATATGCAGTCTGTTGATATAGAAACGGTCGGAGCCGAGGCGACGGCGGACGGGTTGACCCTCTCGAATTGCTCTCCGTCTCTGAAAAGCAGCTTTGCGTGCACACGAAACAACCACATCTGTTGGACACAAGCGTTTTGCGTACGCAAATCCCCCACTTGTTAGGTTGTCGAATTTGAACGGTCGGCACGCCTGGGTACAAAACTTGACGTTCAATTTTGGATGGGGATCTCACTAGCATTCGCAACACTTACAACATTTCTGATGTAAAATTGGCTGGCCTGTACCTGTGGAACCCTCCCTTGCACACGCGCCGGACGCCAGGATGGCTTGGGCCTAAGTAGATCTAATGTTTTTGTGTGGTATTTGACCCCGTGGTTCTGGCTGGGAATGGAATGTAGTATGCCGCTATAAATGCCTCAATATCTGGCAGGTGGCACAGATTATGCTCCCAACTCTGGTTTCAATCCAGATAGCTTTTTAGGTATACATGTTCATCAAATGGGGTGCAACCGCTTCGAATAAGCTAGTCAAGCTAGCAAAGCCATGTAGTTCACCGACCTCACATGGCGAGTATAATCAAAGAGCATGCGATAAAGGGAGAGCAACTAGACGTTTCCCAAGTTGGCCTTGCGAAAGTGTACATATCATG
>Ga0099797_101550_pt1 | contig 11823 bp, 7 predicted proteins | sample Uncmet_Sort48C_1_FD_89871 | JGI IMG/M metagenome (GOLD analysis project Ga0099797, IMG submission 89871) | Marine eukaryotic communities from CALCOFI LINE 67, Pacific Ocean - C012_Sort48C_1 | ecosystem: Environmental > Aquatic > Marine > Oceanic | place: Pacific Ocean: Monterey Bay | collected... | reverse complement strand
ATCAACGACGTCAGCATCAACAGCAACTTCATCTACGACTTCATCCTCATTCTGGGGCAGAAACACAACTCCGAAAAAAACAGCATCTGCTGCTGAAAAAAAGAAAAACCTTCACGGAACCCCACTGTCACCATCAGCAAAGAAAGTAAAAAGTGTTGAAAAACTTTTTGAAAAACTCAAAGAAGAGGATCATATCAATGAATTTAACGAGGACGAATGGCGAATTTTCTTCGATTGTTATGGAGGAACAAGAAATGCGTTATTGAGATTCTTGGTTGCAACTGAATACAACGTTGAGAATGGTTGTAAAATGATAATGGAAACTTTTCGGTATAGGAAAGCAATGAGACCGCACGTGATGATGGATCCGAGATTTTTAGATCCGGGGCGAGAATTTAAGATGGTACAGTTCCCTCCGAAAGAAACGCCAAATGAATCACAAATCTATCTGTTGTCGAGCAAGAATAACACTATTCAAGAATCTGCTGCAGCTGCGCATTCTGCTGGTTTGACCAACAATGTTAAGGACAATATGGATCGCATCTCAAATGCTTCATTGAGCACCTCGGCGACAGCAGGAAGAGTACAACAATATCCCCACAACAACAACAACAGTATGCACGCTTTCATCAAAAACAGTCGAAAATTTTCACATAGTAATCTCATCACTGGGCATTTAAGAGAATATAAGGACATCGTGCAAGTCAACGGCAAAGAACGAATTTCGATTGTGAAAGAAATTCGTCCATTTTGGACAGCAGTGTTCTTCGGTTTAACTAATGACGGAAGTCCAGTTCAATATCACAGAATGGCACTCTTAGATGATGCAAAGCTCCTCTCTTACCCAGAAGATGAGTTGAGAATGTTTTATCTATGGTGGATGGAGCAGTGTTTGGATTTGCAGAGAAGTGGATTAGAGATGGTTAAAAAGAGAAGAATGGAAGAATTGTATGGGTCAAGTAGTAATCGAAGTTTGTATTCTCTTGGTTCAACGGGAACGGATGGGACAATTGGGACGTCTGTTTCGGCGGGAACAGATGGTACAACAGGAACAATTGGAACATCATCAGCGGCTTCATCAGCAGCGGCCACATCATCATCAGCAACGTCACCTCACACGTCATCAACATCCGGCCCCGCTATGTCAGAGAACATGACAAAAAATCTCCAACAACTCTACACTTCCGAACATCTCCTCGAAGATGTATTCATCCCAATGCCAAAATCCATTGAAATCTTCGATCTCAAAGGCGTTAGTACCTGGCGATTAATGCAATCGCTTCCGGGAATGAGGGCATTTTCACGCGCGCTGGATGTCGGAACGAAACACTATCCAGAGAATTTAAGGAAATCGTTCATCCTCAATGCGCCGACGGTTATTAATGCTTTGACGAATGTTGTTTTAGCAGTGTTGAGTAAAAGAACACAAGGGAAGATTGAGATAACAAACGGGGAAAATCGAGAGGGATTGAAGGAATTTATTGACGAAGAATTGTTGGAAGAGATGTTTGCAAGTGTAGACACTTATCGCAATGGAAATATAGAAAGTGGAAAAAGTGATGAAAAAGGTTCTAATGGTTCTAATGCCAATGGTGGTGGTTCAAGTAGTCGAGGCAGTAGGAAAAGTAATGGTAGTGGATTTGTGAGTCAGTGATTGATGATGATGACGATGATGATGGGGGTGGGTCAATTGGGTCAACGAATTTATGTAGTAAAATGTGGTAAATGAAATGAAAAATTTCTTCCCCGGTTACAGTGATTGTTGTGTTGTGTCAAAATTAAGCTGGCCAAATGCAGGAATTTTGATTGTTAAACAGCAGGAGTGACAGTGGTCAGTGATGGATTCATCACGCATTTGAATTTCAGCGATTTGGGCGACTTTGGTTTTTGACCTTCTGACGTTACACGTAGTTGAATGAGAATGCAGCTGACGTCAATCGACGCACACAATAGAATTGAAAATAGCTAAACAGCAGTAGGGGAAAAGAGAAATCAAATGAAGATCGTGATCTGTGATGCTATCACTTTTGGCGTTTGTGCCAATCGACAATGAATAGCGCTGTTCGTATCGTGTCCAATCATAATTTTGTCGAATTGTGTCAATATGAATCGAAAAAGTATACATCCTTGGACCTTCTTTGCATCAAGTTTTGCATTTTAAGCGATTTCATTACTTGCGTTTTTAACAACAGAAATTGGAGTATTTTACGCGTGTATTGCATTTGCGTCCAGATGTGTTTCATTCGTTTCAAAGATTTTTCTAAATTTTCTTAATAAGTTAATTGTGGCATTGTGTGAGATGATCATTCATTGTCGTGCAGTGAGTTTATAACTACAGTCTATTTGATTGAAAAAAGAAAATCATGGCTGATCCATACAGTGTCGATTTGCAGCAGCAACATCCCCAGCAACAATCGTCCCCGCATATAGGAATGCAACCACCTCAACAACAAATGTTTCCGCAGCATTATCAGGCACCAGTGGACATGAGCACAATGACGCCCGAACAACAACACGCCTACAATCAAAGACTGCTACAACAAGAGCAACAGAGGAAGATGTTAATGATGATGGTACTGATGAAACAACAACAAGATCAAGCAGTGAATAGAAGTGCAAATCAACAGTTAACGAACGCACGGGCCGAGACCGATCAACAGAAAAGGTCGGAGAGGGGGTGTATGTTGTTGTGACTACAATTGGTATCAGGATAAGCACAATGAGTACAATGAGAAACAACGAGCCCAAGATGCTGCTATTGCTAGACAAAATCAAAACAATCAGATGATGATGGCGTTTTTAATTGCTCAAAACAATCAAGCCCGAGCAAATCCACAATTAGCACAACTACAAGCAGAACAACAACAGCAACAGATGCTGCAGTGGGGTGGTGGAGGAGGAGGAGGAGCAGCAGGACCACAAACATATGGGAATCCATCTTCGGGCGGGCATCAACCTGTTTCACAAAATTCTAAAGTACAAGATTATTAGGTTGACTTGGTTGCCTTTGAGTTGGGAAAGCGCAGCAACGAGTTGCGACTTGATTCGATACTTTTCAAATCTTGGTTACAAATAAGGAAGTTGTTTACATCTACCAGGGATATGTTTGCGATTGTTGGTTTTCACAACACTAACAGTATATGCGCATGTGCGCATTCAATTTCTAATACCATGGTAGTCCGAAATTTTAAACTATGCGCAAGCAAAAATTTCCGTTCGAAATATTCTTGGGAACGGATCCCACATTTACATCACACATGACAAATCAAATCTGGGGGAATTTAGTACCATTTTGATTTTGGATTCGATGAGACTCTGCGTGATTACAGATTCGTCAGCACTCTAAAAAAAGTACATTTTGAATCATATTCTGTGGATTCTATGAAATGGATTTTTAGTGATGGGCGCCATTCGTGTTTTTTCCATGTTTTCGTGTCAATATCAATTGAATTTGTAATATTTGTAAAATCTGTTCCGATCAAGTTGAAAAAATTGTTTGAATGTTCTTACATTATATTAAAATTGTTGTTGCATCAATCTGTTCACGATGTCATCATCCAAATTCTATCAGGAATCTATATCAGAGTCACTTTGTCTATAAATTCTTGGTATCAATTGTTTTTCATGTCAGTCATATGCTATGATTCCATTGAATATTCGTTATTGCAGATCCCCTTACATAGAGTTTCTATATTGTTTCTCATGATTTACATAGTTGTATAAGAAGTATGTTGCAACAGTTTTGTCATCCTATAATAGATTCCTCTTTCTTTTAAGGCATTTCTTTCTATAGCAAATTCGGCATCCATCATTGATTGAAGTTGATCACGATCAAAAATGACAATCTCGAACGTGACATCCAACCCCATAGCGGAGGAACCCTCAAAGAAAAGACGCAAGAAAAATAAGAAAAGCAAAAAGCCCACTGCTGTTCCAGCGAGCGTGGAAACTCATTCAGATGTTGACAATGGTGTCCGCGTAGAAAACCATCATGTTGTGAGCACGAAACACAATACTGGTGAAGTAATTGCGAAAAAAACAAATTCAACAAAAGCAGTGCCAACTCCGGTATCAGAAAAGAATTCTCCAGCAACAACTGCAGTAGTAGTCAAAGATGCCGCCGCCGCCACCACCACGACGAAGCAGGTACAACCAAAAAAGCCAGTAGTTGTAGACTTCACACCAGAAGACTCCACATCAACAAAGGACAAAGCGTCAGACCAGCTGCCCATTATCCGGCATAGAAAACAAATTTGCAAAGCTATACAGAAGAAACAAGTTGTGATCCTAGTTGGTGAAACAGGTTCTGGTAAAACGACACAAGTTCCGAAATTCCTGGATGATCTGTTCGGCGGGGAGAAAAATAAGAAGCAAAATAATGGTGGTAGCAACAATAACAATTGGAACCAACAACAAGATCAGCAAAATCCTTGGCAAATTCGCAACACCAACACCATCCTCTGTACTCAGCCCCGAAGAGTTGCAGCAACTTCAGTCGCCGCAAGAGTTTCTCAAGAACTCGGCACTACTTTAGGTGAACACGTCGGTTATCGTGTTAGATTTCAAGATTGTTCTTCCCCAGGATCCAAAATTCTCTTCCTAACTGATGGTATGGCTGTTCGTGAAGCGGTAAATGACAATCTTTTTAGTAATTATTCTGCTGTGATATTGGATGAAGCGCATGAAAGGAGTGTACAAACGGATGTTTTGATGGGTTTAGTTCTTGAGGCTAGTCGGAAAAGGAAAGATTTGAAAGTGGTAGTGATGAGTGCAACATTGCAAGTCGATCCATTTGTTAAGTATTTCGGTGGTCCTGGTAACTGTGAAGTTGTTCGTGTCCCTGGACGGCAGCACAAAGTAAATCTTTATTACACACCAACTGCAATGGATGATTGGTTGCAGGCGTGTGCAACTACGGTGTTTCAAGTGCATAGAAATAAGAGTGAAGAGGAAATTGGTGGGATGATGGGAATAGAGGATGCTAGTGGTGGCTTTGATGATGTCGACGCGTTGGAAAATGACGATGTGGAGGATGATGATGTGGAGAGTGCGTTGAAAAAGAAAACTCCAGCAAGAACAGCAGCAGAAGAAGACCTAACAAAAGGTGATATCTTAGTTTTCCTTCCCGGACAAGATAGTATTGAAGCACTTCAACATATTCTCGAAGAAGGGCGCCGCACCCTCGAAGACGATCTGGATGATTTACGAATTTGCCCACTTTACGCTGCACTACCATTCGACGAGCAACTTTCCGTGTTCGAACCTGCCCCTTATAAAACAAGAAAAGTTGTATTAGCAACCAACATCGCAGAAACTTCCATCACAATTCCAGGAATCAGGTTCGTCGTTGACTGTGGTTATGTCAAACTGAAAATCTCCCACCCAACAACAGGGGTTGAGTGTTTGAAACTTGCGCCAACCAGCAAAGCACAAGCGGACCAAAGATCAGGTCGTGCCGGTCGTGAAGCTCCGGGGGAATGTTATAGGATGTATCCTGAGGAGGAATATGAGAAAATGTTGGAGCAAACCCCTCCGGAAATCATTCGTTCGGAATTCTCTCAACTCTATTTGACGTTGAAAGCGTTGAAAATCAAAGACGTTGCAGGGTTTCCATTCTTAGATAAACCACCACAACAGTCGTTGATCAAAGCAGCGTTCTATTTGAAAAAAATCCAAGCAATTACCAGGACCTTAGATTTAACGCCATTAGGACACAAACTAGCACGTCTCCCTTTAAGGCCGCAGTTTGGGAACATACTCGTGAACGCGCAAGAATTCGGTTGCATTGCGGAAATTTTGACGATTGTCGCGATGTTGTCATTGGATGCGGTGTTTTATTATACAGGAAATACGGAAACAACGACGGCGAAAGGAAATAACAATGATCGCGCAAAACAGCAGAAGGAAAATCGTGATCGATTAATGCATTACGATGGAGATCATTTATCGCTCCTGCAGATTTATAGAGAATACAGCGCTACGAAAAATAAGAAGAGTTTTTGCTATGAGCATGGATTATCGTTTCATGTTCTACAACGAGCGGAAAAAGTCCGTGATCAACTCAAAGATTTGATGCTCCGAGAATTGAAAGTAGAAAAAATCACATCATGTGGAAAAAACCTAGATCAAGTGCGCAAAGCTTTGGTTAAAGGATCATTTACTCATTTAGCCAGACTAGAGACGAATCTATATTGTACAATGGGTGAAAGACAACAAGCAAGAATTCATCCAACGAGTAGTTTGTTCTTCCGGAAACCCCAACCGGAAGTGATATTGTATACAGAGATGGTAACAACCACCAAAAATTACCTTCGAACTTGTATAGCGGTAGAACCGCAATGGTTAATTGAGTTGTGTCCGCAGCAATTTAGTGCAGGTGGAGTTTAATTTGTAGGAGTGTTGGGGGATGTTTCTGATTTGATATGACGTTTTTCAATGTGTTTTGTCGAATTCTTTTCATGATGGAATTTTGAAAAAGGAAGTTTTGGAAGTGCATCAGTTGAGTATGTGTTGTGTCGGAAATCAGTTGATTCTTGAGGTTGTGTCAGTTGTGTTCTTATCTTAGCATGGTGTTTCGTGTCAAGGTGAAAGTTTGCAACGTAAATTGGTTGCCATCGTGAATCTAAATCTCACAATCAAAATTTTACTATTAGAATTTTTGAATTTTTACTAAAGTATAACAGTAGTATCAACATGTAATGATGGAGAATTGTTTATAATCATGCGATTCCTTCCAGGCAAATTCACCACAGCGACGTGACGACATAGTTTTTTAGTCTGAGAATTTTTCCGGCATGATCGGCGAAGCGATTCATTCATTCTGGTGAAGCAGTATTAGCAACGACAGCGGTTACGTGGTAGGACTCAATTCAATTCGACACAACAACACCGACAATGAATCAACATCAATTCGATTCGACATTTGTAAGCACGTCAGGTCGTATCTCTGCAGCGAGTGTAACGCTTCAAAACCGGCCTTCACTAGAAATCATTCATGAGGAACAGTTTTCCGATGCTGGTAGCAGCAGCCGCGACGGGAAGGATCACGACGACGACAGGAGCAACTCCAGTACACCCCAACATATCAACTCATCGCGCGATCTTGATGGACGTATCACGTGTAACGAAACAGGAGATTCAGAGAGCACTGCGCATCACATCAGCTCCAGTACTCAAAGTGGACGGCTGAGCGGTGCTGACGCGCAATGCGGTCGTTTAAGTGGTGCTGACGTTGATGGTGCAAGTGGAGATGAACATTGGTCGGATACGAATGAGGCGAGTTATAAGCAGGACCAACAAAAAAGTAGCAATACTACCAGAACCAATAGTATTGACATGAAAATGTTGCAACATTGTCGGAAGTTGAGTAACAGCACTGCTGTTGCGCAACAAAAATTGGCGCACCAAGTGCAGCAACATGCCAGCAATACAAATCCTGGAACTTCGATGAGCTTAGCAGAAGCGAAAAAACGATTGAGTGAAGGTAGTGAAAGAAACTCAAGTCCGGAGATGCAAGCGATCAAGATAGCGGAGCCTGAGGCTGACGGCGATACTGTAGAAGTTGGTGGTGCACCAAAAACAACCGACATTTCATCTTTGAATAGTGAGGAGCGCTCGGAGCGCTCGCGCAACAACAAAATTCAAATGTTTGCATCAAGTCGTGACAAAATGAGTAGCAGTAGTAGCGAAAGTCTTGAGTATGTTACGTATGGTGATAATTATGAACATCAAACCGGTGGTAGTCATGGCGAAGCTGCTCGCGCTCCTGGCACGGCTGGCGCAGTGCCTGGAGCTCGTATCACGATCGAAAACGATTTGCTCTCTAGAACAAGTACTTGCCAAGGTCGAAGATATAGCGATCTCAGTTGTTATGAGAATAAAGAGAATCCGCGCCGCAGTACGGTGTTGCTTTTAAGTTCTTCCAATACAGACGACGATGAGATCATTGATGTAGAAAGTGGAATTTCTGATTCGAATTTGTGCCACGCGTCTGAGGAAAAAGTGTCGAGAACTCCGCCGACTGGAGGATTCTGTAAAAGTTCCGAAGAGAAGGCAAACAATGTCAACAAGCTCCCTGTAGCGAAATCTCCTGTGTTATCCCAAGTCACGTCATACATTGGTAGTTTTTTCAAAAAAGGTCGGGGGAGCAGCAGCAGCAGTGCCAGTTGTGCAAGTGCCGCAAGTGCAACAACGTCGATATGTGAAGTGTCTGATTCTATTGAGGCCAGTATTGATTTGAATGAAATTCGTGATCGTGGTGGTGTCATGAAGAATGGCACTATGCAGTCTAGTGAGTCGCTCGTCTTTGCAGAGGCAGCACAAAGTATAGAAGGTTTGGAGGAAGGTAACAGTGATATCATGATCACACCGGAAATAGATGCAAGGGTGGGTGCAACATCATCGACAGAAGTGGCACGATTCAGCACTCTGTCGAAACTGTCGAAAGACCAGACCAAAACTATTTCAGTTTCGAGTGATCGTCTCTTGACAGGATCGAAGCGAGTTCCGTTGGGTTTGGAGAGTTCAATCGGCACAGTTTCTAGAACATCATCAATGCATACTTTTCCGTCGAACAAGTTGGAATTATCGCCGAAAAAATGCAATGGTAATACACATCAGCAAGTGCAAACAGTGATAATGAGCACAGATGTGAAAGGCGCGGCAGATGGTCGCGACGGTAGAACCAGCGTGGAAAATTTGTACCATGGTAGAGATTGGCTTTTGGACGTCAACAATGAGAACAACGGCGCGAATTATCGCAATCCTCCTACATCAGAAGACAAAATTTGTAAATTCCACGATATAGAGGGAAACTCGGAAAACTCCAAAGAAAATACCACCACAACGAGGAACTTGGTAGTGAATTCCGCTCCTATCCAAAGCATGAGACGAGGACATCATGACGAAAATGAGTCCTATATGTACTCGAATCATAATGGTGCTGCTGGTATTGACTTGCGTGGTGGCTACCACCACCGCGGACCGGACATAAAGTACTATTATGATGATCGCCATAACGACATTGACTATGGAATTATTCACGGGAACAACAGCGCTCCGATAGCATATAATCGCAATAGTAGTAGTATAAACACCAGCAGTAGCAGCAGTTGTAGCACGACACCCGAGAGTATTCGCAAGTATTATGATTATCGTGTGGGGGATGAATATAACACTAGGGAAACTCTGCCTAGAAAACAAGTGAATACAACCAATGGAAAGGGCCACAAAAACAATCATCATACAGCCGGTGTAATTGAATACGACCGAAAGTCCGGCGAAGTACAATCAACATACGATTTACAATCTATGGAACAACGAAGACTCATTTATCAAGAAACACTACGCGCATTTGAAGATCAAGAACGAGAATTCGAAAATAGATACAACAAAGCAATGAGTAAACAACAAAGAGCACGGTTTTTTGAACAAAATGGTGGCACTGTGAATCTCAATCTTCAATCTGATTTTAGTAGTAATTCAAGTGGTGACAGCGGCGATGTATACTATTTTGGAGTAGATCAAAAATTTCCGATGAATGTTTCCAGTATTTTTGGGCCGTCGGAAAAGTCTTCGATTTCCCGCAGTAGGAGTAGGGAGGACGGAAATTTGAGTCGCGTTAGGGAGGACAGTCGTGTAAACAGCAAGAGAAAATCGACATCGGGCTCGTTGCAAAAGTCGCGGCAAAGAGGAAGGTCAGATAACAATCGTGACGCAGCAAATGATGAGAAAAGCAATAATGTTTACAGTAACAGCTCCTCTGATAGTCGAAAGTACTACAAGCGTTGTCTGAAGCTTGGCAGATCGCGGAAGTATGATGACCATGGCCGTCGTGAAGATTTAGCAGCGCCGCGGAACGATGGATTGTTGCTGTACGGCAACGAGAGCGACATTGTCAATGGTAGACGAGACGATGCATATCAAACAAGAAATAGCAAAAGACACGGCGACTACGGCGAATACGACAACCGTAGTAGTTCTTCGTATCGCCCCACTGACAAAAATCATGCCAAAACGAAAAACGGACCTTATCGAAATTTAGCTGGCGCGATTCTACTTTTCGGCATGCTGGCCTTTATCGGCTTGTTCTGCCATTTAGTGTTGCACATTTCGGGGTGCTACAACAGATACAATCGCAACAATGCTGTTACCTTAGTACCAGGAAACACCAATGATCTACCAGTAACGTCTCAGGAAACCGGCGGTAGCAGCATTTTTGGTCGACAGCGTAATACCGTGAGCAGCTCTGGTGCAGTTACTGCCAATTTTGGAAACATATGGAACAATGTGTGTCCATGTCTTTGTGGTGGAAAGACCAGTAGCAATGGAGTTGGAAATGATGGTGGAACTAGTGTTGTTGGTTCGGCTCTCAATACCAATGACTCAGTTCAGCAAGCGGAAACAAATTCAGATTATGGCAGCATTATTTCTACAACAAGTGCCACAGGGGCATCCGACGATGACTCGGCGTCAAACAGCCTCAGCGCCGCAAAAAATGCATTCAAACGAGGTAAGGCCAGTTCCTCATCGCCCAGTCGTTTCCTCGCTGTTGACGCAATGGGCAGTGCCCTTCAAAATGCGACGAATTATAATGCAAGAAACAGTGACTCTTCAGATGGTACTAGCAGCGGACTAGGTTCAAACTTTTTAGGCGCTAGGTTCAATAACATTCTTGAAAAAATCTTTGATCATCGGGCTGCTGCTTCTAGCAATCGACGAAGAAACAATCAGTCAAGATCAACAACGCGAACTCGTGCAAGTATTGTTACTGCCGCTGGAGAATTGGTATAATACATAGAAAAAGTTTCGCTTAGTACAATGGTGCAGGCTATAATGGATCTCTCATCTGTACTGGTTCATCATCCGGAAACGGTTTGCGAAGTTTTTGAAGTTTTTTGAAATTTCTGGTGGATTTTTCTTGGAGGGTGGATTGAACTAAATTATTTGCCAGAAACAAGGTCCACAGGGTCCACAGATGCGGTTGTTGCATTTTATTATACTGGATTCTGACCGTCACGTGATACCGCATCAGTACGTAGTTGACATTCAGCTGGTAGTGAATCCTGAATTTTTGTAAGATAAGATCATGCTTTGATAAAACTCTTCTTCAGTTCTGCTAAATTCCCATGTGTTTTTGTTAAAGTTAAAAATATTAGTTAAAGTAGTTTAAAATTACATTGTTAGAGTCGATGTAGTCCTCTCTAGTCTCGACAAACTAGTGTAGTAGTAAGTTTTGCTATGTTAATTGTCGCGTGCTAGAAGTCAATAGAGATTTTTCATCAGAAGAGTAAATTTTTACGCAAGAATTTTCCGCACGATTTTGTTGCGTGTAACGTCAGATGCAAGGAAACTATTACAAAATGAGTGGATGGATACCCTCTGAGCATCAGTGGAATAAGTTTGTTATTGAGAGGTTTTTGTGTATTGATCGGTAAGATCAGTGATATTGCTATGTAGATTTACATTATGTATGTCGTATTTGACAATTATTGGTAACATTGTCGTCTGATAAACACATCGTAATGGAATTTGTGCAAAACCCTCGTTCTGCGAGTATCAACACTTTTATGATGAATAGGTGGATTCGTGTTGCATGTGTATGCCGGATGGAGCAGTATACGTGACAGACAATTGTTGCGTTCTGGTTAGATAAGGAAAAATTTGAAAAGATTTGGAAATTTTCCGCGCAGTCAAGAACATTCAAAACTCATACTCAACCAACACTGAAAATTTCTTGTGTAACCACTACTAAAACTTTTTCATAAGTCCCGGTGGTAGTCGCCGGTCTCTTGACTTCATACAGCATCTCACTGGTCGGATTTT